>Ga0326727_10008125_pt1 | contig 26930 bp, 23 predicted proteins | sample MB2enrmetagenome_FD_207643 | JGI IMG/M metagenome (GOLD analysis project Ga0326727, IMG submission 207643) | Lab enriched peat soil microbial communities from McLean, Ithaca, NY, United States - MB29MY | ecosystem: Environmental > Terrestrial > Soil > Wetlands > Peat | place: USA: New York...
GCCGTTGATGCTGCCCAGGCCCTGTGCAAACAACCCGCCCGGCGCAAACGCGCACAACACCGCCAAACTACCCAACAGTCTGAGAAAACCTCTCATGATCAGCCTCCTGAATTTTCTTCATCTTTAGCTCCGCCGGAAGGCCTTCCCTGGCGCTGGAAAATACGCGTGGCCCGGCGAGCCGTTTGGTGCATCCCGGACGTTCTAGTCAATTCGAGCGATCCCTGCCTAGACAGATACCGTCCCTGACTGTCAGGAATTCTCGTATCGTGCTGAAATCAAGAGATTTGCAGATGGAGATATCGCTGTGCCCGGAACCTGCGGCGGGCTACTCCGCCGAGACGGCAAGCACCTTGGGTGGCCCCGGGGTGCCGTCAGTAACCGTCGTTCCCAGCACAATCTGCAGGTTTTGGCTGCCTCGGCTTGCGCGCGCCTGGGCGGCGATGGCTTGCATCAGATCCGCGTTGGTCAAAAACTCGCCGGCGGCTTCGGTTCCATAGGTGTACAGTCCCCCAATCACCACCACCACGTGACCGGTCTCCGAATCGCGGATGCGCGAGATCAGGGCGAAGTCCTGCAATTTTGGGCTGTTAGCTCCCGTCACCGGCTCGCGCGGCTGGTTCGTGCCCCAGCTCCAAGTACGCGACAATGGGTTCTGCGCGTCCCGGATATAAATAAGATGCCGGTCCGGGTCCAGCGCCAGGCTGTAGCGAAGTTGACGGGTCAGCCGCAGGCTCCACTCATTATTGAAGGCGCCGATCAGCACCACGGCGCCTTCGCGAAGATCGGAGAACGAGCTGGAGCTGCCCCTGCGGATCAGAACCTGTTTGTTCCGCGCTTCCAGCGCACCCACCACCCGCGCAATCGTCACCGTATCGGCAAAGGGCACAGTCTGCGAAGAGTCCGAGCTGGGAACCGGCGTCGCCGCATTGCTCACGCCATCGATCGCAGGCAAGGTCGGCGGGCCGTTCGGGTGATCTCCCACCGCCACCAGAACCGGGCCCGGCGTATCCAGCACCGGCCGCCAGAACATCTCTTCGGGATTGGACCGCAGCACGTTGGAACTGAAAGCCCAACCGAGCGCGATGGCGGCAACCAGCGCCAGGCCCCCGTAGAGGCGCCACCGGCGTGCGTCTTCCTTTCGTCCGGCCTTCTCCGGGGTCAGGGGAACGGGTCCGAACTGGATGTGTGCGCTGTGGGTCTGGAGCCCGTTTGCCTCTGCCTCAGACTCAGCTTCGGGATCGATCACCGTGTGCTGGCCCTGGCCCGGAAGCGAAAATCGTGGCACATAGGAGCCCGGAACAAGCCCCATACGCAGCTCGTTGCGGTGCCCCTCGTCCACATAATAGGTGGCCAGGCGCTTGCGCAGCTCCGTAGCCGCCGTGCGAACAATGTGATCGTTGTTGGTGTCGTAGGAGGGATCCCTGCCGAATACCTCCACCCCGATCGTCCGTTCCTTGATCTCGTCCGCCGATCCGCTGAGCGTCTGCTCTACGACATATCTAAGGAAGGCAACGGATCGCTTGCTGGACCGGAAAACGTCATCGCGCACCACGAGCTCAAGCTGGGCGCGAATCATCTCTGCCGTCAGCTCCGGTGCGGCTCCGTACTCGACCTCGGCTTTGATCATGGTCGTTCGAGTGACAGCGATTTTAGCATGCTTACTGCGTCCTTCGGCAGTTCCTTTGCGATCCGGTTTAAAGCCGCCGTGAAAGGGCACGACTTCAGTCGTGCCAAAAGCACTTCGAAAAAAGGGAGGCTTTAGCCCCTGCGGGGAATTCGCGGAACAATCTCTTCTCCGTTCGCGATTCTTCCGCAGCTCTTTAACGAAGCTCTCCCGCCAGAAGAAAAACCAGCGCCGCCTGCCAGTTGATCGCAATCTCGTTGCTTGCGTAAGAGCCCTGCTCGTCGGCATACACCTTCGCCGGCGGCAAATTCTTGGGCAGCGCTGCCAGCACCGGATCCTGCCGGCCCGCATTGGGACCGCCGCAGAGCAGCCCCGGCCATGGCAATTTCGTTGACGCGCTTGGCCGGTGGTGCGGATGCAGAGCGGCGTGTTCTCCCACCTGCGTCACCCACGAAAGTGAAAACGTGTTGCGCCCCAAAAGATAGTGCAGGTCGTCGCGTGCGGTATCCACAAAATCCGGGTCGGGCGCGATCTGGTTGGCGATCAGCAGTCTTACCCCATAGTCGGCCGCCAATCCATTCGAGCCCCATTGGAAATCCCCTGACTTAAGGCTCATGCGGTAAGGATGGGCGCGGGTGGTCGCGACAGTTGCTCGCGCCGCGGCCAAAAGCCGTTCTCGGATTGTTGCCTGCGCTTGTTGGTCCACGTCGTTGCGCCGCGACAGCGCATAACTCTCCAAAGCCATCGCAGACATATCGCTCCAGTCGCTCTCGAGAGGCGCATCGAGGCGGGAAAGATACCGGGGGTATTGGCTCAGGAAAAACTGATGGTACGCCGATTCTCCCGTCGTGCGCCAAAGTTCCGCCGCGGCCCACAGCCGCTCGTCCGAGCAATCTTGATCGCCGTATTCGCCGGTCAAAATGCCTGGCGGGTTCCTGTAGGTCACGTTGGGATATTTCTCCGTCCACTTCCAGGCGCGCCGCGCCGCGTCCAGCGCGCGTACGGCAAACAGCTTGTCAAACGGCAGGTAAACCCGCGCGGCAATTGCGCCCACCGCCGCCAGATCGGCCGTCGCGCACGTGCTCTTGTAGGGCGCGGAACCGGTCCCGATCACCTCGCTCGGCAGCGTATCGGCCTCCGGCGGGATGAAACCGGGGAAGTGTTCACTGCTCTGCTTGTGCCACGCGCCCCCGTCGCTGTCCTGCATCTTCAGCATCCATTCCAGATTCCACCGCGCTTCATTCAGAATGTCGGGCGTGCTGTTTCCACTCTCTGGAATGTTAAGTTCGATACGCTTGATCTTTGCTCCGAATAACTCCCACGTCCACAGCAGCATTCCTGTCGTCACGCCGGAGTTCACCACGTAGCGTCCGTAGTCGCCCGCGTCGTGCCAGCCTCCGATGTTATCGCGCTCGCCCGTTGCTCCAGAGCTCGAATGAAACGCGCCATGCTGATGACAAATCGCGTGGGAGTAGCTGGGAAACTCCGGTCCAAGATCCACTGCCGTCCCGCAGCGCTGTCCGTAGAATGCCCGCATCGCCAGGTAATAGGTGCGGTCGAATACCTGGTCGCCCACGTGAAAGTCCCAGCTCCGCCCCACGCCGGGAACCAGCACGTAAAACTCTCCCGCCTGTTGCAACCCTGAGAAATCCGCAGCTTCCACCGTATCTCCGGAGTCCGGGTCAAACTGCGCCGGCCCCATGTCTCCTTTGAACACCACCTGGCCATCGCTGGCGCGCCTTATCTCAAACGTCTTCGCGGCAACGCTCACCAGAGCCGCCTTCGGTCCATGCAGCGGGTAACCCACCTGGTCCACCTTGATGGAGGTTACGGGCGTCTCCCCTCCCTGGGCACGCATCGCAGGGCCAGCCAGAATACCGGCTGAAAGGGCTAAAAGGATAAGTGCGCGGCCGCAGCGACAAGTCGGCGAATTCGGGAACAATAAATACATATTCTGCCTCGTGCAAACGCTTGAACTGAATGAGAGGACGAGCAAGTTTCTCACATGCAGTCGAGTTTCGGCAACGCTTCTCAATTTGCGCGCAAACTGCTTGAGGTCTCAGGGTGTTTTCGCCCTTCGACTATAATGATTGGGCCGCATACCTGATTTGAAATTCCTGACCGTGCACCCTTGGGGAGGATCCTTGTATCTAGCAAACCAGCAGCGTTACCAGACTATGCAATACCGCCGCTGTGGAAAGAGCGGCATCCAGCTACCGGCCATCTCTCTCGGCTTGTGGCACAACTTCGGCGGCGTCGATGTTTTTGAAAACGGTCGCGCCATGGTGCGCCGCGCCTTCGATCTGGGTATTACTCACTTCGATCTAGCCAATAACTACGGTCCCCCTCCAGGCAGCGCGGAGAGTAACTTCGGCGAGATTCTGCGTCTCGACCTCAAGCCTTATCGCGACGAATTAGTGATCAGCACCAAGGCCGGATACGATATGTGGCCTGGTCCCTATGGTGACTGGGGATCGCGCAAGTATCTGCTCTCCAGTTTGGATCAAAGCCTCAGGCGCATGGGGCTGGAATACGTCGATATCTTCTATTCCCATCGCCCCGATCCCGCCACGCCCGTCGAAGAGACCATGTCCGCGCTCGATCGTGCCGTACGCTCCGGCAAGGCGCTCTATGCGGGCATTTCCAACTACAACCCCGCGCAAACCAGAGCGGCCGCCAGGATTCTCGGTGAACTGGGCACTCCCTGCCTCATTCATCAGCCCAAGTACTCGATCTTCAATCGCACTCCAGAAGAGGGGTTGCTCGATGCACTGAGCGAACACGGTATTGGCTCGATCGCCTTCTGTCCGTTAGCGCAGGGTTTGCTCACCGGACGCTATCTCAACGGCATTCCCGCAGATTCACGCGCATCCAAGCCGCACGGCTTTCTTAAAAAGCACGACATCGACGATCGCCGTCTCTCCCAGATCGGAGCCCTGAATCAGTTAGCAGGAGAGCGCGGACAGAGCCTGGCGCAAATGGCATTGGCATGGGTTCTGCGCGATGGCCGGATAACTTCGGCACTTATCGGAGCCAGCCGCGTTGAGCAGATCGAGCAGAATGTTGCCGCGCTCAGCAATCTTGCCTTCTCGCCCAGCGAGCTTGCCCGCATTGATGCGATTGTGAACTTGGCCGCATAACTAGCGTTGTGCGGCACAGATTGCCAAGGTCATTTCGCATCCAATACTTAGTCCGCGAAGCGGGCGTCATGCGGTAGCCCGGGTGTGAACCCGGGGAGTTGCTAGACCGATAACATATATTCGTAGTTAGCCCGCGCAGCTTCGAGCGGGGTCATATCCGCAAACGGCGGTTCCTGCTCCGATAAGTAATATTCGACTCCGGAAACTTCGGCGGCGGCAAAGATCGGCTTGTAGTCGATATATCCTCGGCCGAGTTCGGTGCCGCTCGGCCGATTGGGGCCAAAAAGCGCCGTCGTTGTTTCCTTCACGGGTAGAAAGTCCTTCACGTGCAACATGCGATAACGTCCGTGGTAAGTCCGTAAGTAATCGGCGGGATTCGCGCCCGCCACTGCCATCCAGCCGCAGTCGAGTTCAAGCTTCACCAGCTCCGGATCGGTCTCGTCGAGCACGATCTGATAACCTGTACGGCCATCCGCAAACTTCATAAACTCGAAGTTATGGTTGTGGTAAACGTACTGCAGGCCGGCTTTCTTCGCCTTGGTGCCAATCGCATTCGCCAGTGCTGCCATCTTTTTGAAATCGTCTTCGCTTAGGTCCGAATGTGCGCCATAGTGATCCGGTCCGTCGGCAACAACACTTGCCATGAGCATGGAACTGACCGCGTATCTTGCGCCGATGGCGAGAGCCGCGTCGAACTGCGGCGTCGGGTCGGCGCCCGCGTAGTTTCCATGCGTGCTCGGGCATTTCAGTCCGGCGTCGTCCAGAGCTTTGCGAAACTGCTGGGGCGTCTGCCCGCCCAGGTCGTAGGCCTCCACATATTGATAGCCGATCTTCCCCAGCGCCTGCAGCGTTCCCTGCGCGTCGCGCTTCATATCCGCCAACACCGTGTATAACTGGATGCCGAGCGCGCGGCGCGCGAGGCCTGCTCTCAGAAAAGAAGCTGAAGCCGCGAGAGCCGCCCCGGCGCTTGCCTTCTCAAGAAACCTTCGCCGCGTAAAGTTTGTCATCCCAGAATACCTTTCTTCGGTCCCTAACTTCGAGCGCGATCTTTCTATTGAAGTTATTCCGCGGGATCGTCAGCCGTGAACCCGGAGCAGCACGGCTTTTCCGTAGCGTGGAAGTTCATCAGTTCCAGGCGAATGCCATCCGGATCGAAGAGGTTGTACTGCCCTTTGCCATCTCTGCCGATCTGCGTATGCGTCATGGCGTCCACGCCCGCCAGCAGGCCGCTCGCCTTCAGCTTCGCAAAGGAATCGTCGACGGAAACTTCGCCAATCGAAAGATGGTCGAGCACGCCAAGCGTCCGCGGCGTCATACTCGCTGGAATCCCCGGACCGGGATCGTCGACAAGCATATATTCCAGCCAGTCGTGGCTGTCGGGAACCTGCTGGCTCACCCAGTCGATCTTGTCGTCGTGCATACCGCCAAACCAATAAGGACGGAAGCCCAGCAGCGCGCGGTAAAACCTATCTTCCGCCGCGCGCGAATGAACCATGAAGCCGATGTGGATGATGTGATGGCCGATGGCGTTCGGCGCAGCAAGCGGCTTGCCAGGATGCGCGGGCTGCACAAACTGAATCCTGTTGCCTTCCGGATCCAAAACCTCAAACCACGAGCTGCCGTCGGAACCCTTCTCAACCGTGTCGGGAGTCTTCCAGTGATTCGCCGCGAGATACTCGCGGAGCTTCTCAGCATTTTCCGTATTGAACGCGGCGTGGTCCAGCCGGTTGATCCCCTGGCCAGCCGGCAAAGGCAGCACTTCGACAAACTGCGTGTCGCTAAGTGCGTAGCGCACGCCTTGCGGGTTCTCGGGATCGGGCAGCTTCACCAGGCCGATCACCTCGCGATAGTAGTGATCGGTAGCCGCGGGATTCGATGTGTAGACCGCCAGGTGCGAGATACCCGTGATCTTCGGCCGCGCCGGGGCGGCGCTCGCATCTGCGGCAGGAGCAGCATGAATGCCCGTCGCAGCGGCAAGGGTAAAGACAAACGTAACCATCAAAGACCTGCAATGCATTTCGCACCTCGAAACAACTGCGGCGAATTGGCCCGGCGTGCGGTCTGCCGCTCGAAACACGCACTCCCGTTGACGGCTGGGCGATGTTATTACTGGCTCGGATCGATCCTGCTGAAACCGAGGATTCCGTGGATGGGGTGGGGGTTCGTATCCAACAAATCAACTCATCTCGAATTCGGCGTTCATCCTAGTACGCGCGATGAGCCTTGTCAAACCAGCAATCTGCGCGGGTATTTGGCGCGGCAGTCCTTCGCTGTGCATCGCGCTACCGTCCATCCCCGAGCCGGTGACGGATAATACCCGATAGGGCCTGCGGCTTGGTTTACGCCCTCGATCCGAACCCATGAACACCCGCGCCATCGCCAACGTCGTTCAGGTAGCCTCGCTGCTTCTGCTGCTCGTGGCTGTGGCGCTGTTGTCCGCCATCGTCACCATGCAATTTGCCATTCACGGCGCAGAAGTGCAGGTGCCTGCGCTCAAAGAAATGACCGTCGCCGATGCCCTGCGCGAGACGGCGGGCCTGGGCCTGAACCTCGATGTCGACAACCGCTACTATTCGGGCGACGTCGCCGCCGGCCACATCCTGTCGCAATCGCCGGTTCCGGGCACGGTGGTGCGCCGCGAGTGGCACGTGCGCGTGGCCGAGAGCTTGGGCCCGCAAAAAGTCGACGTTCCCGACACCGTTGGCCAGGATGAGCGCGTCGCCGCACTCGAGCTGCGCCGCGCGGGTCTTGAGGTAGGCGAAATCGCCCGGCTTCCGTACCCCGCAGCCGCTGAGGGAACGGTGGTGGCGCAGGATCCGCCCGCCCATGCACAGGGCATCGAGCAGCCCAGCGTAAACTTGCTGGTGGCCGCGCCGGACGATGCAACGCCGGACGGATATGTGATGCCCGACTTCACCGGATGGCCCATCGCGAGCGCCAAAGCGGCATTGGATAGGGCAGGCATTCAAGTCTGGCCGCCCGGCATTGTCAATGTGCCCATCCCTCCCGTCGGCAGCGGAGACGCTCCGCTTCGTCCGCCGGCCAAGCCGGGTGCGGTGCTGTCGCAATTGCCCGCCGCCGGCTCGCGGATTGACCAGAGTACGATCGTGCATTTCATGGTGGCGAAATAGCAAACAAGAGGAGACAAAACCGCATGGGACTCAGCGAGGACTTGGAAAAAATCGCAACCCAGGAACGCGAACTGCGCCTGCCGCGCCTCGATGCGCAGCTGGCATGGGAACTCGGTACGCGTATCCGCGCCATGGCGACAGAACGCGGCCTGGTTCTGGTGGTCGATGTGCGCCGCTTCGGCCAGCCGCTCTTCTACGCGGCGCTCGATGGCACCACTCCCGACAACGTCGAGTGGGTTCGCCGCAAGATCAACGTGGTGACGCGCTTCCATCGCAGTTCCTATGCCGTAGGACTAAAACTCAAGACAGATGGGACCACGCTCCTCGATCGCTACGGCCTGGCCGTCGCCGACTACGCAGCCGCTGGCGGCGGTTTTCCGCTGATTGTCGAGAACGCCGGCATCGTGGGCAGTGTAACCGTCTCGGGCCTGCCGCAGCGCGATGATCACAACCTGGTGGTGGAAGCGCTGTGTGCGCTCCTGGGCCGCGATTTTGCAGCCTTGCGCCTCGACCCGGAGTCGGTATAGTTGTTCATCAGAAGAGAAAATGTGCGCAAGATAAATGACCTGTCATCCTGAGCGAGTTCGCCCGCCACGACGGGCGAACGAGTCGAAGGATCTGCGGTTGTTCTTTCTGGGCATAGGAGAAGAACCTCTGCGATGTCCTACTCCCTTAAGCGCACTTCTCCATCAGCGCCACAAAAAATCCATCCGTCGGCACCGCGCCCGGTAGCATTCGCAACGCGCCCTCCGGCGTCAGGCATTTCCGCAAACGCTCTGCGCCTTCCCCGCGGAGAATGCCATCTTCCTCGAGCGCCTCAATACCCACCGCGAGCGAAATCTGCCGCGCATTCCGATTCCCGGCAAGCACCGCCGCCACCATCGGCTCATTCTCCTCAGGCTCGAGCGAGCACGTTGAGTAAACTACGCGTCCGCCGGGTCGAACCGCGCCGAGAGCCGCTTGAAGAATTGCGCGCTGGCGCTCTGCAAAGCGCGCCAGATCCTCAAGCTGAAGGCGATGACGAATCTCCGGGTTGCGCCCCAGCGTCCCGGTGCCGCTGCAAGGCACGTCCACCAGCGCAAGATCGAACGCCGCGTCTTCTTCGAGTTCAGCCGCATCGCCAAGCCGGCACTCCACGCGATCCGCATAGAAGTCAAGCCGCTTGCGCAATTCGGCCAGCCGCTGCTGGCTGGACTCGCAAGCCACGATCCGCGCCTGCGGCATGCGTTCGGCGAGAATCAACGTCTTGCCGCCCGGCGCAGCGCACGCATCCAGAATTTTTTGTTGCCTTTGGATCGGATTCTCGGCGGCGCAAGAGGCCAGCTCGCCGATCAACTGCGACCCCTCATCCTGCACACGCGCACGTCCTTCGCGAAACGCCGCCGTTGCGGTCACGTCGCCAGCCACTACCGCACGCGCGGCGCTGAGCAGTTCGCCCGGTGCCAGTTCGATTCCCGCCCCGCGCAATTCCTCTTCCACGGCCTCGTCCTGGAGCCGCACCGTCATGCGCGGCTGGCTTTGGCCGTGCCGGCAGATCGCTTGCATCGCTTCCGCGCCATAAACTGCACTCCATCGCTCGACCAGCCACGCGGGATGAGCCTGAACGGCCAACGTTCCACTGCCCTCCTCCAAAAGCCCGCCCCGCGCAGCGGTGCGGAGAACTGCATTCACCATTCCAGCAGCAAAACGATGGCCCGCCTGTTTTGTCAGCTCCACGCTCTCATCGATGGCGGCGTGCGCGGGAATGCGATCGAGAAACTGCAACTGAAAGACGCCAAGGCGCAGCGCGATGAGGACTTCAGGATCGAGCTTGCCGTTCGGGCGCTTGAGCAGCGGGCGGATTTGCGCGTCCAGCCAGATCTGCCAGCGCAGCACGCCCAGCACCAACGTCGTCGACAAATGGCGGTCCGCGTCGCCAAGCGCACTCACTTCCTTTGCGCGGAGCAGGTCGTCGGCGTGGGCTCTGCCGCGCTCGACGGCGAGAAGAATGCGGAATGCGGCTTTGCGCGCGGGTGAGATGGCGGCCATGGCGCTCAACTGAGGCGCGCGTCCGCGGCAAGCGGATTTCCGCGCAGAAACTCCACGGCGCTCAGGCGCTTCTTGCCTTCGAGTTGCACTTCGAGCAACTCGATCCAGGTGTTGCCCGCGCAGGCCGCAAAGAAGCGATGACCCTCGACTCGCACCGAACCCTGCGCAGCGCTGCCCAGCTGCTCCGCCTCGCTCTCGTGCACCACGCTCATGCGATGCACGATCAGTTTTTTTCCATCGAGCGCCGTGAATGCGCCGGGCCAGGGTTGAAAGCCACGCCAGCGATTGTAGAGCTCCGTTGCCGAGCGCGCGGCAAAATCCATGCGCCCGTCTTCGCGGGTGAGAAGCGGCGCGTAGCTCGCGCCCTCATGGTTCTGCGGCTGCGGCCGAATCGTGCCATCCGCCAGTTCCGCCAGCGTCTCCACCACCAGCGGCGCTCCTGCGGCGGCCAGCAGTGGAAACAGATCGCCAGCGGTCTGTTCCGTTCCAATCTCGTGCGTTTGTTGCAGCAGGATCGGCCCCGTGTCGAGGCCCTCTTCGAGAAGCATAGTGGTGTTGCCGGTGAATGCGTCGCCCATCGCAATAGCCCATTGGATGGGGGCGGCGCCGCGGTACTTCGGCAAAAGCGACGCGTGCAGATTGATGCAGCCGAGCTTCGGCAGCGCCAGCATCCACGGCGGAACGATGCGGCCGTAGGCCACAACCACAATCGCGTCCGGCGCGATGGCTTCGAGCTGCGCACGAAATTCGGCGTTGTTGCGGATCTTTTCCGGCTGCACGACCGGAATTCCCGCGGCAAGAGCCGTTTGCTTGACGGGCGGAGCGGCGAGTTGCTGCGCGCGGCCCACGGGCCGGTCCGGCTGCGAAACCACGAGTGCGATCTCGTGCCCCGCGACGAGAAGCGCTTCCAATGTTGGAACGGCGAATTGCGGCGTTCCGCAAAATACCAACTTCAAGGATCGCGCCGCGCTTGTCATGGCAGGCTTACCAGGAGCCTTCGCTCTGCATCTTGCGAATTTTGCGCAGATTCAGGCTGCGCTTGAGCGCGCTCATGCGGAAGATGAACAGCACGCCGTCCAGATGATCGATCTCATGCTGGAAGGCGCGCGCCAGCAGCTCTTCGCCGTCCAGCTCGAACCATTTGCCCGTCTCGTCCTGTGCGCGAATCCGCACCTTGGCCGCGCGCACCACCTTCTCACGAATCTCGGGAAAGCTCAGGCAGCCTTCCTCTTCGTATTGCCTGCCCTCGCTCACAATAATCTCGGGATTGATGAGCACAAGTCTCTGCGCGGGGTCCTTGCCCATGCTCAGGTCGATTACGGCGACGCGCTTGGACACATCCACCTGCGGCGCGGCCAGCCCCACGCCCTGCGAGGCATAGGTGGTCTCGAACATGTCGGCAACCAGCTTGCGCAACTCGTCGTTGAACTCGGTCACCGGCTCGCCGGGCTGCGCGAGCACCGGCTCGGGATATTTCACAATCTTCAAAATCATCTGCGAACTCTGAATCCCCCAACTGATTTGCTAACTTTTCGGGCATCCCATCCCGGCTGCCACGCTGGGACTAACCCCGCTAACTCCGCTAACCCGCTAAAATCGTCGTATCTGTTCGATGTAGCCATCGAAATTTCGTTTCAACTCCACCAGCGAATCGCCGCCGAATTTTTCGTGCGCCAGGTTGGCCAGAACCAGCGCCACCATGGCTTCGGCCGCCACCCCCGCCGCGGGAACCACGCAAATATCGCTGCGCTCGTAACTTGCTTTGGTTGTCTCGCGCGTATCGAAGCGCACCGACTCCAGCGGCTGGCGCAAGGTCGAGATCGGCTTCAGATAGCCGCGCACCACAAGGTCCTCGCCGTTCGAGACGCCGCCCTCCACGCCTCCGGCGTTATTGTGCGGGCGCGTAAAACGGGTGGGCCGGCCGGGGGGATTCTCGGCCGCGTATTGAATCGGATCGTGCACCCGCGACCCGAAATTCGCTGCAGCGTCCACACCGCGCCCAATCTCGACAGCCTTCACCGCCTGCAGGCTCATTACCGCCCAGGCAAGCTGGCCGTCCAGCCGCTCGTCCCAATTGGTATACGACCCCAAACCCGCGGGAACCCCATGCGCCACCACTTCAAAAATGCCGTTCACGGTGTCGTCGGCGCGAGACGCAGCGTCCACTTCCTCTTTCATGCGCGCTTCGGCCGCCGAGTCCACGCAAGCCAGCACCACGTCCTCTTTATCGGCCAGCGCGGCGATTTCATCCCATCTCGCATCGCGATCCAGATCCACGCGGCCCACGCGAATCACGTGGCTCGCCACCTCGATCCCCAATTGGCGCAGCATCAATTTCGCAAAAGCGCCCGCGGCCACCCGCGCCGCCGACTCGCGCGCCGACGCCCGTTCCAGCACGTAGCGCGCGTCGGCAAAGTTGTACTTGAGCGCTCCGGCCAGGTCGGCGTGGCCGGGCCGCGGCGAGGCCACAGCGCGATGCTTTGCCGGGTCGCCCGTCTCCACCGGTAGTTTCTCCTGCCAATTCTTCCAGTCGCGATTGATAATTTCGATTGCAACCGGCGAGCCGATGGTCTTGCCGTGACGCACGCCCGAGAGCACGTGCGCCTGATCGGTTTCGATCTTCATGCGGCCGCCGCGTCCGTAGCCCTGCTGACGCCGCCACAACTCGCGGTTCACGAATTCGAGATCGACGGGGACGCCGGCAGGAAGCCCTGAAACCAGCGCCATCAGAGCCTCGCCGTGGGATTCCCCTGCGGTGGAGAAGCGGATCATATAGATTCGATTGTAAATGCGACCAGGGCGCGGTGGCGCAAAGATAGCTTGCGCCTCTCGGGATCCCCGCAGCCCGTACTGAGCTTCTCGAAAAGCCCCAATTTCGCGTCGCCGCCTCGCTCGCGCCCATCGCCCTCTCCTCCATGCGCTATCCTGTGCTGGGAAGCGCACCCATCTCAGCGATTGCAAGGCCGGCAAATTATGGCGATCCACACCGTCGAACGCACCGCCAAACAAATCGTGCTTACCCTCCAGGAATACTCCCTGTTTGCATGGCGCGCCCTCATGAATCTCTTCCGCCCTCCCATCTATTGGACGGATTTCCTCATGCAGTGCGACATCGTCGGCGTCGGCTCGCTGCCCATCGTCATTCTCTCGGGATTCTTCACCGGAGGCGTGCTCGCTCTTCAGTCCTCGGCCACGCTTTCGGCCTTCGGCGCAACCGCCGTCACGGGCCGCTTTGTCTCTCTCACCATGATCCGCGAGCTGGGCGCGGTGCTCACCGGCATCATGGTCTCGGGCCGCAATGCATCGTCCATGGCCAGCGAACTGGGCTCGATGGTTGTCACCGAGCAGATTGACGCCATGCGCGCCCTGGGCGTCGATCCCATTCGCAAACTGGTCACGCCGCGCATCTTCGCCACCATTTGCATGCTTTTCTGCCTCACCATCGTCGCCAACGCATTCGGCATCATCGGCGGCGCCGCGGTCACCGTCGCGCTTAGCCATCAGAACGGCACCCAGTACTTTTCCACGGCATGGGAGAGCCTTCGTTATCCCGACATTCTCCAGGGCCTCATCAAGCCGCTCTTCTTCGGTTACATCATCGCCTCGATCGGCTGCTTTTACGGCATGAGAACCACGGGCGGCACGGAGGGCGTGGGCCGCTCCACCATCGCGGCCGTGGTCAACGCCTCTGTGCTCATCATCTTTGTCGACTTCCTCATCACCCACGTTTTGCTCTCCCTGTTTCCCACATGAGCCACGCCGCCACATCCGCGCCGCAACCTCCGCCCGAAGATGCCGAGGGGTATCCCGTCGTCGCCGTGCGCGATGCTGCCGTCGCCTTCGACGGCCCTCCCGTCTTTGAGGATGTGAGCTTCTCGGTTGCGCCCGCGGAGACGCGCATTCTTCTGGGGCCGGCTGGCGTGGGCAAAAGCGTGCTCCTCAAGCTCATCATGGGGCTGCTCCGTCCGCTCGAAGGCAGCATCGAACTCTTCGGCGAGGAGATCGCGCAGATGCCCGAGGAAAAACTCTTCCCCCTGCGGGCGCGGGCCGGCATGGTCTTCCAGGAGGGCGCTCTCTTTGACTCCCTGACCGTCCGCGACAACATCGCCTACCAGTTGATCCAGGAGGGCGCGCCCGACCAGGAGATCGACGACCGCGTGCACGAGGCGCTGCGCTTTGTGGGCCTGGAGGAGACCTTCGCGCTCTATCCTTCCAGCCTTTCCGGAGGCATGAGGCGGCGCGTCGCCATTGCCCGCGCTCTCATTCATCAACCCGAGCTGATCCTCTACGATTCGCCCACCGGAGGCCTCGATCCTGTCACCTCCGAGACCATCATCGAACTCATCGTCAAGCAACGCGACGTGCGCTCGACCCCATCTCTGCTGGTCACGCACCGCCTGCAGGACGCTTTCACCCTCTGCACGCACCGCTTCTCGAGCGAAGAGAACCGCATGGTCCCGCTTCCCCCCGGACAAATCAACCGCAACACCACATTCCTCATGCTCAACGAGGGCCGTCTCATCTTCGACGGCTCCCTCCACGAGATCCTCCATACCAAAGATGCCTTCGTGCGCGAATTCCTGGCGTAAGAGAGCCGCAGACAGGCAAGAGCCCGCTTGCGCACCTTGCCCTCAGCAACTAGATTCAAAAGCATGCGTCTCCGCTGGGTTGTCACCTCTCTTGCCCTTGCTTTGTTCACCACCGCTCTGGCCGCGCAGGACACGCGCATCGTCGGTGAGCCCTTCTTCCCGCAGCTTTGCACCACGCTCGACGCGCAAATCGAAAGCCAGGGCCACACCCTCGCCGCCGCAGACGAGCAAAAACTCGACACCGCGCGCATTCAAAAGGCCATCGACAAATGCGGCAAGGGCCGCGCCGTGCTGCTGCACGTCAACGGAGCTAACAATGCCTTCCTGTCCGGGCCGCTCGAGCTCCGGCGCGACGTCACTCTGATCGTGGGCGTGGGCGTGACGCTCTATGCTTCGCGGGATGCCTCGCTCTACGCGGTGTCGCCCGGCAGTTGCGGTATCGTGAGCCAGGAACCCGGCCTCCACGGTTGCAAGCCTCTGATCGCGGTCGACCACGCGCCCAATGCGGCCATCATGGGCGACGGCGCGATCGACGGACGCGGCGGCGAAAAGATTCTGGGCTCGCAATATTCGTGGTGGGACCTCGCCGAGCAGGCCCGCGCCGGCGGCAACCAGCAGGTGCCGCGGCTGATCGTCGCCAACACCTCCGATAACTTGACGCTCTACCGCATCACCCTCAGAAACTCGCCCAACTTCCACGTCACTTATTACGGCGGAAACGGATTCACGGTGTGGGGCGTCAGGATCGACACGCCGGGGCGCCTCGCGCGCAACACCGACGGCATCGATCCCGGCAACGGCACAAAGAACGTGACCATTACCTACAGCTACATCCGCACCGGCGACGACAATGTCGCCATCAAGGGCGGACCCGGCGGCGCAACCAACATCACCGTCAGCCACGATCGTTTTTACTGGGGCCACGGCATGTCCATCGGCAGCGAAACCAACGGCGGCGTCAGCAAGATCCGCGTCTTCGATCTCTCGCTCGACGGCCCCGACAACGGCATCCGTATTAAGTCCAACGGCTCGCGTGGCGGCCTAACCGAAAATGTGGTCTACGACGACGTGTGTATCCGCAATTCGCCCAACCCCATCACGCTCGACACCGCGTATTCGGCCTCCGGGACGCTCACCGGCAATTCGCCGCCAAGCATGCGCGATATTACGCTCCACAACGTGCGCGTGAGCGGCGGCGGCAAATTCACCTTCAACGGCTACGCGCCCGATGAGCGCATCGCCGCCACCCTCAACGGCGTCCAGATTACCGACGACGCGAAGTACACCTACCAACTCGCCCACGCCGACCTGACCGTCGGTCCCGAGCCCACAAATCTTGAGTTGCCCGCAGGCCCTGAATTAACCAGCGCGGATTCGACAGTGAAAGGAACTCCAGCCGAAGGCAACCCGCCTTCCTGCGCGGATAAGTTCGTGCCCTTCCCGCGATAAGTTGAGAGCGAGGGAGCAAGCCGCTTCAGGCAGTCAGAGCGGCAGTGTCCGTGCCCCATCCTAAGCGCGTTCTTCGCGTTTAGGGTGGGATACCTCGACACTCAACCCACCACTCTCAACACTCCGCACTTCGCGCTCCCGCGCTCCCTGCTTTTATTGCAGCGGATTCATGAACCCCTCCGGCGGCTTGAGCGACGCGCCGGGAATCACCACCGGCGTCACGCCAGTGTCCTTACAAGTCATGGGCGGCGGAAAAGTATTGACCACCGAATCCTGAATCTCCGCTTCCGACGCGGCGATGGGAGGCTTAGAACCGGCCAGCCGCGCGGCGTCGAATCCGCCCAGCAAATCGGTGAGCCGGGGACTGGTGTCGCGCGGCCCTTGCGGCAGATAGGGTTTTTCGTCGGGCAATGAAGCCATCGGCGGAAGATCGAACAGCACATCGAGAAATTTGGCGAACGAAACATGATCGCCGGCATCGGAAACCACGCCGCCCGACTTGGCATAGGGCGAAATCAAAATCAGCGGCACGCGCGGGCCGTCGCCGCATGGCTCTTTGTCCGGGCAGGTTTCGAATTGCGGCGGCGGCACGTGATCGTAGAAGCCCTCCGAATCGTCCCACAGAACGATGATGGCCGAGTCCTTCCAGTAAGGGCTGCGCGCAACTGTGTTCACCACCTTGGCCACCAGCGATTCCGAGATTTGCGAATCGGAATAGCCGGGATGGTCGTCATCTCCCAGGATCGTCGCCGCATTGGGATTGGCCGGCTTCCAGCCGAAGGGATTCTGCATTCCGCCTTTGACAAAGATCACGCTCCGCTCCGGCAGTTGCCCATTCTCTACCGCGGGGAAGAATTCCGTCAGGTCGTGCTCGCCGTTCCACATCGCCGGATTCTGGCGGATGTAGCCGAAGTACTGCGGCGCGTTGTGATGCACAATGTACGCGGGATGATCGTCGCCCTCACCGTTGCCAAAGCCCTCCTGGTACCACCCCCAGGGCACAGCCATGTGGCCGAGGCTACCCAGTTCTCCGATGTCCTCGTGCACATCGTCCGCGTCTTTCGTCACCTCGTCCGCCTCGCGTCCCTTCATGGTCAGCATCAAAGTGGCGTAGGTCTGGTCGTTCTGGTGCGTGCCTCTCGCGTCGCGCGCGAAGGTGTAAGGGCCGAAGTCTGGCAGGGCGTCGTTCATCACCGGCTCGCCTGTGCCGAAGGCCGACTTGGCGGCCTGCTCCGGATGCCGCGCCATCTGTGTCTGGCCGCTCTGGCCCGCGATCAGATCGATGTTGCCCGGAGTCGAAGGGCCGTACATCGCCTGAAAGATGTGGTCGTAGAGGGTGAAGTGGTGCGCGTACATCCAGAGGAACGGAACGGTAGAGCAGTCCTCGTGTGCCATTGTCAGAATCGCAATCTGGCGCGCCAACCCTGGGCTGTAACCGGAATTCATCACCAGGTTCTTCTCTTCGTACGCGACAAACTGATCCATGCGTCCGCCATCTGACTTGGCGATCAGCGCTGGCCGCGAGTGGTCGGCGTCCTGCGAATCGGCCGCCTGAAGCAGGAAGGGAACCACCCAGGTCTTGCCGATCGCATCGTACTGGCGGAAGCCGTGGGTGCGCGCCTCGGCTGTGGCCAGATTATCGGTTCCGGGAAACGAGCCGAAGTAGGAGTCGAAAGAGCGATTCTCCTGGTAGATCACAAACACATGATGGATATGCGCGCGCAGGTTGGCGATCAGTTGCTGGCGCGCGGCGGTATTAGTGGATGAAGCGGACCGCGGCGCAGCGGCTCGGGAAGTTTGACCGGCAGGGCGCACGGCGGGCTTGGTCGATGGAACGTACTGAGCCAGGCACGCGGGGCCGAGCGAGATTGCGGTGAGAACCAGCGCCGCTTGTGCGCAGCGATGAAGCCAGAACGAGCGAGGATCGAGGTTTGCCAAGGACGCCTCCGAGATTTGCATCGAGTATTGATCTGAATTGAATTCTCAAAGAAACGGCCGTCCGCATACACGTGCACAAACGTGGACGGCGAGGGACGTTTCATTTATATCGCGTGGACGCGCGGAATCCTGCATTAAAACTCTGCAACAGCGTTGGCCCTGGCGGCGCCGTCAGCGGCGCGCCTGCTCCCGGTTCAGCGGCACGCGCACGATGATCTGTTTGCCGGCCCGCACCACCATCCGCGAAAAGCTTTCGCCGGCAACGTTCGTAAGAGAGATGTACTTCGCGTTCAGCGCCGTCACGTCGCCGCGCAATGGCGCGTTAGGATCGGCGGGCACATCAAAACTGACGCGCACATCGGGTTGGCCGTCGCCGTCGAGATCGATCTCCTCGCTCACATGCGCGGGCAACTTGTCCGCAGGCTCAAACACAATCTGCACGAAGGGCTCAATGCGCTCGAGCAAACGCGGCTCGACCGGCTGGTCAACCACGATTCTGTACGCCCCGCGGTCGATTGTGCGCGCCACCGCGCCGCCCGTGTAGGCCGCGTCAATGTGCAGTCCGGCACGGCCGACGGCCTTCGTGAAGACTCCCATCAGAACGAACGGAACACTAGCGGCAACCGCGAGCGTCAACGCTGCGCCGGTGTAGGCAAGAATCGTAAGAATGCGTCTGCGCATGTTCTCCTCCGTTATTTCAAGGGCAGCCAGTGAACCATGGTGGCGACCGAATTGGCCAGGATGCTGCCGCCGAACATCGTGGCCAGCGCCCATGCGCCGTAGAGAAACAGCAACCGCGCGCGCTCGGGTTTCACCCCCACCGGCGTTCCCTTCAGGTGCCACACGGCCGCGTCTTTTTTGCAGGCGTCCACGCACGCGCCGCACTTCATGCAGTTCAGCAGCGTCTTGCCTTCGTGAACCGACTCCTTCGAAAGCGCCACCGTCGGGCAACTCGTCTGGCAGAGGCTGCAATCCACGCACTTCTCGCGGTCGAAGCGGATCTCGAAGAGATTGATCTTGTTGAACAGCGATTGAAATGCGCCGAAGGGGCAAAAGAATCCGCACTGCGTGCGTTTCTTGGTCAGAAAGGGCAGCACTACTACGAGGCCCGCGAACAGCGTGACGAAAACCCCAAACTGCAGCGCGGTTTCCACGTTGCGCACCGCGGGAAACTCGGTGACGGTCTTGAATGGGCACAGCCACATGCAATAGACCGGCTCAAAAAGCGCCGCCGAAAGCAGCACCACGCACAGAAGGATGGCCCACGGAATCAGCCGCAGAATCCCACCGAACCTGGTTACAAAGCGGTGCAGCCTGCTCCGTTTGGCAATCGCCGCAAAGCCCTCCTCGATGCCGCCAAAGAAGCATGCGTAGCCACACCAGGCCTTGCCCAGCACCAGCGTCATCGCCAGCCAGATGCCGATCATGGCGGCAATGTTATGAGGGTGGTCGGCGCTGGGCAGGATCGATCCCGGAAAAATAATGCTGCGCGTAAACGCCGCCGGCAAGATCAGCCCCGGCGTCACCATGAAGCAGAACGGCGTGTCGCCTGACACCATGCGGCTGATGGGAATGCTCATGGTGCCGCGCTCGGCAATCAGTGCCGCAACAAATCCCACAGGAAACAGAAATCCCAACGCCACAAAGAAGATGCGTCGCCAGCGGTAGGTTTCGCCGGTGCGCATCATCAGGAAGAACAGCCCGGTCATGAAGACGATCACCGCCGCTGCGCCGACGTGTTGATCGCGACCTGCTTGCCGGAACGAAGGCGTGAACATCAACAGCGACCACAGGGCGATTGGCAGCGTGAGCAGAATGGAACGGCCGATGCCGCGAAAGGCCGGGCGTGCAAGAGCTGAAGGGTGGCTAGCCATGCATTGTCCTCTCGATCAGGAGCCAGGCTCCGGAAAACCCATACCAGCAGGCCAGCAGGACGGCGACCATGCGGGCCACCGTGACCAATGCCGGCGTTCGTTTGAGGAATCCTAATGATAGAAACGGTAAAAACCAAACCGCAGTTCCGGCAAAAAAGCAAACAAAGAAAAAAACTGCCGCATAGAGGTGGGCCAGTTGCGCCGCGCGCACCCCAGCCACAAGAAAAGGCGGGCAAAGATTGATCCCCGTCAGAAAACCCAACGCCAAAGCGCCCGAAGGCCGGGCTCGCGGCGTCTCGCCAATCCGCACCAGTTGCGGGGAGGGCTCCGCCGCAGTGCGCCGCGGCCATCCCGCCGCATAAACCACCAGCGCCACGGCCACCAGCAGGTCGAGCAAGCCAAACGTCCAGGAGCGCCCGCTCCATGCGCGCGGAATTGCCGCCCCCACCAGCCACGCCGCCGCGGCAAACACCATATATCCAGCTAGCCGAGCCGCCAGAAACAGGCAAAGTTGAAGGCTGTGAGGCCGCATTCCCCTCGGCTGCACCAGCATCCAGGGCAAAACCACGGGCCCGCAGGACGCCATGCACACGGGGCCCGTAGTCAGCCCCAGCACAAGCGCCTCTCCGGCGCTCGCCGCGAGTGAGAGTGCCGCCATCTCGCGCGTAGTGTACGCACGGCATCTCCATTCGCCCCGTGACTGGGGTCACGGCCCCATGTGCCGGACCAACAACCCCCAGAATCGGAGCCCCTCCACCGGCTTCGCGCCCGCGCAGCCCGGCTTTTCCCCTCCTTATGCAATCAATTCCCTCACTGCGGCACGAAAACTCCCTCTCTCCCGCAAAGATGTCTTATGCTTGTAACAATCCCTTCTTGCTTCGGCAAGCCAACCACACAACCCTATGAGTGCAGTCGTTTTTGCGGTGGACGATCTTCGGGCGCAGTATACGCGGGAGATGGCGCTGGTGCGCCAGACCTGCGACCGCACCGGAGACGGCACGGCGGCCATCCGGCGGCGCTCCGCGGTGGTCGATCGCATCCTCATTGAAATGTGGAAGCGAGCCTTCGCCGGCTTGCCCCCGCAAAACTCGGCCCTGCTCGCGCTGGGCGGCTACGGCCGCAAGGATCTTTTCCCCTTCTCCGACATCGACGTGCTCTTCGCCTTTGCCGACGAGAAAACCGAGGAGCAATCCAAGGAAGCCGTGCGCACCATCATCCAAGGCATGTGGGACATCGGCCTCCGCGCCAGCCCCACCTCGCGCACTGTCAAGGAAGCCGGCCGCTTCGACCCCGACAACCTTGAATTCACGCTGGCCACCCTCGACCGGCGTTTTCTCGCCGGGCAGTTTCCGCTGTATCAGCAGCTTCATCAAGTCACATTCCCCGGCCTGGTGCTCAGCGAGTGGTCCACGATCACGCAAAAGCTGGGCGAAATCGCCCGCGCCCGCCACGCCAAATTCGGCAACACCATCTTTCATCTCGAGCCCAACGTCAAGGACTGTCCCGGCGGTTTGCGCGATTACTCCCTCGCCGTCTGGTTCGCCATTCTCTTCCATCTGAAAGAGACCAAGGAGTGGCCGCGGCAGCGCGGCGGAGTCTTCCAGAGCGCGCGCGGCGACGCCGAAGCCGCCTTCGATTTTCTTGCCGCCGCGCGATGTTTTCTCCACTTCCGCCACGGCCGCGACGACAACACGCTCGACTGGCAGTCGCAGGACGAGGCCGCCGCGCGCTCCATCGGCCTCGAGACCCGCGGCACCGCCGATCCCTCCTACTGGATGCGCACTTACTACCGGCACGCCCGCGTTGTCTACCGCCGCGCCGCGCTCCTGATGGAGCACCTGCCCGCTCCGGTCAGTTTCTATCGCCAGTTCCGCCGCCGCCGCACTCCCATCGCCGGAACCGATTTCCTGCTCGACCAGGGACGCATCGACATCCAGCCCGGCGCACAGTTCAACGACACCGCGGCCATTCTGCGCATCTTTTCCCTCATGGCCACGCACGGCTACACGCTTTCGCAGGCCGCCGAAGATCGCATTACCGACGCCTTGCCGGTTCTGGCCATCTCGATTCCCGAGGGGCCCTATCTATGGAATGCTCTGCGCGAGGCGCTGCTCGGGCCCCACGCTGCTCATGCCCTCAGAACCATGCACGCTCTCGGCGTTCTCGAAATGCTGATTCCCGAGTTTCACGGCATCGATGCCCTGGTCATCCGCGACAGCTATCACCGCTACACGGTGGACGAGCACACCTTCCTGGTCATCGACAACATTCATGGTCTGCGCACGCCTGCCAACGAGCACGAGCAGCGCCTCGCCCAGTTACTGCCCGAGATCGACCGCATGGATCTCTTCCTGCTCGCCCTGCTGCTGCACGACACCGGCAAAGCGCGGCGTACCGGCGAGCATGCCGTCCAAAGCGTGGAGCTGGCCGAAAGCTTTCTTGCCCGCCTCGACTTCGACGCCGAAGAGAAGGAAACCATTCTCAAGCTCATCAAGCTGCATCTGGAAATGTCGGCAGCCATGCGCCGCGACATATTCGATCTCGACAACGTGAAGAATTTTGCGGAGAAGATCGGCGAACCGCAAATGTTGAAGATGCTCACCCTGATGACCTTCGCCGACATCAAGGCCGTCAATCCCGACGCGCTCACCCCATGGAAGGCCGAGAACCTCTGGCAGTTCTACATGTCCACTTCCAACTTCATGGATCGCTCCGTGGACGAGGCGCGCTATCACGCCGCCATCGATCCCACGCTGCTCAATCGCATCCGCTCCATGGTTCAGCCCGCGCAGCACGATGTGCTCAAGCAGTTTCTTGAAGGCCTGCCGCAGCGTTATCTCCAAACCCGCCTGCCCGAGCAGATCCGCAATCACTTTCAGATGGCGCTCAATTTAGACGACGATCCGGTGCAGCTCGATCTCAGGCCCAACCGCCAGCTCTTCGACCTCACCGTCATCACCCGCGATCGCTCGCGGCTCTTTGCCGACGTGGCCGGAGTTCTGGCCGCGTGGGGCATGAACATCGTCCGCGCCGGCGCCTATTCGAACGACGCCGGCGTCATCGTCGACAGCTTCCAATTCACCGATGTCTTCCGCACCCTCGAGCTCAACCCCAGCGAGAAAGAACGCTTCCTCGAAAATGTTCGTGACGTCGTGGCGCAGAAACTCCAGGTGCAGCAACTGCTCGACGCGCGCCGCCACATGAATCATCCCGCGAACCTCAAGGTCGAGGTGCCCACCAAGCTTGAATTCGACTCCGAATCCTCCAGCCACTCCACGATTCTGCAGGTCATCGCGCAGGACCTTCCCGGCCTGCTGCGCCAGATCGCGCTCTCCCTCAGCTCCCACCAGTGCAACATCAAAATTGCCCTCATCGACACCGAAGGCGAGACCGCAATCGACGTCTTCTACCTCACCAGCGGCGAAGACAAGCTCACCCCAGAAGCGCAGGAAGCCCTGGGCAAGGACCTGACCGCAACGCTAGAAGCCATGCGCGTGCCGGCGTAGAGCAGTTCGCAGTCCAAAGTTGGCAGTTCGGCAGGTGGCAACTTCCGGATGGCATGTTGTTAGGGGTGGCCGGTCATCCGCCCGGAGCCACTGGAATTTCCTCCCAGACACTCCACACTTCCCTGCCGCATCAGTCTGGTATGCGACCAGTCGCGTCAACAGGTATAAAATCGCCATTTACAAAGTTAAATCCACAGTGCCGAATCGCATAGTTCACTTGATGCGCCATTCCTTTTGGATTTAGGTAGTCAATGAGAGCTTGAGCCAAGCGGCGCACACGCTTAGCTTTGGTTACCTCATCCCATTGCCCCCACAGCCCGTCAATTGCACTGCGAATCAGCGCACGCCTAGTAAATTGGCCAGTTTCGTCGAGGCCGTCAGGGATCTGCCCTCTATCCCACCCGGCATCCCCTGCAACAACCCGCATTTGAGCCGCAGGTATCCCGTCCAACACTTTAGCCAATGTCCCATAGAGCTCTTGTATCTCACTCGAATTGAGTGGGGACGGCATGAAACCTCCAATACTTCCATTTGACCGGCTTACATCGGGAAACCTAGAGCCTGAAACGTCCCATGGCCCCTTGCAGCTATTGCGCTTGCCTGGCAGCATCGCGTTTCTCACGCTAGTTCTTGCCGTTCACTCTGCCCCGATTCCAACGACCCTCGGATTCCTGTAGCGTAGTGGTTGAAGCTGCTGCATCGGGATGGTGCTATCGTAACTCCACTGCGGCCTTGTCCGACGCACATGTGCACCTTGCGGTATAGTTGCGAATTGTAAAGGAGGGCCGTTCAATGGGTGGTATGGGTGGAGAAGCCAGAGGTAAAACCAAGATTGAATGCTACAAGAACTTCCGGCGTCGAGTTAACCGGAAAGAGGTTGAGGAACGCACAGGGTTGTATATGGACGCGGGAACCGGAACAAAGCCAGAGCTATATGAGCAGATGAAGAAAGACCCAAAGACAGACGAATGGGTTTTGTTCTATCATTTTGGCAAGTAGGAGGTGCAAATTGACAAAACTTTTGCTTCTCCTGCGATGTCCGGCGGCTACCGGGGCAGCGCAATCGGAGAGCTACCACCTGATTAGCCATTAGCAACAGCATTGGGGCCAAGGATCGCTGTCAATCCCGAAAGGCCATAACGGTCCGGGTCGTGGCCTTTTTGTATTGAGGAGAACGAAAAAGGGACCCTCCACCGAGCAATCGGGCGCGACACGTGCCCCCGCATATGTGCTTTTCTCGAACTCCGAAAGGAGCGGGGCCCGACATCAATCTCCGAGTGGCAAGTGGGGGATGCCCGGAAGTCACCCACGAACCATCTCTGAACGTATCCCCATCTGGGAACGTGGCCCATTCACCGATCCAACCACCCGCCTGAGCTTCGCAAACAGGTAACTCTGTGCCCGATCGGGATACACCACCCGATACCAGGATGAGCGGGCCCCCTGCCGCCCTGGATCCCGACGCAGGCTTCGAGCCATAAACATCTACATACTGCTCTAGCAAATCGGGTAGATCCGAACCTGTCAATGATCCGGCTCAGGACAAGCGAACGATTCCGGGAAAATCGTCGAATCCGCGATCGAAGCTCAAGATTCTCTTCACACCGTGAATCTGCATCGCAGCCAGGTGAATCGCGTCTCGCGCCGACAGCCCTTTCCGGCCCAGCACGATTTCGCGTGCCCGTTCGACGGCCGCCCGGTCAACCGGAAAAACTTCATCGACGACTCCCAGCAAAGCATCGAACGCCGGCTGAATCGCGTCCGGCCGGGCGATGGAAACGTATCGGTGAAGGATCTCCTGCAGCACTTCGGCGTCAGACACCAGCCGTTGCTGGCCGCTCACCAACTCCTCCAGCCAGCGCCGGGCATCGACCTTATGAGGATGGGGAGCACCCACCAGATACATCGGGATATTTGAGTCGACAAAGATCACGAACGCACGCCCGATTCATAACCCCGCTCGATCTCTTCGAGCATATGATCGATATCGGCGGTGGGAAAATCCATGCGCGCCGCCGCGCGAATCACTTCGAGCTTGGATTGTACTTCGCGGCTGGGTTCGGTCTTGCGGGCCTGTTGAAGGGCCTGCCGTACCCATTCGGCAGTGGACATGCGGCGCAAGCGCGCCGCGCGCTGAATATCGCGATATTCAGGGTCCTTGACGATGACCTGAAGTCGTTTAGCCATAAAATGAGTCTATTTGACTCATAGTGATGAGTCAACCGTCTGCCTTGGCGGGCCCGCCTTACAGCCGTCCTACGCCGAGTCCTTCCGCACCAGATACTCGTCGAGCAGCGCCGTCACCAGCACCGCTGTGGGAATCGCGACCATGGCGCCGGCGATGCCGCCCAGTTCCGATCCCACGAGCAGCGCAACAAAGATTCCCAGCGCCGGCAGGTCCACGCGGTTCTTCATGATGCGCGGAATCAGCCACGTGTTTTCAAGCTGCATCCAGATCGCGAAAAAAATCAGCACCCCCACCACGCGGCCCCAGGAGTCGATGGCCGCCACCATCACCGCAAGCACGACGGAGACCGTCACGCCCAGCACGGGAACGATATTAAGCAGGCCCGTCAGCACGCCCAGGCCGTAGGCATAACGGATGCCGAGCGAGAGATAGAGGATGGTGCTGGCGGTTCCCAGAATCAGCATCAGGCTGGCCTGGCCCACCAGCCACTTTTCCATGCGCACCGCCGCGCGCTGGAGGGTCTGGTCCAGCCGCTGGCGCGGCGCGGACGGAAGAAACGAGAGAAACCAGCGGTAAGCGCGCTCGCCCTCGAGGATGAAATAGAGAGTGAGTACGAAACCGGCGACGACCTCGATCAGCGCGCCCGCCCAGCCCGTAAGTGAAACCAGCGCTGTGCCGGCGGCCCGGCTCAGGAAATCCTGAACCCACGCGATCACCTCGGCTGAATCCAGATGCTCGACAAAAGGAATCTGTTTGATCCTCTCGAGTAGCGCGGGAAGGCGCGCGGGCATCTCCCCCTGGACAGCCTGCAGGTCGCGAATCACTGGCGGGAAGGCGAGAAAGCCGAATATCGTAAACGCGCAAACCACCAGTAACAGTAAAAGAAAGATGGCGGCTGCGCCCTGAAACGGCCTCCAGCGGCCGACCCGTATCCGCGAAGTGGCGCGCACCACCGGCGACAGCACAACCGCAAACAGCGCGGAGACATAGACGAGAAACAGAAAACTGCGCAGCAGCCATGCGACGTAAACCGCGAAGGCCAAAGCGAAGACGAAGACAATGTGGCTGCGAACATTCTGCGCGGACTGTGTTGCCGGTTGTGTCATACGAGGCGTTCCTTGCTGTGCAAAAGCGGAGTTAGCGGTGTAGGCGGAGTCAACGGTGTTAGCCGATCGGAACCAATCTAACTCCGCTAACCCCGCTAACCGCTAACGCCGCTGCCTTTTACTGCCCTCCGCTGATAATCGATCCCACGATGCCGCCCAGCAATCCTGCGCCGCCGGCCTGCTGCGCCGCCGGGGCCTTGGGCAGATACTCGTAGATCTGGTGCGCCAGCCGCGAGATGGGCAGCGTCTGCAGCCACACCGCGCCTGGTCCCATCAGCTCCGCCAAAAAGATGCCATCGCCGCCGAAGATCATGTTCTTAATGCCGGGAACCGTGGTGATCTGGAAACCGACCGACG
>Ga0326727_10008126_pt1 | contig 26928 bp, 18 predicted proteins | sample MB2enrmetagenome_FD_207643 | JGI IMG/M metagenome (GOLD analysis project Ga0326727, IMG submission 207643) | Lab enriched peat soil microbial communities from McLean, Ithaca, NY, United States - MB29MY | ecosystem: Environmental > Terrestrial > Soil > Wetlands > Peat | place: USA: New York...
TCCCACGCTTCAAGTGCGGCCTCACGACCGCCCTCGCAGGGCTGGGGGCCAGGGTGGTTCGCTACTCCTTCCCTGTATGACTCTTTCATTCACGACTCCATGCCGGTTTAGCCCGGCGCTATCCAGAACATGAGACCCGGCTCTGCGCCAGCCCGCGGTTAATTCGTCTTTGGAGGTGACGGTGGGTTCGTTATCGTCTCCGATTCTAGCCGAAGGCGTTGGGTCTCGCGCCGCAAGCACTCAATCTCCCGCCGCAGCCGCTCAGTCTCCGATCGAAAGTGTTCGCTCTCCTGCCGCAACCGCTTAGTCTCTAATTGAAGTGGTTCCGGCTCCGGCTGCTCAGATTCCGCGCTTGGCACTGGCATCAGATCTTTCAGAAGCGGCACGACATCCTCGATCTCGCGATTCATCATGAGCGCGTCATTCTGGAGTTGCGCCCGAAGCCCTTGATCGGAGCAGCATCTAGCAAAGGCGTAGGCCCCTACCAAGCCAAAATCTACAGCCCAAAACAAGGCGAAGCAGGAGTACTTCGCACCCAGTTCAGTGATATCAGGACCTTGAACGAAGTATGCGCCGTTCGGAAAGACGCGCAACCCTTGGTCCATCGTCACAGTAGGATTCGCGTGCTTGCCCATACACAGCGCGGTATACACCCTCTGCCACTGGTCCCGCAGGCGATCCCTAGCAGCCTCCGTGATGTCCAGCACAGCCGCAGCCGCATTAATGCCGTCCTTGACCGTCGGGGGAAAAGTCTTTCTCCGGTTCGTGTGTGTGGCCCACTTATGCGCGCGCGCTTCATCCTCACCGACATAGCATAGTGCACCTACCACCTCTTGCACCGTTGCAGCTAGACCCATGGCCTGCAGGCCGTAACCAAAGCGGCTTGCGATGGAGCAGACGCGAACGTCGTTAGCCAGGCGGGCGGCTAGGACCGTGCACACCTTAGTCGCGGCTACAGTCTAGGGACCTGATCGCGGGTGCTCTGAGACGGAGTCGATCGCACGGTCGAAAAGAGAGTCCAGCTTGTCGGCGAGTTTGACCAGAGGAGCCAAGCGCAAATCGATGCGGAGTTTGGCCATAATCTCCTCGTTGGACCGGTCGCTGATGGTGCGCATTGTCGGAACTCACTCCTTCCTGCCTGGACAAATCCAAACACCGGGCAAACGTGCTTGGCCAGCGGCGAGAGGCGTCTTTCGGACTCCGCGCTTCCTTGACAGTTTCGAGTATACAAGCCGCGGGTTCAAAAAACACTCAGTGACACTCAATGCGAGCAGAGCAAGAGGGCTCGCTGGCTGGCGCACACGTCAAAAGTGATCGTCTGCCCCAGCCCGCCGGCGCCGAGGCTCACTTCGTCCAGATACTCTTGCTGCGGCTCGAAGTCGATGCTGCGTTCTTCTACCAGCGTAGCCACACGGTGGTCCGGCACCTGCCTGGCCAACAACGCGAAAACCTGCACCTGGTTCAGCGGCTTCTTGGCGGTGGCGGGCTCGGGCGGGGCAGTTGTAGCGCTGAACTTTAGTTCAGCACGTGCCGAACTAAAGTTCTGCGCTATGGCGACGTGCAGGGCGTTAAGAAATGCCTCGCTCGCGCCGGCGGCTTTGAGGGTTTGGTAAAAATCCTCAGACGGGGCGAAATCAATCCCGCGCTGCTCGATCAGCTTGGCGCCCGAATCGTCTCCCAATCCGGCTTGCACCATTTTACTGACCTGCTCCTGGGTGAAGGGCTTTGCCGGGCTGGAGGCATCTGTCGTAGCGCCGGGCTTTAGCCCGGCACCATACATGTTCGGAAATCGAATTTGCATAGGCTGGCGGGAACGTGAAAGGCGAGGTGCCGGGCTAAAGCCCGGCGCTACATCCACACGTGCCGACCTAACGGTCGGCGCTACAATTCTCTGCTGCGCTTGCATGGGCAGTGGCAGAATCACTGCGATGATGAGCACGAGGATGGTTACAGCCGGTCGACGCCGCACGGGCACCTCCCGAACGCGGGAATCACTAAGACGAGGTGTGAGCATTCTACCACGCGGGCTGGCGCTGGGTGCAGCAGGCAAGCCGGACGTGAATCGCAAAACTGTGTTCTGTGCCACGCGGCGATTTTTAAAATGATTAGATGGCCCGACGAGCCGATAAGCCGACGGGGCGATTACAAAAGCGGGAACAACAGAGGGACGGGAAGAAGGCAAAAGGAGAATGTGGACGTGTACCGCTCGCTTCCAATCGATCGGGCCGCCCACACTTCCCCGCATCGGCTATCGGCTGTGCCAGGTGAGAGGATGAAGCAATTTGCCGACTGCGAAAATCGAAGATCGAAACTTGAAAAGCTAAACTGGAAACTGGAAAAGCGAAACTCGAAACTGGAAAAGCGAAACTGGAAAAGCGGAAAGCGAGATTCGAAAATCAAAATTCGAAAATCAAAGATCGCAGTTCAAAGGTCACAAATCGACAATCGCAAATCACCAATCGCAAATCGCCAATCACCCGATCCCATGCACGGAACTGCGCCGCCGCCCAAAATCTGGAAGTGCCAAGACCGGACTTATGGGAGTATTATGTTATGTGGGAAGTAACCTCCTGAGGAATGCCGGCGCGGCGTGAGCCACGGCGGGGCCCCAGGTGAAAGAAGGGATTGTGGCTGAAGAAAGACTGAAGATCGCAGTATTCGTTGATTTTGACAACATTCAAATCGGCGTCAAGGAGACGCTGGGCAAGGATTTTGACGTCTCCATCGTCCTCGAGGCGCTCAAGGAGCGGGGCGAGGTGGTGAGCAAGGTCGCCTATGGCGACTGGCCGCGCGCCAGCGAGTATAGCCGCGAGATGACGCAGCACGCCGTCCACATGGTGCAACGCAGCGTGACGCCGCGCGGCGACAAAAACGGCGCGGACATCAATCTGGCGCTCGACGCACTGGAAATGGCTTTTACCCGCGACCACATCAATACTTTTGTGATTGTCGGCGGCGACAGCGACTTCATTGCCCTGGTGGAAAAGCTTAAACAGTATGACAAGCGGGTTTTTGTGGTCGGCGGGCGGCAATTTACCAGCGGCATCTTGCAGAGGAATTGCCACGAGTTTATTTCCTACGAGAATCTGCTGAAGACCGGCAGCGACAGCGCGCGCAGCACGCGTACCCCGCGCGCCGCGGCGCGCAGTGCGGAAGCCCGCTCGCTGTCCACGGCGATGCCCAACATTCAACGCGCGCTCCAGATTCTGGCGGAACGCGAAGTCGCCCCGCAACTCGGTTTGCTGAAAAGCACCCTGCTGCAACTGGACGCCACGTTCAGCGAGCGCGACTTCGGCGCCGGATCGTTCCTGGAATTCATCCAGAAGCTGCGCAAAGCGGGTCTGGTGGAGATGCGCCGGACGGACCGCGGTTACCTGGTGGAGGCGGTGGAGGGCGAGAGCGCGCGCGAAACTGCATCGGAGCCGGCGGCGGAGGCTGCCGCGGTCGAGGCGGAAACGGTGGCGGCGGAAGTTCCCGCCGGTGAGGTTCCGGCCGCAGCCGGCGCTCCGCCGGCGCCCGAGGCAACGACGCCTGTGCCCCCGCCCGCCAGCGCGGAGGATTCCCTGGCCGCATTGCGCCAAGCTCTACCCGGCCATTTTGAGAAGGCGCCCAACCGCCCGCTCTACCTCCGCCAGATTCGGCAGCTCTTGCGCGCGGCGGGAAGCGCTGTCGACGAGCGCTCGGGATTTCGCGGCCTGCTGGATCTTCTCCACCAAGCCCAACGCGAAGGCTGGCTGCGCCTGCACCGCGATCGCAAAGGTGTTTGGCGGGTCTTTCCCGCCGCCGGTCCCGCCTCCGTCCCGGCTTCTGCCATCCCGGCAGAGGTTGCGGTTGAGGCACTGCTGCCGCTTGAGCCGGAAATCCATATGCCGGTCGAGACCGACGTGAATTGGGAGATGGAAGAGTTACCCGGCGTGTTACCTGAGGAAATCGCTGAACCTCCGGAGCCTTCTCCGCCCCCGGTGATCGAGGAGGCTGCGCCTGCGGAGCCCGCTCCCCCGCCCAAAGCACGCAAGCCGCGCGCCACCAAGGCGGGAGCGAAGACCAGCAAGCGCAAGACTTCCACCAAGCGCAAAGCCAAGGAGCCGGAAAAGGCCGGTGAGGCCAGTGAGCTAATCGCGTGAACGTGTCATCTGCCCATCGGGTCATCGGGCCATCAACTGATGGCGCGATAGGATGATTTGCAATCGGAAGGTTCGCAATGGCCCGATGACCCGATGACCCGATTGTCTATCGCTCCCCCAACTCCAGCACGGCGACGGTGTCAAAGTCATCGCGGGCGCTGGGGGGAATCTGTAGCACCAACCCGCCTGCCGCTTCGGTGACATTTCCGTGGCTTCCATCTTTCAAGAAGTGTGCAGATTTCACCTTGCCCGGCAGTGGCGGGAGTGCCAGGGAAGCATCCTGCCAGTCCAGGATGTGAACGTAAACCATGTTTCCCTTCTGCGTCGTCACGCCCCAAGAGCGCGGCGTGATGGGCCCGCCGCGCGTACCGTAGATGGATTCGCCGTAGCGTGAGAGCCACTGTCCCATTTCCCGCAGGCGCGTCTGGAATTCCGGCTGAATCCTCCCATTGGGCATGGGCCCGATATTCAAAAGGAAATTCGCATTGTGGCCCGCCGCCCGCACCAGGTATTGAATGAGTTGGCGAGTGCTCTTGTATTGCGAATCGCCGATGTTGAAGCCCCAGGCGTTGTTCATGGTCTCGCAGGTCTCCAGCGGCAGTTGCTGACTGATCACCGCCGTCTGATTGAATCCCGCGGTGTTTTGTCCCGGCAGATCTTTCTCGAACATCTGGAAATCCTCGCCCGGAAATGGCGCGTGGTGGTGATTGGAACCGATCAGAGCTTGCGGTTGCAAATCGTGAATGAGTTGGTAGGTTTTCGCCAAGCGCCAATCGGCGTCCGGCTTGTCCCACATCCCATCGAACCAAATGCCGCCGATTTCTCCATAGTGGGTCAACAATTCGCGGAGCTGCGCGTCCATATAGTCCAGGTACTTATACCAATCGCCACTCTCGGGGCGCCCGCTGTCATGCCCGGTGTTCCCGCGCGGGTAGTAATTCGGATTGTGCCAGTCCAGTTGTGAGTGGTAGAAGAACAGCTTGATGCCCTGGCGGTGGCATTCGTCGGCCAGCATCTTCAGCACATCTTGCTTGTAGGGCGTGCGATCCACAATGTTCCAGTCGGATTGCCTGGTCCCGAACATCGCAAAGCCGTCGTGATGCTTGCTGGTGATGGTGATATATTTCATCCCCGCCGCTTTCGCCAGCGCCACCCAATCGGCGGCGTTGAATTCCGTGGGGTTGAAGAAGGCCGGCAGCTTTTCGTATTCGTCCACGGTGAGGCGCCGCTGGTTCATCACCCATTCGCCGTCCCCCAGAACGCTGTACACACCCCAATGAATGAACAATCCGAACTTTGCGTCCTGGTACCATTCGCGTGCCGCCAGGTTGGCAGGACTGGGTTGGTAATTCTCCTGTGCGCGGGCAATATGCGAAAGGGTCAGCACGCTGAAAGCGAGCAGGAGCATGGAAGCTAACGACTGCTTGCGACGGAGGCGATTCTGGAACATGGCGATTACTCCTTGTCAGTCAGTGGGCGTTTTTTCCACCACGCGGTGATTGCAGAAAAACCCGTGGGGCGCATGACGTCAACTCGCACGCGCGTGGGATGCTTTTCCTGAAACTCGATGCGCAGGGTGGCATGCTGCCCGGGAGAAAGCTTGGGCAGCGCCGCCGAACCCTCTTCCATGGGAAGATCGTCAAACCCGAAAACGATCCAGCGAAGAGTATAGCCTTCCAGCGTGTACGCGGGCAGAGTCTTGCGTGTCGTCACTGTGGCGCTCAGGGATCCCTCGCTGGCGGCAAGTTGCAGGCTATCGACCGGGCTCGATTCCTGGCGCAGGGCCTCGAACGAGGGCTTGCGATTACCGTACAGGTCCACGACGCCATGCACGCGCTGCTTCAGCGGCCCTACTCCCTTGTCGCCCACGTGGGTGCGATAGTCGTTGTAATCGAAGAATATCGCTCCCGCCACGAAATCGAACTCGCGACAGGCTTGGGTGTGATTTCGCATGATTTCGATGCGCCGCGCGTCGCCTCCAGGGCGGTCAGGCGCGCACTCACAATACCCGTATTCGGAAATCACCACAGGCTTATGGGGGAATGCCTCGTGGATTTGCTGCAAATTGCGCCGGACCGACTCGGTGTTTTCGCCGTACCAACTTTCGTAATACTCATTCCACTCGATGAAATCGAGCGAACCAGCGGCATCCTCACCAGGGGTCTTCTGGAGGGAGTTGGAGGCGTAAGACAGTAGGCGGTGCGGATCGAGTTGGCGTGCCTCGGCGGCCATCTGCTGGATGAAAGCCCTCGATACGGGGTTCTGTCCATTAACCTCGTTGCAGAGCCCCCAGGATACGATACATGGGTGGTTGCCGTCGCGCTTGATCATTTCGCGCAATTGCTCAAGCCCATTCTGCATGATTTCGGCCGAAGGCTGGTCCGTCATTCCCTGGAAGGTCGCGCTTCCCCAGGCAGGGATCTCTTCCTGAATTAGAATGCCGTGGCGATCGCAGTAATCGAGGACGCGCTTGTCCTGTTGCCAGTGAACCCGCGTGAAAACGCAGTTGAGTTCTTTCAGATCATCGTGGTCGTTCGAAATCCACGCGGAGGGTTCCGCCATGCCATACTGGGGATTGCTTCCCGCCATGCGCTCCACACCCATCAGACGAAGGCGCTCGCCATTCAAGTAAAATGCCGTCCCTTTCACCTCGAATTTGCGTGACCCAAAGACGGCTGAGCAACTGTGCAAAGGTCTATCGCCTGCCACAATGGTAACGACAACTCGGTACAAGCGAGGATGATCAAAATGCCAAAGTTTCAACGGTAGGCCGATGAGGGGGGTGAATTGCATCATACATTTGCCGGACGCGCCCACATCCATTGCCCCGGGCCGTTGCACCCTTACGATAGCGGTTTCCGAGCCTTCCTCCATAATCGAGTAGCAGAATGACAAGTGCTGGGTGACTTCACCGCAATTGCGCACCTCGGCCCTGATGTCCAATCCAGAGTGGCCGGAATCGAGATCCGGCACAGCATCGACGCCCACGTGATTGATATACACCCTCGGAGTCACAAGCAGGCTCACAGGGCGGGTGATGCCTCCATCCGGAGCCCAATCGTATGATTTGTTGCGTGGAAGCATGTCGTCCTGGAAGGAGTTGCCAACCTCAACGGCGAGAAGGTTTCGCCCATCAAATCGCAGAGCGGGGGTGGCGTCAAGAGTAAACGAAGTGTATCCGTCCCGCCGATGATTTCCCAGATACGCGCCGTTCAGCCAAACCCTGGCGGTATGGAACGCGGCCTCGAACTCGATTCGCACCCACCGGTCGGCCCAATGTGACGGGGCGTCGAATTCCGTCCAATACCACCCCACCCCCATGTAGTTTGCGGTTTCCGCGGAAACCTGCCAGGTGTGAGGAACCGTCACCGGCGTTAGGGCGCTCGGCCTGTCCTTGACCGATTTGAACCAGCCCTGTGATTCGCCAATGCCCGTCGGATCGAGCGCGAACACCCAACTCTCCAAGGGAATGACTGCCGTAGCAAGGTCGGAACAAGATCCCGCAACATTCGACTCCGCTCCGGGAAGCGCCGGGCAGGTCAACGCAATTGCCGCACCTGCGCTTCCGAACTGTTTTAGAAAATGGCGGCGAGGTTGTTTGTCCATGTTGGAATCCCCGAAAAGGAAATCAAGTTAAATTGGAATGAAAGCAGCATTTGTAACGTCGTGCGAGCCAATTCTTGAAGGTGCAAAGGTCGCCGCAGGTCAGACCCGGACTAGATTACGAGCACGCCTGCACCGTGGATTTTACTACTTTTGAGGTTTTGCAGAGCGTGATTTGCCTCGGGGAGCTGAAAGGCTTCGGTCTCTGCGCGCACGGGAATTTCCGCGGCCAGGCGGAGCAGGGAGCGCACGTCCTCACGCGTGCCGTTCGCCACGCTGCGGAGAATGCGTTCATGATAGAGAAGCTGATACTCCATTTCCGGCAGGGTGGACATGGTGATGCCGGCCAGCGCCAGCGTGCCGCCTTTGCGGAGCGCGCGCAACGCGTCGGGAACAAGCTTGCCCGCGGGGGCGAAGATGATGGCGGCATCGAGCGGCGCCGACGGCAGATCACCCGCGGCACCCGTCCATACAGCCCCGAGCTGGCGTGCCAATTGGCGGTGCGATTCCGCGCGCGTGAAAACGCAAACTTCGCACTGCCAGTGGCGGGCGATCTGGATGACAATGTGCGCAGAGGCGCCAAAACCAAAAAGGCCCAAGCGCTCGCCCGGCTGGAGGTTCGAGAGCTTCAGCGCGCGGTAGCCAATGACGCCGGCGCAAAGCAAGGGCGCAGCTTCCAGGTCGGAGAAATTCCCGGGCAGCGCATAGGCAAAAGCGGCGGGGGCCACCATCGCTTCCGCGAAGCCGCCGTCAACATGAAAGCCGGTGAAGCGCGCACGCTCGCAAAGGTTTTCCATGCCTTTGCGGCAGTATGCGCACTCACCACAGGTGGAATAGAGCCATGGGACGCCCACGCGGTCACCCTCGCGAAACTCGCTCACGCCCGCGCCCAGAGCGTCCACCGTGCCGATGATTTGATGGCCGGGAACCACCGGCAGTCTGGGAAGCGGCAAATCGCCTTCCACAATGTGCAGGTCCGTATGGCAAACGCCGCAGACGCGCACACGCACACGGATTTCTCCCTCGGCAGGAACAGGCAAGGGAAGCTCGGCAAGCCGCAGTGGGTTCTCCCCCGCCGGCCGCGTTTTTTCCAGCAGCATGGCACGCATAATGAATCCCGAGTCTATCGAAGACGGTGGAAGGGCGCAACTGCCGAGGCTTTCCTTTGCTTGCTTCTCCGTGATACTTCGCGGAATAATGGGTTGATGAGCTCAGCGTTCAAGCTGAACCCCGAACAATCGAGAGCGGTCGAGCATGGTGAAGGCCCGCTGCTGATCATTGCCGGGCCGGGCAGCGGCAAGACGCGCGTCATCACGCAACGCATCGTCCACCTCCTGACGCGATTGGGAGGCGCCGCCAAAGAACCGCCTCTGCTTCCCGACTTCGAGAATACACCACGCCACAGTGACGAAAAACTCGGCGCGGGGATTCAGCCGGAGAACATTCTGGCGCTGACGTTTACCGAGAAGGCGGCGCGGGAAATGCAACGCCGTGTGCGCGAAGCCCTGCCGGAGATCGAAACCCTTCCCCACATCTCCACCTTCCATGCGTTCTGTTACGAGGTGCTGCGCAAGCGTCATTTCGAGCGCACGCTGCTTGACAAGGTTGACGTCTGGATCTTCCTGCGCCAGCGCCTGGAAAGCCTGGAACTCCAGTTCTACCAGAAACTGGCGGAGCCCGGCGCATTTCTCCATTCGCTCAACGATTTCTTCTCGCGATGCCAGGATGAGTTGATCGAGCCGGCGGATTTTGAGCGCTACGTCGAGGCGGTGGAAAGGGATTTCCTGGCGATCGCCCCTTCCCTGGACCCCGCCGAGCGCTCGCTGATGCAACAGGAGATCGAGAAGAAGCGGGAACTGGCGCGCGTCTTCCGCAATAGCCGGAAGCTGATTGAGGAAGCCGGTTGTTCGAGCCTGGGCAGCCTGATTCCGGAAACGGTTCGTCTTTTCGATCGCGAGCCGGCAGTTTTGGAATCCTATCGCCAGCTCTTTCGCTATGTGCTGGTGGATGAATTCCAGGACACGAATTACGCGCAAGTGGAATTGCTGAAGCGTCTGGTGCAGCCGCCTTACAACATCACCGCCGTGGGCGACGACGATCAGGCCATCTACCGCTTTCGCGGCGCCTCGCACGGCGCTTTCAAGATGTTTGATGAGGCCTTTCCCCGCCACGAAACGGTTTTTCTCGACACCAATTTCCGCTCCACCCAACGCATCCTGCGCGTGGCGGACGTGTTGATCGCGAAGAACGATCGTTACGAAGCCAAGCCGCAGCTCCATACAACCCGGGAAAAGGGTGCGCCGGTTTACCTGCTGCAATCTCCTGACTTCCTGAGCGAAGCGGCGTGGATTGCGGATGAGGTGGCGCGGCTCACTCAGCGCGGGACGCCGCCGGGCCATATCGCCGTGCTTTACCGCGCGCACGGCTACCGCGATCCGCTGGTCGAGCAATTTCGCCGGCGCAAGATTCCTTTTTCCATTCGCGGCCTGTCGATTCTTTCCACCGTCATCCTGCGCGATCTGGTGGCATATCTGAATATCATCCACTCTGCGCACGACAACGTCAGCCTGACGCGGGTGCTGCTGACGCCGAGATGGAATCTTCCGGAGGAATTGGCCCTGGAGGCCCGCCAGCAGGCCTTGCGCGACCGATGCTCGCTCTATGACGTTCTGGAATCGTGGCAGCGCTCGGCAGCCGCGAACCGGCTGGAGGCCACCGGCTGGCCGGAGCTGCACCGCTTGCTGGCCGAGTTGCACCAATTTGCCGGGCACGCTCCAGTGACGGCGTTGCTCCAGAAGTTGATCGGCAGGCTGGAATTGAACTTCTTGCCGCAGGATCCCGACGGCGGTTATGTGGAAGCTTTCCGGAAGTTCCTGGAGAAGTGGGAGGGCAAAAGCGAGTCATGGAAACTCGACGCCTTCCTTGAGTACTTTGCGTACTTCCGCGAGGCCGGCGGGCAAATCGAAGCGCCCGAACCGGAAAACAGCGCCCACGCCGTGCAAATGATGTCCGTGCACGCCGCCAAGGGCCTGGAGTTCCCCGTGGTGTTCATCTTGAGTGTTGCCCCGCGGCGCTTCCCTCATAGCGAGCAAAAACCCGTCATCGAGTTCCCTGAAGCCCTACGCAAGGGCCCTCTGCCACCCGCCAACATCCACGAACAAGAAGAGCGACGGCTGCTTTATGTAGGGCTAACGCGCGCAGAAGACCGGTTGTATATATCGAGTGTTGCAAAGCCGGGAAAGAAACCTTCGGTTTTCGTCACCGATCTCACCTCCAATCCCGTGGTTGAGGCGCGCGACATCGAGCGCATCCAGGTTCCCGAGGCTCTCCCGGAAACTGAGGCGGTGCCACGATCGCGCCCCGTGCCACGCCAGCGCCCTTCCACACCAAAACCACAGGGCGGCTTGTTTGGCGATGCACCGGGCGCGCCCGGAATCTATCCCCCCATCGCCGAATGGGCCAGCCGCACTTCGGCCATCAGGCCGGAGGAGAAACTCCAGCTTAGCGCCTCGGCCCTCGAGACGTATAACACCTGCCCGCAGAAATTCATGTTCAGCCATTATTTGAAGATTCCGACCGGGCCGCAGCCGGCGCTGACCTTCGGCAACATCATGCACCAGTGCGCGCGACGATACTTCGAGTTGCGGCGACAAGGTCCGGTCAAGTTCGAACAGCTCCAGGCGCATTTCGAGCAGGTCTGGAAAAGCGCCGGCTTCGAAGATGATTATCAGGAACAGGCTTACAAGGAGGCGGGGCTCGAGCAACTGCGCGTTTTCGTGAGCCGGCACGAAACCGTCACAGTTCTTCCTGTTGCCGCTGAGGCGCACTTCGCACTCGACCTGGGCGACGTGGTCCTGGAAGGGCGCATCGACCAGATTAATCCGCTTCCGGACCATTCCGTGGAACTGGTGGACTACAAGACGGGCCGGCCACCTTCCCAGAAAGATGCTGACAAGAGCCTTCAGCTCTCTGTCTATGCATTGGCCGCGCGCGATCAGATGCATCTCAACCCGACAAGGCTTACATTTTATAGCCTGACGATTAATGAGCCGGTGCGCACCGTGCGCACGCCCAAGGACCTGGATTTGGTGGTCAGCGAGATTGGCGAAGTCGCCGCGCAAATCCGGCAGCAGTTATTTCCACCCCAGCCGGGCTTTGCGTGCAAGTATTGCGATTACGTGCTGATATGCCCGGCGCACGAGGAAAGCTTTTGATTTTAGATTTTGGATTTCGGATTTTGGATTGGCTCATTGTCGCGCGGACCTATATTGCAGGTCCACGCGACGCCTGCGCTTCAACCCAAAATCTAGAGTGAGGCGAACCCTATGAACTCAATTCTGCTGATCTTGCTGGGCGCAGTGTTAGGCATAGTGATTGGCTGGCTGATGGCCGCGGTGCGCACTCGGACGGAACTGGTCAAATTCCAGGTGGATGCCGAAGGTCGCGTGAAGGCCGTGGAAGGCACACTCCAAGAGGTCCGCGCGCGGGTCGGCGCCGTCCAAGCCTCCCTCGTTGATCGCGAGCGGGATTTGAGTGAACTTCAGCAGAAGCTCCGGGAAGAGGGTGAGCAGAAGGTCAAGGCGCAAACGGAACTCGCAAACGCCAGAACCGTGATTGAGGATTCGAATCAATTGCGCGAGCGCTTGAAGGTGGAAGGGGAACTGCGTGTCGCCGCGGAAACGAAGTTGCGCGAAACCCAGGCGAGCCTGGAAGAGCAACGGAAACTGTTGGAGGAAGCCAAAAGAACTCTGACGGAGACATTCCAGGCGCTTTCCGCCGAGGCACTCAAGAGTAACAACCAGGCATTCATTGCTTTGGCGCGCAGTCAGTTTGAAACTCTGCAGGCGCAAGCCAGGGGCGATCTGGAAACACGCCAGAAGGCCATTGACGGCCTCATTAGCCCGCTCAAGGATTCCCTGGGTCGATACGAGCACCAAATCCTGGAAATGGAGAAGACCCGGCAAAAGGCTTATGGCACTCTGGACGAACAACTGCGGACTCTGGCGCAGGCCAATCAGCGCTTGGAGGAAGAGACCAAGCATCTGGCGAGCGCCCTGAGTTCACCGCTGAAAGCTCGTGGCCGATGGGGGGAGTTAACCTTGCGCCGAGTCGTGGAACTGGCCGGAATGTCGGAGCATTGTGACTTCTCGGAACAGGAGACCATTACGACGGAATCAGGACGGCAGCGGCCGGACATGATTATGAATCTTCCCGGCAATCGCCGCATCGCGGTCGACGCCAAGGTTCCCTTACAGGCCTTCCTCGACGCGGTCAATCCGGAGAAATCGGAAGAAGAGAGAGCCAAGGCGCTGGCGACGCACGGAGAGTTGGTACGCGGCCACATGAATCAGTTGGCGGAACGCAAGTACTGGGAGCAAGTGGGGCCTGAGCTGGAATTGGTGGTGCTGTTCCTGCCCGGAGAGTCCTTCTTCAGCGCGGCCTTGGAACAGGACCGGCAGCTCATTGACGATGGGATGCAAAAGAAGGTTGTGCTGGCAACCCCCACGACGCTCATCGCGTTGTTGCGCTCGGCAGCTTACCACTGGCAGCAGGAGAAGATCACCCAGAATGCCAAGCAGATTAGTGATCTGGGCAAAGAGCTTTACGATCGCCTGAAAACTTTTCTCGGCCATTTCCAAACTCTCGGCTCCTCCATCGAGCGTTCAGTGGATTCCTATAACAAGGCTGTGGGTTCGATGGAAGGCCGCGTGTTGCCCTCGGCGCGAAAGTTCAAGGAACTGGGAGCGGCAACGGGCGAGGAGATCCCCGAACTCGAACCTGTGGATGAGACGCCGCGCGCGCTGGTGGCGCCGGAAAAAGAATTGAAGGAGTAAATCAGGCCGAGGTATTACGCCGGCGAGAAGATGCGTCGCGGGCGCATGGACACTGGCGAAAATGGGAGGGGAACCCACCCTGCCCGGCGGTTAAGCCATGAAAAAGCCTCCCCCAAAAAAACTTTGGGGGTGCATCGCTGCACCCCCGAGAGTTCCTTTCAATTTTCCGAAAGAGGCTTACCTCTTTTTCTTGGCTTTCTTTTTCGCTGCCATTCTATTCTCCTCCGAACTTTTTAGATTTTGCCGCCAGCATTGCTGGCGGAGCGCGTATTCAATCATCATGTTTAGAGTAACCGAATTATCTTGTCAAGAGGAAAGTGATCGTTGAGGACGAAAAAGTGAAGCGCGAAGAAAACATTTGGATCATCACATGAGGTCGAGATGGGGGTTCTTGCCGGGTCGTGACCCGTGAAACGCAGTCAGGAATCGAGATAGGCGCGAGAAAAAGCAACGTTCCCTGCCTTGGCTATTCACATTCAAGGTAAACTGGACGGGTGGAAAAGGCACGGGAGAAATCGTCCGTGAGCGGTAGCGGAAAACTTGACCCGACGCGCTACCTGGCATTTGCATCCAAAGCAGAGGGGCCGAGGGCGCCCCGAGGACAACCATGCAAAACGCACAGACATCTCCGCCAGATCACCTGAGGATTATGCGAGATATCATCTGCTCACTCTGCATTCTGATATCGGCGGCCTCCTTCGCCCGCGCACAGGAAACGCAGGAACTTCCTGCGCCTGGCGGCACCCTGAAAATCACCACCGCGGTTGTGAGCGTCTACGCCGTGGTGCGGCAGAAGAGCGGCCGGTTGGTTCCCGACCTGAGCAAGGACGACTTCCTGTTGGAAGAGGACCAACAACCGCAGGTCATCAAGTATTTTTCGCGCGAGACTGATACGCCGCTGACCATGGGCATCCTGGTCGATACCAGTCCCAGCCAGGGTCGCGTGCTGGAAGTGGAGAAGACAGAGGCGGAAGCCTTCCTAAGCCAAACCCTGCGGCCCAAAGACCTCGCCTTCGTCCTGCACTTCGACGTGGAGGTGGAACTGCTCCAGGATTTCACCTCGGACCTCCATCGGCTCGACAGGGCCATCGACGAGACTGAGATCAATGGAGGAGGGGTCCGCACGACGGGGACCTTTCCCTCGGGCGATTCGAGTGGAGCGACGCACCTTTACGATGCCGTCTACCTGTCAGCGCGCGAGTTGCTGAAGAACGAAATTGGCCGCAAGGTTCTCATCCTGCTGACAGACGGGGAAGATCAGGGAAGCAAAGTCAGGGTGGAGGCGGCGCTGCAAGCGGCGCAAAAGGCGGACATCATCATCTACTCGATCGATATCAGCGACCGGGCATTCTACAGCCACCGCGGGATGGGGTATGGGGGCGAAGGGGTGTTGCACAAACTCTCCGATGAAACCGGTGGCCGGGTGATCCAGGCGAACAACCGGAAGGATACCTCGGCGGCGTTCGAGCAAATTGCCAACGAACTCCGCACGCAGTATCTACTAGGGTATACGCCCACCAACACCAAACTGGACGGAACCTTCCGCAAGATATCGGTCAAAGTCCGCGCTGGGGATGTTAAGGTAAACGCCCGGCGCGGATATTATGCGCCGGAAGGTTAGACAATAAGGTAATATTGTTATAGTGCTAAGCCGTAGGGCTCAGAGCTGATTCGCCGCCTGCCCACCCTCCGCTATTGAGAAGGTGCGAAGTAACCCGCCTTGGCTTGAATGTGCAGACTCTTATCAACCGGCTGAATCGAAATGTTGCGGAAGGTTCCGTCGCGAGCGGTATTCGAAGAAGTATAGCTGAGCAGGAATTGCGTCCGCAAATCGCGCCCAATCGCCCGGAAGTCCTCCGCCAGGTCGCTGGCTTCGAAGGGGAAGAAGGCGCGCCCGCCGGTTTGCTCTGCCAGCCGTTTGAGCACCTTATCACCCTTATGCTCAGTCCCGCTGCGGTTGGTGCTGATGGCGAAGATGGTCACCTCCGCCCGTTGGGCCATGGCGAGCGCTTCCTCGCGCGTGTGCTCGCTCCGGTTGTCATCACCGTCGCTAATAATGATGATCATGCGGCGCAGGTAGGGCTCAGGAGGCGGGAAAAAGAGCAGTTTCTCCTTGCAGGAAAAGTAAACCGCGTCGTAGAGACTGGTAACGCCTCCCGCCTGTAAGCCGCGGATGGCGCTGGCGAGTTGCTCCACGTTGTCGGTGTAATCCTGAACCAGTTGTGGCTCCACGTCGAAGCCCACCACAAAGGCCTGGTCCTTTCCCTTGCGGATTATGTCGGAAAGAAAATCGGTGGCCGCTTGCTGTTCAAAGCGCAGGCGGTCACGAATGCTGTTGCTGGTATCAATAAGGAGGCCGATGCGCAGCGCCAAGTCGGTTTCGCGGCTGAAGTATTGGATGGGTTGGGGCTTGCCGTCCTCGAAGAGGTTGAAGTCATCTTTGGTCATCATGATGACCAGGCGATTCTTCCTGTCCGTCACCGTCAAGGGCACATTGACCAGGTAAACACGCGATTTGATCGGTGTGGAGGTGGTGGGGGTATCCGCCGTGCCGGCAGGCGTGCCGGGCTTCGCCTCCTGCGCCGGAAGCCATGCCGGGAGAGCGCAGAGCAGAAGCACGGTGACCAAAATTCTCTTAATCATGGGATGACTCCGCCTTAAGCAAGCAATTATAGGAAGCGTCCCGCCAGCCGTCAACGAACATCGATGAGCCCGAGCGAAGGGACGATCGACAGGCATTGAACGAACAGCTTCGGCATCCTTACTTATCGGGCGGAGGCGCGCCCCTTCACTTGGAAGCCGCGTCGTGGGCAGCCGGTTGTCCCTCCACCGGTTTCTTTCCCAGAAGAATATGGTCGATCCGGCGCCGGGGACCCTCGTGCGCGCTGACTTCGCCCCGCTCAAACTTGTAATCAACGCAAGTGGCGCCCGTCAGTCCCAAGCGAATCAGAGCGTCGATATCCAGCCGGCTTTCCGCCGCGTCAAGCTCCTGCGGGCGCGCGAAAATCGCGGGAGAGCGCGGCATGAAACGCGGACAACAATCTTCAAAGGGCTCGCAGGAAATCTTGTAGGTCCCGATCTTCCGAGCCAGGCGCAGGATCTCCGCTTTGTCGTCGCCGGCGAGGGGGCGGTAAACCGGCAGGTCAATTCCCTGATCAATCGCCATAAGGTTATGCAGCGTCTGCGATGCCACCTGGGAGACGCTGTCGCCGGTGACCAGACCGAGAGCATGCTCCGCCCGCGCAATTTCCCGCGCGATGCGCGCCATCATGCGCCGGTACAGCAACACGCGGTAGCTTTCATGGGCGCCCGCCACAATTTGCCGCTGGACGGCGTCGAAGGGAATCAGATACAGGCGCGAGGTAAATTGATAGGGCGTAAGCGAGCGGACAAGATCCTCCGCCACACCCGATGAGGAATTGTGCGCCGGCGAAGGGTCGCCGAAGAAGTGCACAAAGGTGATGTGGCAGCCGCGGTGCATCATTTTATAGGCCGCCACGGAGGAATCGAACCCGCCGGAGAGCAGCGCCACCAAGCGCCCACTGGTGACCGCGGGCAGGCCGCCCGGGCCTTCCACGCGCTGGGCATAGAGCAGCGCTTTGCCGGGAACAATCTCCACCTGGCAGGTCACCTCGGGCTCATGCAGCTTGACGCTTACGCTGGCATCGCGGGCGCGCAGGTGCTCTAACACTATGCGCCCCAGTTCGCGCTCCAGTTCCATGGAGTTCATGCCGTAAGCCGAGTCCGCCATTTTGACGCGCACGGCGAAGTTGCGAGGATTTACTTCGGCCATCATCTCGCACGCGGCCGGGCCCAGAGCTTCGAGGGGACTGGGAATTTCCCGCGCCACGGCAATATAAGCAAGGCCGAAAACCCGGCGCAAGCGCTCAATGATGCGGGGAAGGGCCGCCTCATCAGCCGGGGTAAGGATCAGGCGCTCGGAGATGCACTCCAGCGACGCCACCGGCAGATCCTCGAGGCTTTGGCGGATGGCGGCGCGCAGCCGGCTGAGAAAATAATTCTTGTTCCCGCCTTTCAGCCAGATTTCATGGTAGTGGAGTATCAGAACTCGCTTCATACGACAGCTTCTCGATCCGAGGCGGCGACGATGGGCAAGGCCTGCGGGTGATTTCAGCGGAATCCAGAATATAGGTTTTCACGCCCGCCCGCAAGCGAGGCAGCCTTTGCCCCATCCCGTGGCGGCGTCCCGATAAGATGGGGATAGATTCCGCCGCCGCTGCCACCAACTGATCCGATTCCTCTTGCTGCTTGACACTGCTTTCGCGTGCCGGTACGATGCCCAAAACTAAGGTTTCCATCCGGGACAGACCTATTGAGAGGAGGCTTTCCTATGGCTGCAATCGGCTTACGTCGTGTCGCTCTGGGTACCCTGGCAGGCGGCGTGATCTGGGGGATTTGGAGCACGATCGTCCACATGGTTATCCTCACGTCGAAGTACCAGTTCGCGCGGGCAAACGGATTGTTATTGCCCCAACCACGCTACCCGCATTACCCCGTCTACTGGTTCGTAACGTTGTTCCTCCTGACCTACATCCTGACCTGGGCATACGTTTCCGTGCGCAACGTCTTTGGGCCGGGGCCCATCACCGCGCTGCGAGTGGGATTCCTGATCGGCTTCGTGATGGGTTTCCCCCTCAGTCTCTCGATGGCGGCCTGGGCGACCTTCAGCCGCGCCATAACGCTCTGGTGGATGCTCGATCTCTGGGTGGGCGCGATTTTGGCCACGCTGGTTTCCGCCTGGCTGTATAAAGAGGGATAAAGGCAGCCGCCCATTAGCATTCCAGCGAGCTGAGGAATTCCCTCGAATCCCACTACTGTCCACCCAAGCTGACCGTTCCCAGTTGCTGCGGGTGCGTTGACGGCGTTGCCGCAGTTGCGTTCGCTACAGCCGCGCTAACCGGCGGGCTGGCACAGGGCGAGCGTAGCGCTGACCTTCAGGTCAGCACCGTGGCGAAAGGGAAGAGTGCCGACCTAAAGGTCAGCGCTACGTGCTCTAACCGAAAACCGGGAGGGAAACACGATGAAAGCATGCGTTGTTCTTGGGATGGGAATTGCCTTTGCTTCCGTTGTCGGCCTGGCTCATGCCGAGAAGCCCTTGCAGGACTACAGCTTCATTCGCGGCGTGAATTATGAAATGGAGGGCGATCAGGCCAGGCTGGAAAGGGAGCTCGGTTATGCCAGGCGGATCAACCTGAACAGCACGCGCATCTGGCTGAGTTACAAAGCCTACCAGAAGGCCCCCCAAGCATACGTCGAGTGGCTGCGCAATTACATCCGCACGGCGAACCGGATGGGCTTTACCACCATGCCGATCTTGTGGAATGGGAACGACCTGAATCCGGATACCCTCAAGCCCGCCTTCCGCGTGGAGGGAGACGCCTACGTTAAGGCCATGGTCGAGGCGGTCAAGGATGAGCCCGGGTTGCTGATGTGGGACATCATGAATGAGCCCCTCTGGAACGACTATTACCACCAAGCCGGCGGCGAGGAGAAGCAACGACGCGAAGGCGAGATTACCGCGTTCGTGCGGTACTGCCTGACCTCTGTGAAGAAGATTGACCCGGTGAATGCCGTGACAGTGGGATATGCATTCCCGAGGGAAATGGAAGGCTCCGCCGATCTTGTCGATGTGCTGAGTTTTCACAACTACACGCCGACGCGCGCCTCGGTGGAAGACGATTACCGCACGGCCGAGGAAATCTCCAAGAAGTACCGCAAGCCGGTTCTGAATACGGAGACGGCGTGCATCGCGCGCGCCAATCCGTACGACGAGGTTCTGCAGATTGCCGAGGAGCACAAGACGGGATGGTACCTGTTCAGTCTGATGATCGGCGGGTACTGGGGTGAAGTGCACGGAATCTTCTACCCGGACGGGACGGTGCGCGACCCTTCCATCGTCGCGGCGATTATGGGCTTCTATAGGAATCGCGACCTGAATACCATGGTTAAACCGATGCCGAACCGGGAGGGCGCGGCCGGGAAAGCGCTGAAGGCGATTGCAGATGCGCTCAATGAAGATAAGGGTACGTTCGCGCGTCTAGCTTCAGCGGAAGCAACGGATAAAATCCTGGACGCCGCGGAATACGCGGCGAACCTGCTGGAAGCGGCCGAGATGGTCCCCCTGAACGTGCCCCCGACCGCGCAGATTCTGTACTGGCGGCAGCAGCCGCCGGAAAAGCGCGACCGGGAGGCGATCCGGAAGTTCGTCTACGAGCTGGGGCTGGTGCTTAAGAAAAACTGCCAGCTTTACTAGCCGGCAAGCGAAAAGGTAAGCGAGGTAGCGCCTCGCGACGGAGCCGCAACCCGACGTGTTTGGGGGGCGGAGTTCGGCCCTTCCTGCCCTTTGAGACAAATCATGGATTGCGTCTGCGCGACGCGCCTTGGAGTGCGGCAGCAGCAGATGCCGCCTTTCTCGTTCTGGCGGTGGCGCGCTGGCGGTAAGGAACAAGGGCGGAAGGCGGCATCTGCTGCTGCCGCACTCCAAGGCGCGTCGCGCAGGCTCTAACATTAAGTTGTCATGAATGCGCGGGAGCCATTGCACCCCATGAGTCTCAAAATGTTTGCTAAAAAAACAAGAAATTACGGTATTGCAATGCAGAGGCAGCCGTATTTTGGCTTCCTCTGCGGTTCTTAACATGGAAACATCAACCATGATATTAACATCCAAAAATGAAATCCCACGGACGGACGAGGAACCGCAGACGAACGCCAAGAACGCGTACGTCTGCGCTTGGTTCTCCTTTGAGCGTCTCCTTGGAGAGCTACAGTTCTAATGTGAGGTTCCTAAAGAAAGTAACGGTCGACTGTTGCACGGAAGGGTTGTCAGATGGATAAGATTTCTGAAATTCTAAACGGCCTAGAAAAGCAGGACATCTTTCGGGTGTGGAAAAGTGGAATGCCGCCCGAGATGGAAAGGCGAATAAGAGTCCTGTGTACGGAGTACAAGAACCAAACCCCCGACAGCCGAACCGGTCTGAGGTCTGCAATCAAGCAAAAAGCGGGATGGTTCATTCTTGCGTTTGTCAACCGTATGGCCATTGTCGCTTTGCGAGCCAACGATAAGAGTGCGCTCACGGATGGAGTCATCGCTCTCCATCTCTCGAGAATCACTGAGGTTGACTTTCGCGACGCGTACGAGCCAGTTGCAAGGCTCGCTTTCTGCGCAAAGCAACTCGGAATTGATCTCGCAGAATGGAGTCTAGCAGTGTGCCCCGAGATTTCATCCACTTTAGTAAAGTTTATGAGAAACCCAGGCCCGGTGAATGTCGGGCCAGATGCTGATGGGAACTTGAGCTTTAGAGTCACGCCTGAAGCGGAGGCTCGTAGAGCCTGTCGATACGAGATGGTCAAGAAACGTCCCCGGAAGAAATCAATTTGAACCACGCGCGATGCGAATCCGTGTTCCAGGGGCCACGGATTCGAAGAAGGGTAGCGAATGGGAGAAGCATTTCATGGAAACATCAAAGAGCTCGTAGGGCGGACCGCCGTCTTTGGGGTCCGCGTCTTTTCAGTCAAAGAAGAAACCGTCGGGGAAGAGGATGTCAGGGAAGAGAAGAGACGCGGACCGCAAAAGCGGCGGTCCGCGCTACGAACTGCGCTGATTAGGTTTTGCTCGACTGTCAATTGCCACACCCCCTGGCATGGGAGGAGCGGCCTAGAACGCTGAAATGGTCGCGATTTTGCTCCGCCGATTTGAGGGAAACAATGCGCTACGTGAAATGGATATGTCTAAGGCTGGTTCTAGCTGGCGCCGTAATGTCGATAGTGGGTCGCCATTGTTTGGATTACTACCGGTTGATGAAACACGGGGCATGAGCCCAGGGGGTTGCAATTGCGAAAAAACCCCACATGGAAATCGAGTACACGTTCACTGTCAACGGACAATACTATACAAACATGGCCGCAGCAGCCGATCCGATTTCGTCATTTGAGCATATCTCGCCGGGAGACACAGTGACAGTTTATTTCTTGAAGAATTCTCCCTCCGTGAATTGCTTAGGTAATCCCAAGTACTTGTTTGATAACGAGCTCACACCCGTGTTATTGGCCTGTGTCGTTCTTCCCACCGTGATCGTCATTGCTTTTGCTCTTCGGAAGACTAAGGGTCAAGACTTGTTTTCTTCCCTATAGTGAGTGCATTTCTTTTCGTGCGTTCTTGTTTATGATGGAGTCGGCATGGCAGCTCGGAATAACTGAATCCCGTGCGTAAAACGCTGACAAAGCTGCTGGAGGTCGGGTAGTGCTTAAGCTTCAATAATTCCTGGTCGAGCAAGGTGTAGCAGACCTCCGCTTGAAGCCGTGAAAGAATTGATCTTGCTGATTTTGGCATTCTGCAATTTCAATGATTTACATTGTGGATAATGGGTCAAAAACTGATTGTTTCACAGCTTCCTTTTGAGGTCTGCGGTTCTTAGCATGGAAACATCAACCACGACATTAACATCCAAACATGAAATCCCACGGAGGGACGAAGGACCGCAGACGAATCCGTCGGCTGACGGATACGTCTGCGCTATCCGCTTTTAGGTGTCAGGGGAGGGCGAACCGCGGACCTACAAAACAGGCCCGCGCTGCTCGCTCGAGAGTTAAGAGAGAATCTACCTGCTCGACACTAACTCGAGTCGTCTGCCCCGAGATCAAAACACCGGGGCGACCAAATATACTTGACATCATCGCAATATTGCGATAAGGTCTAGTGTCGCGGGGAGAGGAAGCAAATGCCTGCGACCACCGTGGTGTTTTTCATAGACGAAGAGCCTGTGTGCCCCTTTCTAGCGTGGTTGGATCATCTGCCCCCAAAGGTGCAGGACAAATGCATCGTGCGAATTGAGCGGCTGAGAGAGATGGGCCACGAGTTGCGCCGCCCGGAGGCGGACTTTCTCCGCGACGGCATTTATGAGTTGCGGACAAGCTTTCAGTCTGTGAACTATCGGATGCTCTATTTCTTCCATCAGCAGACGGCGGTGATCTCCCATGGGCTGACCAAGGAGAAGCAAGTGCCCGAGAGGGAGATTGAAGTGGCGATTCGCCATCGCAAGCTGTTTGAGAAAAACCCAGCTAAATACACCTATGAGGAGCCCGGCCATGAGTAACCCCCGGAGGACATCTGACGCCGTTCGAATTCTTCACCGCCGCTACGTTGGTGAGGACGTCCAGCGGAAGGCCTCTCTGGAACAGGAGCGGGTGAACGCCGCAGTTGCCCGCACTATCTATGAACTGCGCGAGCAAGCGGGGCTTAGTCAGAAAGAGTTGGCTGACCGGGTGGAGACAACCCAATCCGTCATCAGCCGCCTGGAAGATGCGGATTACGAAGGGCACTCCTTATCGATGTTGAATCGCATTGCCAAAGCCCTCAACCGGCGGGTTCAAGTCGTCATGCGGCCCAAGGCGCGGAACCAGGAGAAGATCAGGAGAGAAGGCGCGAACGTTGTGGTCTTGGAGCCGGACGTGGCCAAGGTGTTTCGCAGTTCGGCGGCGGTAAGCCAGGCCCTCCGCTCTCTGCTGCAAATATCCAAGACTACCCGCCGCCTGACAAGGCCCGCGCGTAGCCGCGCCGCCAGCGCCCGCCGCTGACCACCAGCGTCAAGCGCGTAGCGCCGAGGTAGCCGCATTTGGGCTTCCTCTGCGGTTCTTAACGTGGGAACATCAACCACGACATTAACATCCAAACATGAAATCCCACGGACGGACGAAGAACCGCAGACGAACGCCAAGAACGCGTACGTCTGCGCTACCCGCTTTGCAGTTTTCAAGACGATGAACGTAAACCGTTGTGTGAATACGCAACACAGCAATATGTTCAGAGTAATTCCACCCGCCACGCCACCTCTCGGTGTTACTGTCGGCCCTCGGCACGAGGGCGCGATTCTGAAAAGCCCCCTGTCGCGGGGCTACATTAGTAAACCACAGAAGAGGACAAGCTGCCCGCGGGGAGAACTCGGCCAATATCTCTGACGCCAGCTTACAACCCGCCGAAAATGGAGGAAGATACAGGGGGGTGCGAGCCATAAATGGAGAGCTCGCTACCCCGGACACAAGTGGTACTTTAGTGCTCTTTAATCATTGTGGCAGGTACTTTAGTCTAAAGGCACGCTCTTGGTGCGAAGGGTATTGCAACGGTGCGAGGGAAAGAGGGTTATGCGCAGTTATCACCATAAGTTCTTCAAGCTGGCTATTGCTATGGGGGGTTTCGGGCTGGCGGCGTGCTTCACCGCGTCGACGTTCGGGCAGGGCTTGGCGGGGCCGGATGGTTCGGTCCCCGTACCGGTGGACTGGAGCTCGAAGCATGTTGTCTTCACCGCGGGTTCCACGCGGGAGCAGAAGGCCAGGATGTTGAAAGAGCCGCGGGCTTATGCCCAGTGGCGCCTGCACGGCAATGCGCCGGAAGGTTCAGGCCTGGAGCGCAAGCGGCCAACGCCGCCCACGCGGTCAAGGGGCGGGATGGAAACGGACTGGGCCGTTTCGCTGGGCGCCGGCGGCGTGGCGCAAGGCATGTCGCCCGCCAAGTACAACTGGAATGCGAACGCCGCGCCGAGCTGCACCTCCGATTACGTCGTATTCCCCATCAACGCGTCGACCGGGAACACGCGCGCGCATGTTGTGGGCACTTTCAGCACCACCCGCGTGGCCGGCACGGGCACGGTGGAATTCACCGTAACCCCAACCGGTGGAACCGCGGTTTCCCTGATCTTGACCGCCAGCACCACGACCAATACCGGAACGGACTTCGAGGTGTCCACTACCGCCGGCACTGCGGGGGCGGACAGCAATGCTACCAATTTGGCGGCCGCGATCAATCGGAATCTCAGTACTACCGCTCTCGGCCGCATCGTGGCCGTTGCCTCAACCAACACGGTGACAGTCTACACGCTCACGCCTGGGACACGAGCGGTGCTTACCGTGCCTCTCACCGTTACCCGTTTAACCTGGGGCGGTGTTACTGCGGGGACGAACGGCGCCCAAGCCAACATCGTCGCCTTCAACCAGCTCTACAGCGGGTCCGGGACACCGTTTTGTGGTCTCAGCAACCCGGAATTCATCTTCTCTTACGCCTCCGGTGTCGGACCGGTCGCCACCTCGCCTTCCCTCTCGTATATTGGGGCAGGGATCGCCTATGTGGAGAACGACCCGAACCTGGGCGCCATCCTGCACGTGCTGACTTTTGGCAGCGGCAGCACGGAGTACGCTGCCGGCTGCGCCCCCAGCAACGAAGGGACGGCCATGCCGACCTGCGCCACTAGCCCGGTGATCCCCGGAAGCACCGCGGGAAGCACGGCCACGGACATTATGCTCCCCTTGGGTTTGGTTGCCGCCAACGCCGCCACCGCGGTGGCGGGAGCGGCGGACAGCTTCTCCTCCCCCTTCGTCAACTATAATGACGATACGACCTACGTCGGCGACAACAACGGCTACCTGTACGCGATCACCCCGACCTTCAACGGGACGCCGGCGTATGCGGGAGGGAACTTCCCGGTCCACGTAAGCGCCACCCCGGCGTCAGCCACCCCGACCGCAGTGACGGCAACCACAACTGTCGTGACCGTCACTGTGCCCAACACGCTTGACGCTCTGGAGATGGTTACCATCGCCGGTGTAACTGCCAACGGCGGCAACTGTAGCGCCGCTGACGCCGCTGTTATCAACGGGGTGCAAACCGTTGCTACGGAAGCCGCAGGGACTATCACCTTCGACGCGACGATACCCACGGCGACTACTGGCGCCGGCTGCACCGTCACTGGGGCGACGGTCACCCCGGGATCCAGCTATCTCACGTCCCCGGTGGTCGATACGGGTATTACCGGCAACATTTTTGTCGGCGATAGCAGCGCCAACTTGTACGAGCTGACGTCGGCCGGAGCTACGGCGGCCACGGCCATCTCCGTCGGCGAAAACATAAACGGCGGCATTCACGACTCCCCCATCCTTGACGTGTCGAACGAAGTGGGTTATGTCGTAGTGGCCTGCAACGACACCGGCTACCTCACCGGCGGCGAGACCGACACCACGAACGCCGGTCTTATCCAATTTTCCTTCACCAGCAACAGCCTGACCGCGCTTGCCGGCGCGGAACTCGATTCGGGGGCAAATCAAAACTGTACCGGCGCCGGCTATCCGGTGTACGACCCCACGCCGGACGACCGCTACTATATCTTGGGAATTAGCAGCGCCACCGCGGCGAACAACGGCGAGATCATCGCCGCCTCCTCCGGCACCGGCGGCCAACAGTTGAAAGCATTCCAGTTCGCCAGTTCTGTATTGCAGACAACCCCAGAGGGCACGGACAAGCCTCAACTTGGGACCGGCGCGGCGGTCATCTCGCCCCTCACCGAATTCTGGAACGGCCAGACCTATGCCGTAACGGGGGTTACCGCCACTACCATGCTAGTTACGGTCACGGCGGCCAACGCCCTTGCCGCCAATGATGTGGTCACCCTCTCGGGCGTAGCCGCCAACACCGCCAATGGCTGCACCGCCGCAGACGTCACCGCCATCAACGGCGGAATACAGACCGTGGCTTCGGCAACCGCCACCACGTTTACCTTCGACGCCACGATACCCAGCGCGACTACCGGCGCCGGCTGCACCGTCAGCGGCGCCACGGCCAGCGCCGGACCGGATTACCTGTTCATGGGGGTGAGTGCAAACCCCGCGGAATTGTATTCCTTCCTTTTGCCCTCTGGGGTCCTGACCGCGGGCTTGGATAATCCACCCACCACCAATGCCACCAACACCGCCGACGTATCGGGCGGGACGAGCGCCATCGTGGTGGACAACGACTCGACCGACGGACAGGCATCGAGCCTCTACTTCGGCACGCTGGCGACGTCAACCACCATTTGCGGAACCACGGCCGCATACTGCGCGGTCAAGGTAACGCAGGCCGCGTTGCAGTAGTCCGCCGCCGACCACCAGCGTCAAGCGCGTAGCGCCGAGGTAGCCGCATTTTGGCTTCCTCTGCGGTTCATAACATGGAAACATCAACCACGACATTAACATCCAAACATGAAATCCCACGGACGGACGAAGAACCGCAGACGAACGCCAAGAACGCGTACGTCTGCGCTACCCACTCCGCCCGGCCTTTAGGATTCGAGATCACGGCGCCGCCTTCTTGCATGTAATCGGGGATCAGGTTGCCGTTGGCGTCGGGCTGGCGCGGGGCGAGCGCAGCGCTGCGATTCTGGTGCCATCAGGTGATGTGAATCGCGGATCCGGGCTCGCTCTGATGTTATGAAAGCAGCGATGCCTCCTCGGGTGCCGCTAAACTGGAGGTGGTCCAGTTTAGCGGGCCCTCGGGCCAAGGCCGAGAGTTTTGCATCGAGGAGACAAAGCGATGAAGAAGAGTA
>Ga0326727_10008127_pt1 | contig 26922 bp, 25 predicted proteins | sample MB2enrmetagenome_FD_207643 | JGI IMG/M metagenome (GOLD analysis project Ga0326727, IMG submission 207643) | Lab enriched peat soil microbial communities from McLean, Ithaca, NY, United States - MB29MY | ecosystem: Environmental > Terrestrial > Soil > Wetlands > Peat | place: USA: New York...
ACCGGCGCCATCTTGATGAACACGGTGCCGGCAATGACCATAAGATCGGCTTCGCGCGGCGTGCCGCGAATGACTTCGGCACCGAAGCGCGCCACATCATATTTGCTCGTGATGCTGGTGGCCATCTCGACATAGCAGCAGGAAAGGCCGAAGTTGAAGGGCCAGATTGAATTCTTGCGCCCCCAGGACACTAGATCCTGTACGCGCGACAAGATTACGTTGCGGCGCACCGCATCGTCAAACGAGCTCTGTTCCTTCTTCGACTCTTCCAGGACTGTGCCTGGTTTGGTAATGGACCACCGCATGTCGTCTACTCCCTCTTCTTGGAAGCACTGCTCCAGTCCAGTGCGCCGACACGCCAGAGATACAGCAAGGCGGCTGCCAGGACTCCGACAAATATCACCGCTTCCCAGAACGCAGGCCAGCCCAGAGAACGCGCCGTGACGGCCCAGGCAAACAGGAACACCGCTTCCAGGTCAAAGATGACGAAGAACATCGCCACCAGGTAGAACTTGGCCGGGAGGCGTGCGCGCGCCGAGCCCTCCGACAGAATGCCCCCCTCATAGGGGGCGCCCGTCGCCCGTTGGTGATGCCGCTGGCCAAGCAGGTACGAGACGACGAGCATGCCGGCGACCAGCAGCAACACCAGCGCGAAATATACGCCCAGAGGCCACATGAACGGTTAGTGCTCCTCCCCCTCGGGCCACGCGATGGTCAGCAGGAATGCGCTGTCTTCGACGGCCACGACATCGTGAGGCATGGCGCGATCCAGCACCAGGACGCGTCCGGCCGGCAGTTCAAACTCCTTTTCGTCGGCATGCATTCGTATACGGCCTTGCACCGTTTGCACCGAGATGCGGCCGGCAGCGTGGTGCTCGTGAATCGTAGTTTTCGCCTGGATCGCTGTCAGGACAACACGGAAGTCCGGGTACTTGACGATCGTTTTGGAGTTTCGACCGCTCTGCCAGTAGGGCTCCTGGCGCAGGGATGCAATCTGCTCAGCGAGATCAAAGGTGAGAGATGGTCCTTCCGTTGGCTCTGACGCGCGTGCGGCGCCACGAGACGGTGCGGTTTCAGGCATGATTAGCCTTCCTTTTCTTGCCCTTTCGGGCACTCAGGTATTCCTTCAACGCCACGGCGTTATTATGTTCCGTATCGTGCGAACTGTAGACGAGTGTGACGCGGCCATGACGTGCGGCGCTGCGAATCGGGGCGCACGCCTCCGGATGGCTGTCCAACTCGGCAAAATAGCGTTTTTGGAACTCGGTCCACTTTTTGGGGTCGTGCGAGAACCATCGTCGAAGCGCGGCGCTGGGCGCGACATCCTTGAGCCAGTCATCAAGGCGTAGATCGGTTTTCTTGATGCCTCGCGGCCAGAGCCGCTCTACCAGGAACCGGACGCCGTCTTCCGGAGCCGTCTTGTCGTAGGCGCGTTTCAGGGCGAGCATTTCACGCCTCCTTGGCTCCTCCTTGCGAAACCGCCGGCTGATAGGCGCCTGCTACCGCACGAAAACTGATAGCCAGGCGGTTCCATCCGTTAATGGCGATCACAGCCATCGTTAGATCGACCAGTTCCTTGTCGCTAAACTGTTTGCGCGCGATTTCGAATACGCTGTTCCGAACCTGCCCCCGGCTCACCAACGTGACGGCCTCGGTCCAGGCAAGCGCAGCGCGCTCCCGTTCAGTGAAAAACGGCGCCTCTCTCCAAACCACGACGGCATACAGCCTCTGCTCCGTCTCTCCGTGCGCCCGCGCGTCTTTGGTATGCATGTCCACGCAGTAAGCGCAGCCATTGATCTGCGAAGCACGAAGCTTGACAAGTTCGAGGAGTCGCCGTTCCAGTCCGCATTCCCGAACATATTGTTCTACGGCATACATCGCCTCTCGCGCGCCGGGCGCCGCTTTCGCATAATCGAGTCTGGGTTGTATATGTTGGGTGTTCGTCATTCGGGCTTCTTCGCCTCGTCTTTGTACGTCAGTATCCGGCCCCACGTGGCCGCCGTTCCAAAGATACCCGAGCGCAGGCATTCGAGTTGCACAATTTGGCTGTGGTCCACGAACAAATTGACCTCGGGTCCATAGTTCCGGATATACCAGGAGAAAACTTCCGGGTCGGCTGCCTCAAACATCACCTTCTCGAGTCCCAGGGCATCGGCAATTCGTGCAGGGACATCCGTGCGCCAGGTCCGGACGCTTTCTGTGATGCCTTCGGATTCGATCATGATGAGGTAGGCGCCGGCGTCGACAAAGCGCTGGGCCAGTTTGATGCACCACTGTGGATCCCGAGTGCCTTCCGCTTCCAGTTCTTCGGCTTTTGTAGCTCCTCCTGCGCCAAACTGAATGCCGACCTCGGGTTTCGCTTTCAGACCGGCCTTCTGCACTTTCTCGATGAGCCGCAGCCAGTCGTCAGTGGGAATGGTGATGAACCCGCAGGAAATTTCGATGATGTCGAAGCCCACCTCCCGACATTCCCGTACATAATGGTCCACCGCCTCCGCTCCCTGCGTGAGAACGTACTCCAGGAACCCCCCTGTTGAGACGAGTACGTTATGTTCGTGGCAGAGATTCAGCAGTTCGACCAGCGCCGGCCGAGGCATGAGTGTGAACGATCCGCCGGCGAACTTGAGGGAATCTACATACTCGCTCATCGTCTCGAGGACATCTTGCAGGTAGCGCTTCCCCATCGGAGTGTAATAAGGACCACGGATCTCCGTGAGGCCACGGGAACGCGGCTTTGCCTGCCGCTGGTTCGTCTTCAAGAATGAGAACGCCCGGTCAGCCACTGGAGTTCCTTTCGCACCCTTGAGACACTCGGATGCCGGCCAGCAACCGCATCAGGTCGGAGACTTGCGTATTCTCCAATTCGGAGACCGCGTCCGCTATCGCCCGGCGTTCCACGGGAGTGGAATAGGGCTCGGCCAGGCCATCGAATTTGGCAAAAGCCATGTCCCATGTCATCGGCTGCGTGAAGAAGCCAGGGTAATCGCGCATTTCTTTGGTCAGCATTCGGCCATCGCGGAGCCGGATTCCGATACGACAAGGCATTTCGTTCGGGAAGCGTTCCGAATAAGCTGCATTCGGGCTTATGATCACGCGGCGCAACATGTCTTGCACATCGCGTCGGTGGATCCGGTCGATGCGGTACTGGTCCGGCGTTACCTTGCCATCCAGAATGGCTACGGCGAGGATATACGGCAGGCTGTGGTCGGCCTGCTCTTTCGTGTCTACGCCCGTAGTCTTGTCGCCCTCGTCTCCCCCGCCAATGATGTGATAGGCGACGTCGAAGATCTCGAGATTTACCTGTTCGACTTCGTCTGCCTGGAATTGGTGGCGTTGTTTCAATGCGAGCACCCCGTCGATGGCCGTCTGTGAATGGATCTCGGCGTTGTACTTCTTCAAGATGGTGCGCTTCACCCGCTCCAGGTCTTCGCGCGACCAATCGATCTCGAAAAGACCGGTGATCGCATCCATCAGCCCTTTCTCACCCTCAATGACCTCCAGCGGGCCCGTAATTCCCCGGCGGGCCAAAAAGACTATGGCAGTGGAGCAAGAGGCCATGTGGGGATAGGCGAGACCCTTCCAGTGGGAAAGCTTCCCGGTCCGCGTCACGCGGAGCCCATTCAGGGCGGTGCCACTGATGGCGATGGCATTGGCGGTCCTGGTGACGTCGAGGTCCAATACGCGCGCGACTCCCGCGGCCACGGCATAAGCTCCCTGTACGGTGTGATCGAACCCGGCGGCGCGGACGGCGGCAACATCGCTCAATCGGCACTGCACCTGGTAGGCGACCGCGAGGGCCGCCATCAAGTCCCGGCCGCTTGCGCCCGCATACTCCGCCGCCGCCAGAATGGGCGCCAGATTGTCGCTGGGATGGCAGGTTTCGCCTTTCGCCAGATAGCTGTCGTTGAAATCCAGGTAGCGGATCGCAGCTCCATTGTGAAATGCCGCATGTTCCGGACTTGCCCGTCCTCCGGCCAGCAGTGTGCATTTTCCGTTGGCATCGAATTCGGCGACGTTCTTACGAATGATTTGAGGGGGCACGGTATCCAGGGCTCCGATAGCGCAACCTAGAGCGTCCAGAATTCGGATCTTCAACTGCTGGCGCGCCGTTTCTGAAAGTTCCTCGTATGGCGTACTCACAGCGAACGCCGCCAGCCGTTCCACAGCGGTCATCGAATGATCTCTGTCACTAGTTCAACTCTCCATCGATTCAGAGATTCTTCCAATAGGCGTTTGTCACATTCGGGGATACAAACGTCATGGTTACGGAAGTTCGATTGTCGAGTAGAATCCAGATTTGAGCCGAAGGAACCCAATGACCGACTCAGGTTCCAAAACGATGAGTGAAATCGCTGTGGAATCGCCGGCCATGATCGGCGTTCTAGAAAAGTATCGGCTCGATTTTTGCCGGGATGGTGACAAATCGCTCGAAGCCGCAGCCGCCGAAGCCGGCGTTCCGTTGGAAACCGTACTGTCCGAGATGCGGCTGGCACTCACACAGTGCAGGGCAGAGCAGGCCGATTGGAACACTGCCGGCCTGGATGTTCTCATGCAGCACATTGTCGTCCGGCATCACGCCTATCTCCGAAAGGAACTGCCTCTGTTGGAGAGGCTTCTGGCCCGTGCGCGTGAGGCTCGTGGCCGGGCAGACGCCAATACGCTGGCGCCGCTGGAGAAGGTATTCCGCTTTTTCAAGCGCGAATTGGAAAATCACTTGAGAAGAGAAGAAGAGGTCCTCTTTCCACTAATCCGGCAACTCGAAACGGCCTCGAAATCCGGCGCCAAACTGCCCCGGTTTCCGTTTGGTCCCATAGCCAATCCCATCGGCATCATGGAGGAGGACCACGATGCGGAGAGGCGGCAGATGCAAAAGATGCTGGTGTTCACAGGCAATTACACGGGTCCGGCGGAAACCGCCAATGCATTTCATTCCCTTTTTGAGAGGCTTGAGGCTCTGGAGTCGGACATGCGGCTCCATGTCCATCTGGAAGACCACATCCTCTTTCCACGCGCCGGCGCTTTGGAGAATTCGTCGTGGTAAGGGTTTACCGAGGCCAAAACGGTGCCGGATCGACTCCAGGGGCTTTCCTCCTCAGCCTGCTGCTCACCGTGCCGTTGATGGCGCAACCCAGTGCTGCTGTGGGATCCCAGCCGGGCTCGGCGGCCGCCGGTCGAGCTCTGTTTCTCGGCGCCGTCCGCTTCCAGAACGGGGGGCCCGCCTGCTCGGCGTGTCACAGTGTGGCGGGCCTGGCGTTTCCCGAAGGCGGCACCATGGGGCCAGACCTTACCAGAGTCTATTCCAAGATGGGTCCGGAAGGCTTGAACTCAGCGCTGGAAACGCTCTTTTTCCCGGCCATGACCCCTTTGTTCCGTTACCGTCCTCTGACATCAGACGAACGGCGCGACCTGGCAGCACTTTTCGAAAGCGTTGATCGGCAACAGCCCGCATCACCTACTCCGGCTGTCGGTGGCATTTCGCTGGCCGGCTTCTTCATCCTCATCGCGGTAACTGGAGTTGCGGGGCGGCACCGAGTTCGATCGGTCCGGAGGGCGCTGCTCGCAAGGGCACGAGTTCGCACGGCGGTGAGCCCATGAGCTGGATACGGGACCTCATCAATCCGAACGCCCGCACGTGGGAAGAGTTTTACCGGAACCGTTGGCAGCACGACCGTGTCGTTCGCAGCACGCACGGCGTCAACTGTACCGGCAGTTGCTCCTGGATGATCTACGTCAAAGACGGCATCGTCACTTGGGAGATGCAGGCCACGGATTACCCCAAACTCGAAGCTGGTTTGCCAGGGTACGAGCCGCGCGGCTGCCCACGTGGCATCGTTTTCTCCTGGTACATCTATAGCCCGCTTCGGATCAAGTATCCATACGTCCGGGGAGTGCTGCTGGATGCGTGGCGAGAAGCGCGGTCCAGGCATGCGGATCCAGTGGAAGCCTGGACTGAGATTATGGACAATGCCGAGGCGCGCCGGCAATATCAGGCTGCCAGGGGGAGGGGCGGCTTCCGGAGGACCAGTTGGGATGAATCGCTGGAGATCGTGGCCGCCTCGCTGCTATACACCGCGAAGAAATACGGGCCGGACCGGGTGGCGGGCTTCTCCCCGATTCCCGCTATGTCGATGCTCAGCTATGCGGCAGGCTCCCGCTTCCTCCAACTGTTTGGGGCGCCCCTGCTGAGCTTCTACGATCTCTATGCGGACTTCCCCCCGGCTTCGCCGGAGACGTGGGGAGAAAAAACAGACGTCGCCGAAAGCGCCGACTGGTACAACAGCAAATACATCGTTACCACGGGCAGCAACCTCAACATGACGCGCACGCCAGACGTTCACTTCGTTGCTGAGGCGCGCAACAACGGTTCAAAACTGGTCGTGCTTTCGCCCGATTTCAGCGAAGTGGCGCGCTACGCCGACTGGTGGATTCCGGTGCACTCCGGCATGGATGCGGCTTTCTGGATGGCCGTGGACCACGTCATTCTGCAGGAATTCCACGCGGCACGACAAGTCCCGTATTTCGTGAATTATCTCAAGCGCTTTTCCGACAGTCCTTTCCTGGTGGCCTTGGACGAGTCGGAAAAGGGCTACACGGCGGGGCGCTTCCTCCGTGCGGGACGCCTCGCGCGATATGGGAGCGTGGAGAACGGCGATTGGAAGTTTCTGGTCTTTGATGCAAAGACGGGCGAGCCGCGCATGCCCCGCGGCGCCATTGGAAGCCGTTGGCAGGCTCAGAAGGGACGATGGAACCTGGAACTCAAAGATGATCTGGACGGTACGGACATCGACCCGCTTTTGACCCTTCTGGAAAACCGCGATGCCGAACTCCCCGTAACATTTTCGGATGCTGCCAACAATCTGACTTTCCAGCGCAACGTTCCAGTGAAGTACGTCGAGACGGCCGATGGGCGGATCGCGGTAACTACGGTCTATGACCTACTCATGGCGCAATACGGCATCCCGCGTGGGCTCGTGGGCAATTATCCGCAGGATTACAACGACTCAAATGCGCCGTACACGCCGGCCTGGCAGGAGAAATTCACCGGCATCAGCCGCAACACCGTGATCCAATTTGCCCGTGAGTTTGCTTCCACCGCCGAGAAAACCGGAGGCAAGTGCACGGTAATTGTCGGCTCCGGCGTGAACCACTGGTATCACAGCAACCTGCACTACCGTGCTTCCATCGCTGCCTTGATGCTTTGCGGCTGTATCGGAGTCAATGGCGGCGGGCTAAATCATTACACGGGCCAGGAAAAGCTGGTGCCCGCGGCGTCCTGGTCGACCCTAGCCATGGCGCTCGATTGGACGGCTTCGCCCAGGCTTCAGAATGGGCCTTCGTTCCACTATGTACACAGCGATCAGTGGAGATATGAAAAGGGCCCGTTAGAGGCGCAGCCCGCAGAAGGCCGATTTGCGAGGCACGTCATGGACCTGCAGGCGGATGCGGTGCGTATGGGATGGCTCCCGTTCTACCCGCAGTTTGACGTAAGCCCGATCGAACTGGTGAAGCGGGCGGCCCAGGAAGGTGCGACCACGGATGAGGAAATCACCCAGTGGGTGGTCACGCAACTGAAGAACAGAAGGCTGCGGCTTGCGGTGGAAGATCCTGACGCCTCTGAAAACTGGCCGCGAGTCTGGATCATCTGGCGGGCCAATGCCATTCTGTCGAGCGCCAAGGGACACGAGTACTTCCTTAAGCACTACCTTGGCGTTCATGACAATGCCATCGCGGACGAAGTCGCCAAGGGATCCGTCGAAGACGTTGTCTGGCGCGAGCCGACGCGCACGGGAAAGATGGATCTGGTGGTGGACTTGAACTTCCGGATGGACACCTCCGCCCTGTACTCCGATGTCGTGCTGCCCTCAGCCACCTGGTACGAGAAAAACGACCTGAACACCACCGACCTGCATTCCTACATTCACCCGCTGGGAGCGGCCGTACCGCCTTGCTGGGAATCGAAGACCGACTGGGATATCTTTAAGGCCCTTTCCGAGAAAGTCAGCGCACTCAGCACACCCCATTTCCCGGCTCCTTTCCGCGATATCGTGTCCACCCCCCTGCTGCACGATACTCCGGATGACCTGGCCCAACCGCAAGTGAAGAACTGGTATACGGGCGAGTGCGAGCCAGTACCTGGCAAGACCATGCCGCACCTTACGGTGGTCGAAAGGGATTACGCGAATCTGCATCACAGGTTCTGCTCTCTGGGCCCGCGTCTGAAGGAGGAAGGCGTGGAGGATCGCGGGGTTCACATCCCAGTCGCCGACCTCTACGACCGGTTCGCCGCCTCGGCGCCGGCCTATGAATGGGGTGACCGGACGTATCCGTCGCTGGTGGACGCCCTCGACGCAGCGAGTATGGTCCTGTATTTCGCGCCGGAGACGAATGGCGAAGTCGCGTACCGCGCTTTTCAATCCCGGGAACGGGAGACAGGACTCAAACTGGTCGATCTCGCGGAAGACAATCGCGGAGTTCGCTACGACTTCGAGGCGCTGAAAGCTCAGCCGCGTAGGATTCTGACTAGTCCGTGTTGGTCAGGTATCACCAATGGCGGCCGGCCTTACACCGCGTATTGTCAGAATACCGAGAGGCTGATCCCCTGGCGCACCCTGACAGGGCGGCAGCATCTGTACCTGGATCACGAGGGGTACCTGGCTTTCGGCGAAAACCTGCCCACCTTTAAGCCGCGGATCACGCTGGAGGCTTCATTGAACCTCGTGAACAGCGTGCGTGAAGGCAAGTCCATCGTGCTGAACTGCCTGACGCCGCACGGAAAGTGGCACATTCACAGCACGTACTCCGACGATCTGCGCATGCTGACGCTCTCGCGCGGCATCGAACCGTTCTGGCTCAATGACAAGGATGCGGTCGAGATCGGCGTTGAGGACAACGACTGGATCGAAGCGTATAACGACAACGGCGTCATCGTAACTCGGGCAGTGGTGAGTGCGCGCATCCCCACCGGCCTTGGGTTCTTCTATCACGCTCCCGAGCGGACCATCGCCTTCCCCAAATCGCCCATGCGCAAGAACCGGCGCGGCGGTGGAACCAACAGCATCACGCGCCTGCGGCTGAAGCCGGTGCTGATGGTCGGGGGGTACGCGCAACATTGCTATCGCTTCAACGACTACGGCCCTGCGGCGTCGGACCGCGACACCTACGTGATTGTCCGCAGGCTGCCGGGGAAACCAAAATGGTGACCCGAAAAAGGAGTCGCAAATGAACGTACGGTCCCAGGTTTCGATGGTGTTTCACCTGGATAAGTGCATCGGATGCCACACCTGCAGTCTCGCCTGTAAGAATCTCTGGACCAGCCGTCCCGGCGCCGAATACATGTGGTGGAACAATGTGGAGACCAAACCTGGCACTGGCTACCCAACGCTCTACGAGGACCAGGAGCAGTATCGGGGCGGCTGGGAAGTCAAAGGCGGCGAACTACGGCTGAAGCTGAATACCCGGGCGCGAGAACTACTGAACATTTCGTATAACCCGCACCTGCCCGCACTGGACGACTATTACGAGCCGTGGACCTACACCTACGGAGACTTGATCGACGCACCACTCCAGGAGGATCAACCTGTTTTCACTCCGATTTCGCTGGTAACCGGCAAGGAAATGGAAATCGAAGCCGGTCCAAACTGGGATGACGATTTGGGGGGCTCAGGCATATACGCGGCCAACGATCCGAATCTTAAATCACTGAGCGATGAAGAAAAGGAACGTCTGCTGGACGTCGAGCGGATCGTATACTTCTACCTGCCACGCATCTGCAATCACTGCGCGAATCCCAGTTGCGTGGCGGCGTGTCCAGCGGGTGCCATCTACAAGCGTGGCGAGGATGGCATCGTGCTGGTCAGCCAGGAGAAGTGCATGGGCTGGAGGATGTGCGTCTCAGGGTGCCCGTACAAAAAGGTCTACTACAACTGGGAGACCGGCAAGTCCGAGAAGTGCATCCTGTGCTACCCCCGGCTTGAAACCGGGCAGGCGCCGGCGTGCATGCATTCCTGTGTGGGGCGCATCCGCTACCTCGGACTATTGCTGTACGATGCGGACCGAATTCACCAAACGGCCATGCGGCCGGACCACGAGTTGGTGGATGCCCAGCGGGAAATGATCCTGGATCCGTTCGATCCGGAGGTGGTTCGCCAGGCTAGGAATGACGGGATCGGCGATGCCGTCCTCGAATCGGCCCGGAACTCGCCGGTGTTCAAATACGTGAAGAAGTGGAAGATTGCACTCCCACTACACCCCGAGTTCCGAACGCTGCCCATGCTCTTCTATGTTCCGCCGTTACTGCCTGTGACGGGGTCCACGAACGACGACGGTTTGTACGAGAGTGCTCCCGATTTCTTCAGCTCTCTCGAAAGCGCGCGCGTGCCGATTCGTTATATGGCCAGCCTTTTCACCGCCGGCGATGAGGGTCAGGTGGTCGCTGTCTACAAGAAGCTGATGGCGGGGCGGCTTTTCAAGAGGGCGCAGACCGTCGGCGATGTCTCGACGGAAAAGGCCGCACAGATTCTCGTCGAAGCACACACGACACCCGAAGAAGTTGAAGAGATCTACCAGTTAACCTCCCTTGCCGGATTCGACGAGCGATTTGTCATTCCTCCATTCTCCCGGGAGGCGGCCATCGGGTTGGTGCAGATTACGCAAACCCATCAGGAGGGAGGCGGAATGGGCTTCTTGCACGAGCCGCGCAGGGGACTCTAGGCCATGTATCAGCACCTAGCCAGTCTGGTGAGCTACCCCGACGCAGGACTTTTCCGGGCGTTGGACGGCTGCATCCAGGCGCTTGCGCCGGAAGCCCCCGAAGCGGCAGCCCTGCTCGAAGACTTCCGTGATGCTGCCCAGGTGTTGGGGCCAGGCGCCCTGGAAGAAGCCTACATCCGGACATTCGAAATGCAGGCCGAGGCTGCGCTCTACATCGGCCACCAACTGTTTGGTGAAGACTGGCGCCGGGGCACTTTTATGGCCTGTCTCAAGGAAAGATATCAGGAATGCGGGTTTTCGAGTGGCGCGGAACTGCCGGACCACGCGAGCGTCATACTGCGGTTCTTAGAGGTGGAGCAGCCCGGTCCGGAAAAGGAGGAATTGATCGGCGATTGCATTGCTCCGGCGCTTCACAAAGTGCTCCGGGCAATAGAGGGGAAGAAGACCCCCTACGACAACATCGTGCGCGCGCTGTTGCTATATCTCGGCTCTGAGCGCGACGGCGAGACGGAAACTGAGGATCTCTCATGCAGACCTTCTTCTTCATCGCTTTTCCCTATATTGCCCTGATTCTGGCCGTTGGAATTGGCCTGTACCGGTATTTCTCGCACCGTTTTACCTATTCCAGCCTCTCCTCGCAGCTTTTGGAAAATCGCCATTTGTTCTGGGGATCGGTCTCCTGGCATTACGGCATCACCCTGATCCTGGTCGCCCACGTATTGCCTTGGTTGTTTCCGCGGGCGGCAGCGGCGGTGCTTGGCGATCCCACGCGCCTCCTCGTGTTGGAGATGACCGGCTTGGCGCTGGGTTTTTACTGTGTATTCGGCATCGTAGTGCTGATCGCTCGGCGGCTGCCTAATGATTCTCGTGCGCGCGCGGTCACATCACCCATGGACTGGATTTTGCTGCTGGTACTCGCGTTCCAGGTTCTGAGCGGTGTCGGCATTGCCCTTTTTGAACGGTGGGGATCCGCATGGTATCTGAGCACTGCCGTGCCGTGGCTATGGTCCCTTGTGCGATTGGACCCCGATGCGAGTACCGTGGCTGGGCTCCCAGTTTTCATACAGGCCCACTTGATCAGCGGCTTCGTGGTGATCCTGTTGTTTCCTTTCACCAGGCTGGTGCACATTTTTGCTATTCCGATCGAATATTTGTGGCGGCCCTATCAGGTGGTCATTTGGAACCGGGATCCGCAGCCTGTATCGTCGACGCCAGCAAAAGCGCCCACTGTCAGTATGCCGACGCCGCCGGCACCGAACGATCTGGACCGCCGCCGGTTGCTGGTCAGGCTCAGCATACTGGCGGGTTCCGTTAGCGCCGCGATAGTCGGCATCCCGAGCATCGCATTTCTATTAGGCCTGCGAAAAGCCCCCGAAGTCTGGCGGGGTCTCGGCGCCGCCGACAGCTTTCAGATCGGCCAGGCCGTGGAGGTATCGTTTCTGGATTCCTCTCCTCTGCCTTGGTCGGGCGTGACCGCCAGAACCGCTGCCTGGCTGCGCAGAGAAAGCGACCAGCAGTTCATCGCTTTCGCCATCAATTGTACGCATCTCGGCTGTCCGGTGCGCTGGCTACCTAAGGCCGACCTGTTCATGTGTCCGTGCCATGGTGGCGTGTTTTATAAGGATGGCACGGTGGCTTCAGGCCCGCCTCCCAAGCCGCTGGTCACTTATCCGGTGCGAGTGCGGGACGGAATGGTCGAGATCCTCACCAGCCCTCTGCCGATCACGAGTATTTAAGGAAATGGATCCCGTGCGGATACTGAAGCAAATCTGGCGCTGGTTTGACGACCTGACGGGGTTCTCCCAATCACTCGGCCCCATCATGGCACACCCCGTGCCACAGGCCCGCAAGACCAGGTGGTTTTATGTGTTCGGCAGTGCGACCCTCATTGCTTTCCTGGTGCAGGTAGTAACGGGAATTGCGCTCTCCAGCGCTTATGTAACGGGCTCCGGGCAGGCTTATGACAGCCTCCGCTTCATCACCAGTTCCCCCACAGGCCGGATCATTCGCGGCATCCACTACTTTGGCGCCTCGGCCATGATTATCCTCATCGGTCTGCACACCATTCGGGTGTATCTAATGGGGGCGTACAAATACCCGCGTCAGATGAACTGGCTGACCGGCGCTGGACTGCTGCTCTTTACTCTGCTGATGGCATTCACCGGGCAACTTTTGCGCTGGGACCAGATGGGATTCTGGACCGCGGTTGTCGCCGCGGAACAGGCCGGACGTGCACCGCTGATCGGCAATTGGTTGGGCCACTTCCTTCTCGCGGGCAACACGGTGGGAGGAGCCACTCTGAGCCGCTTCTTTGCGGCGCACGTGTTCTTCATCCCGGCGCTGATGTTTCTCTTCATCGCTGTGCACCTGTATCTCGTCATCTTCAATGGCATTTCCGAGCCGCCCAAAGCCGGCAGGCCGGTCGACCCGCGGACGTATCGGCGGTGGTATCATTCGCTACTCGAACGCGAAGGGATTCCATTTTGGCCCCAGGCCGCCTGGCGTGACGTGTTGTTTGGCACTGTTGTGGTCCTGGCGATATTCGCGCTGGCACTCGCCGTTGGTCCGCCGGAGTTGGGGAAGCCGCCCGATCCGACGATCATCTCCGCTTCTCCGCGCCCTGACTGGTACTTCATGTGGTACTTCGCCCTCCTGTCATTGATCCCCAAATGGTCGGAGAGGTGGGTGATCATCCTGGGCCCTCTTATTTTCGGCCTTTTCTTGATTCTGGTGCCGCTGCTAGGCGGCCGGGGGGAGCGCAGTCCTCTGCGTCGTCCATGGTCGATCCTGATCATCGTTTTCGTTGTCTTTGTGATTGCGCATTATTGGATGGTGGGCATCCGCGCGCCGTGGTCCCCGCGTCTGGAAGCACCGCCTTTGCCCGCTTCAGTAGTCGGAGTGGCCAGCGGGCCCATCGCGGACGGAGCCAGGGTCTTCTATGACAAAGGCTGCGAGTATTGCCACACCGTGTCGGGCTATGGCGGTATTCGCGGGCCCGATCTCTCGGATGCTGGAGATCGGATGAGTTCCGCTCAGATGGCCACCCGGATCTTTAGCGGAGCCGAGAATATGCCGTCCTACCACGGAAATCTGAAGCCCGAGGAATTAGCCTCTTTGCTCGCCTTCCTCGCCTCACGACACCGTGTGCAATTGCCCAAGCCGCCGACCCTGCACGCTGGTGCTCCCCGTACGGCTGTTCCTGGGTATGTGACAAACGGTTTATTGTGCTCTTCGCTCAAAAGCCCGAGAGTGTGGACGAGGAGGCAACACATTGATCGAGAATCCACCGCAAGGCCGAACACAGTCTGGAAAGAAAGGAACTTAGGTCATGTCTGAAACGAACTCGGTTGTAGCCATTTACGAAACCCACTCCCAAGCGGAGGAAGCAGTGAAGGAGCTGCAGAGGTCTGGGTTTGACATGAAGAAGATGTCCATCGTCGGCAAGGATTATCACACCGACGAGCACGTTGTCGGATACTATAACACTGGCGACCGCATGAAGTACTGGGGCAAGCAGGGCGCCTTTTGGGGCGGTATCTGGGGGATGTTATTCGGGGCGGCTTTCTTTGCCATTCCGGGCATCGGACCGGTATTGGTAGCCGGTCCGCTTGTCGCCTGGATCATCGGCGCACTTGAAGGCGCCGTTGTGGTGGGCGGATTGAGTGCGCTCGGGGCGGGACTGTACAGCATTGGTATCCCCAAGGACAGCGTCGTGAAATACGAGTCGGCACTCAAGTCCGACAAGTTCCTCCTTCTGGCTCATGGCACAACGGACGAGGTGGCCAAGGCCAAGAACATCATGCAGACGACGCACCCAGTGGCGGTTGCAGTACATGCGGCGGAGCGCGAGCAACGCGCCGGGAATAGCGGCAGATAGCCTTGCTATGGGCAGTTGGGAAGGGCGCGACTACATGGTGCCCGTCAAGTAACTAGTCTATGAATGACGAGATCACGATTGACGTTCAGGAGATCCGTCGCGCCACGATCATTTCGATCTCAATCATGGATAGCAATCGAATCGAGGTTCACAGTGGCTGAATGGCAATATCGAATTGAACGCATCGAGCTCAAGCCGGACGCGGAGCCGGATGCTCAGCTTGAGATAATTCTTCAAGAATACGGACAGAAGGGATGGGAGTTGGTACAGGTACTGCACGGGCAGCAGGCGCCCGACAACCCGAAGTGCCGGTTAATATTCAAAACCGAAAGGCCCTTCACTGATGTCCCAAACAGGACAGACTCGTAGCGGCCCGCGGCAAAGGTTGCCGGATGGTTCGGTTAGTTGGGCGGCGTAGATCGCGGCGAGTCCAGGGAAGCAACAAGAAATGAAACTCACTGGCAAACACAACCAGATGACGGCTTTTGGATGGCCGGGCATCGAGCCCAGATGGACGCATGGAGGAAAGGATGGGGTGGGAACTGCTTATGCAGCGTCCAGCCGGGTTTGGTTTACCTTCTGGAACGGCATCATCACCGAAGTCTATTATCCGACGGTGGACCGGCCCCAGCTCCGAGACCTTCAATATCTCATCACCGACGGCCAGAACTTCTTCCACGAAGAGAAGCGCCACCTCGAATCAAAACTGGAGCGTCTGTCAAACCACGGCTTGGGATACCGCTGTACGAATTCGGATCCAGCCGGGCGCTATGCCATCGTCAAGGAGATCATCGCTGATCCGCACCTGGCCTGCGTTCTTCAGCACACCAAGCTAACCGGTGATGAATCGTTCGTGTCCAAGCTGCGGCTCTACGCCCTTTGCGCACCTCATCTTGAGGTAGGAGGCTGGGGCAACAGTGGCTATGTGGCACGGGTGGCGGGCCGAAACGTCCTGATTGCCGAACGAAAAGGGACGTGGCTGGCGCTGGCGGCCACGGTTCCTTTTTCCCGTGTTTCGTGTGGCTACGTTGGGAGGAGCGACGGCTGGACCGACCTGGCCGGCAATTTCCAAATGGACTGGGAGTTCGATCGCGCCCCCGACGGTAACATCGCACTCACGGGGGAATTGGACCTAAGCGGCACCCGTGAATTCACCTTGGGACTGGCGTTCGGCAGTAGCCAGCACCACGCCGTCTCCACGCTCTTTCAGGCGCTGAGTACCTCTTTCGCGGAGCACTGCAGGCGGCACGCGGAACAGTGGGCGCGATCGAGCGCAGACATTCTCCCACTGGACAAGGTCTCGGGCGATGGCGGTAACTTATACGGCACGAGCTTCACTTTGCTCCGTGCTCACGAAGACAAATCGTATCCTGGCGCGTTTATCGCCTCGCTCTCAATTCCCTGGGGAGAGGTGGTAGGCGATGAGGACCAGGGTGGTTACCACCTGGTATGGACGCGGGATATGGTCAACAGCGCGAATGCGATGCTGGCCGCCGGAGATCGTGTCACACCCTTGAGAGCACTGATCTATCTGAGTGTTTCCCAGCAGGAGAACGGAGGTTTCGCCCAGAACTTCTGGATTGACGGTACGCCCTACTGGCGGGGAGTCCAACTCGATGAAGTGGCTTTTCCCATTCTGCTCGCCTGGCGGCTCAGATGCGAGAACGCCCTGCAGGACTTTGACCCGTACCCCATGGTATTGCGGGCGGCTGCTTACCTCGTTCGCCATGGCCCTCTGACTCCGCAGGAGCGCTGGGAGGAGATCAGCGGCTATTCCCCCTCCACGCTGGCGTCCAACATTGCCGCTCTGATCTGCGCTGCATGCTTTGCTCGCGAAAGAGGCGATGACCCGACAGCGGAATACCTGGAGGAATACGCCGATTTCCTGGAATGTCATGTCGAGAGCTGGACTGTCACAACGGAAGGGACCTTGCTCCCCGGCGTGGCCCGGCATTACTTGCGGATTCTCCCGGAGCGGGCTGACAACCCCAGTCCTGAGGAAGATCCGAACCAAGGAAACATCACCATAGGGAACCGTCCGCCCGGCGCGCAGAAAGTCTTTCCAGCCAAAGAAGTCGTGGATGCAGGCTTTCTTGAACTCGTGCGCCATGGAGTCCGCAGACCCGACGATCCGATTATTGTGGATTCCCTCAAGGTGGTAGACGCCGTGTTGAAGGTGGAGACTCCCTTCGGCCCTTGCTGGCGCCGCTATAACCACGATGGATATGGACAACGGGACAACGGCGGCCCCTACGCGGGCTGGGGCCGGGGGCGTGCCTGGCCGCTGCTCACAGGCGAGCGAGGTCACTACGAGTTGGCTGCGGGCCACGACGCGAAGCCATTCATTCGTGCCATGGAAGGCTTGGCCTCATGTACCGGCCTTTTGCCCGAGCAGGCATGGGACCGCCCGGATCAGCCCGAGGTCTACATGTACTGCGGACGGCCAACGGGCTCGGCCATGCCGCTGATGTGGGCGCACGCAGAGTACATCAAGCTCCTGCGCTCCGTCCGCGATGGGAAAGTGTCCGATCTGATTGTCGAGGTTGCCAAACGGTATCTTCGCGCGCGCGCGGACCGTCAATTGTTCGAAGTCTGGAAGTTTACCCGGCAGGTGCGGAGCGTCAAACGCGGCTATGTGCTTCGCATCCAAGCGCCGGCTTCTTTCCGGCTGCACTGGTCGGGCGACGAATGGCAGACCGTGAAGGACACTCCCTCATCCACCACCACGTTGGGAGTTGACTTTGTAGACATTCCGATTCTTTCTGCGCAGCAGGCGCCGATACACTTTACTTTTTTCTGGACGGCTGACGACCGTTGGGAAGGACACGACTATACGGTGTCCGTCAAATGACCAGTTCCGTGAATGGCGAGAGCAAGTTTGACCTTCAGGAGGAGAATATGAAGCCGACGCAACAACTCCACAACCTCGGCCAGAGCCTCTGGCTGGACAACATCACGCGCGCGCTGCTGACGAGCGGGACGCTGCGCAGCTACATCGACGATCTTTCGGTCACCGGGCTCACTTCGAATCCCTCGATCTTCGACGTGGCGATCAAGGATTCGAACCTCTACGACGATGCCATACGCCAGAAGAGGAAGGAAGGCAAATCAGGCGAAGTCCTCTTCTTCGAGCTTGCCATCGACGACCTGCGTCAGGCCGCCGATCTCTTTCGGCCGGTCCATGACAGAACTGGCGGCGTCGATGGCTGGGTATCCTTGGAGGTGTCTCCGCTGTTGGCGTACGATGCAGCCAGCACGGTCAAAGAGGCAGTTCAGCTCCACGCTCGGGCGCAAAGGCCCAACCTCTTCATGAAGATTCCCGGGACCAGCGAAGGGAGAACTGCGATTGAGGACGCCATCTTCGCAGGGGTGCCAATAAACGTTACGCTTCTATTCTCGAGCGGCCATTACATCGCTGCTGCCGAAGCGTACCTGCGTGGGATCGAGCGGCGGATCGCCGCGGGGCTCGATCCGAAAGTGCGCTCCGTGGCATCGATATTTGTCAGCCGCTGGGACAAGGCCGTAATGGGGAAGGTCCCAAAGGATCTTCAAAACCGTCTGGGCATTGCGATCGCGAAGCGTACTTACAAAGCGTACCGGGATTTCCTCGCTTCGCCGCGCTGGCAGAAAGCCGCTGCTGCCGGCGCTCAGCCACAGCGCCTGCTCTGGGCGAGCACGGGTACAAAAGACCCAAACGCATCCGATGTACTTTACATCACGGCGCTCGGCGCCCCGGACACCATCAATACGATTCCCGAGAAGACGTTGCTCGCGTTCGCCAATCACGGCGCACCGGGTGAGCTCCTGCCGTTAGATGGCGGCGACGCCGAGAAGGTGATCGCGGCATTCGCCAAGGCCGGCATCGACGATGACCAACTGGCCGCCGATCTACAGCGCGAAGGTGCTGAGTCCTTTGTCAAATCCTGGAAAGACCTGCTCGACCGCATCGGCTCGAAGCACACCGCGCTCAAAGCTGGCGGCTGAGAGGGGCGAAACCTACGCAGTATCCTTATCGAAGAAAGGAGCGCGAAAATGCAACTTGGAATGATCGGTTTGGGGAGAATGGGCGCCAGTATGGTGAGCCGCCTATTGCAGGGCGGCCATGAATGCGTGGTCTTCGACATGAAGCCTGACAGCGTGAAGGACTTGACAAGTAAAGGCGCAACGGGGGCCGCTTCGCTCGACGATTTCATGGCCAAGCTGAAGCCGCCGCGCGCTGTCTGGTTGATGGTGCCCGCGGCGGCGGTAGAGGTCACTGTGCAGGACCTTGCCGCCCGGATGCAGCAAGGAGACATCGTCATTGATGGAGGCAACTCTTACTATGTTGATGATATCCGGCGAGCCAAAGAACTGAAGCCCAAAGGTATTCGCTATGTCGACGTGGGGACGAGCGGTGGCGTGTGGGGGATCGAGCGCGGCTATTGTCTGATGATCGGAGGTGAGGGCGATGCCGTACTTCACCTCGATCCAATCTTCAAGACGCTCGCTCCGGGACGCGGCGATATCCCGCGCACACCTGGACGGGAAAAGGTTCGTGGCACGGTCGAGGAGGGTTATCTCCATTGCGGGCCTTCCGGCGCCGGCCATTTCGTCAAGATGGTTCATAACGGGATTGAATACGGATTGATGGCTGCCTACTCCGAAGGACTTAACATTCTGCGGCATGCCAACATCGGCAAGAATAGCCGGACTGTCGATGCCGAAACGACGCCCCTACGCAACCCGGAGCTCTATCAATATGACTTCAATCTAGCCGACGTCGCCGAGGTTTGGCGTCGTGGCAGCGTGGTCGCCTCGTGGCTGCTGGACCTGACCGCCATCGCGTTATTCGGGCAGCCCGATCTCTCCAAGTTCTCGGGCCGGGTGTCCGACTCTGGGGAGGGCCGGTGGACTATTACCGCCGCCATCGAGGAAGGGGCTCCCGCTCCGGTCTTGAGCGCCGCGCTTTACCAGCGGTTCGCATCGAGAGGCGAAGAAGACTTCGGAGACAAATTGCTCTCCGCCATGCGATTCGAGTTCGGTGGTCACATCGAGAAGAAGCAATGAGAGCCGCCTCCCGGAAGGTCAACAGGGTCCTGGTGATCGATGTCGGAGGAACGCATGTCAAGCTGATGGCAACCGGACAACGCGAGGAACGCAGGATTCCATCCGGTCCCAAGATGACCGCAGCCAAAATGATACGGGATGTCAAGCGGCTCGCCAAGCGCTGGCAGTATGACTGCGTGTCGATCGGCTATCCGGGTTCCGTCATTCACGGACACCCCGTGCACGAGCCCTACAATCTCGGCGGCGGCTGGGTCGGATTCAATTTCGTCAAGGCCTTCGACCGTCCCGTTAAGGTTATCAATGACGCTGCTATGCAGGCTCTCGGAAGCTACCAAGGAGGCCGGATGCTGTTTTTGGGCCTCGGCGCGGGGCTCGGGTCGGCCATGATCGTTGACGGGATACTCGAGCCGATGGAATTGGCTCATCTTCCTTACAGAAACGGGAAAACATATGAGGACTACGTTGGTATTCGCGGTCTGAAGCGACTTGGGAAGAAGAACTGGCGCCGCCACGTGGCCGATGTGGTGGAACGTCTCAAGAATGCTCTGGAGGCCGAATACGTAGTGTTGGGTGGAGGAAATGCCAGACACATCAAGGATCTGCCGCCGGACACTCGCATGGGCGACAACCGGAACGCGTTTGTGGGCGGCTCTCGCCTCTGGGAGAAGAGGACCCAGCCGTTCGGTGGCAATGAGAAAAAGCCCGCCGCCAAGAGAAGGAGATGACTGATGAAAGCTCCCCATTCGGACGCGCTGGTACTCTTCGGGGTGACGGGCGATCTCGCCCACAAGATGATTTTTCCGGCGCTTTATGCGATGGTGAAGCGCGGCACCCCGAAGGTCCCGGTAATCGGCGTCGCCCTCCCGAAGTGGAGCCTGGCCCGTCTGCACAAGCGCGTGACGGACAGCATAGAACGATCGGGCGGGGTCGACAACCAGACCGCCCTCCACCATCTTCTATCCCTACTCAAGTACGTGAGCGGGGATTATGATGATCCGAAGACGTTCACGGCGATAAAGCGCGCTCTGGGTAGCGCCCGGCGCCCGGCGCACTACCTCGCTATTCCGCCCTCGCTCTTCGAGATGGTGATCAAAGGACTCGGTGCTGCGAACCTGGCCGCGCATGCGCGCGTCATTGTCGAAAAGCCGTTCGGACGCGACCTGGCCTCCGCGCGGGAACTCAATCGCGTCGCGCGGACGGTGTTCCCGGAAGACTCGATCTTCCGCATCGACCATTTCCTCGGAAAGGAGGCAATCATGAATATCCTCTATTTCCGTTTCGCCAATTCGTTCCTGGAGCCGATCTGGAACCGCAACTACGTGGCCAGCGTCCAGATAACCCTATCCGAGGATTTCGGCGTCGGGAGCCGTGGGTCATTTTACGAAACTGCCGGCTGTCTGCGCGACGTGGTCGAGAACCACCTCTTCCAGGTCGTCGCGCTGCTCGCCATGGAGCCGCCGTCGGATAGGGACTTTGGAGCCGTACAAACCGAAAAAGCCAAGGTCTTTCGAGCCATGCGCCCTCTCAAGCGCGACGACCTGGTGCGCGGCCAGTACGCTGGCTACCGGAAGGAGCAGGGCGTGGCGAAGAACTCCGACGTCGAAACCTTCTGCGCCATGCGGCTCTTTATTGACTCGTGGCGCTGGGAGGGAGTGCCTTGGTACCTGCGCTCCGGCAAGTACCTCGCCGAAACCGCTACCGAGGTCCTGGTGGAGCTGAAGCCGCCGCCGCAGAGGCTATTCGCCGACTCAGCGCCCGCTGGCCCGGCCAACTACCTGCGCTTCCGAGTCTCCCCCGACTCAGCCATCGCCATCGCGGCTCGCGTCAAACTCGCCGGGAAGGAGTTCGTCGGGGAGCAGCGCGAGCTCTACCTGTTTGAGGAACAGGCGGGAGAGGAAGCGCCCTACGAGCGGCTCTTGGGCGACGCCCTGGCCGGCGATGGAGCCCTCTTCACTCGTGAGGAGGCGGTGGAAGCCGCCTGGGCGGTGGTCGACCCAGTCCTTAAGGAGCACCACAAGGCTCGCCCCTACAGGCGCCAAAGTTGGGGGCCGAAAGAGGCTGACGCGATTATCGCTTCGGACGGTGGTTGGCACAACCCCACACGCAAGGAGGCATCCGGATGATATGCCTGCCTGGCCGCGTCTCCGTCTGGCTTGATCGCAGCCGGCCAGCACGCCGCCTGGCCAGGAACGGAGGCCTTGAACAACATTGCCGGGGTAACACCTGCATTGAGAGAATAGTGCGTTCCGAAGGGCGTAAAAACGATAGCGCCCCGCGCGAGTAGGATGCTCCGGCCTCGCGTTTGTCCCCGGTTCGGAGTGACGCAGCTATGGGCTTTGTGTCAAAACAGCAGGGTACGGGGGTGGCCGCACCAACGTAACGCCGAGATTGAGAGCGAATAGAGTCACCGCTGTCAATTCGGTCAAAGCCGAAATCGGCAGAGTTGTCCACGCTGCATGCAGATTCGCCTCGTAAGCTGGGATCTCAGAGGCCACGCGAAGCAGGCAGCCAAAATTCAGGAAGGCCAACGACGCGAACATCAGCTTCCTGCTGAAGAGTAACCGCATTCCACTGAACGCTGGCAATACTCTCTGGCCGATCGCAAATACCATGGTGGCCAGGAACCCGACCGTCAGAGCGTGGCGCGACGCTCCCCAGATGCCGCCGTTCGCATCGAATTCCGCCGCGTAAACGCCGAGGGCGGCCGCGACAAGAAGCCAGACGTAGGCGCCACGCACGAAATACGGAAAAGATGCGGAGACCCCTCGAGTCTTCGCCGGCTTTTCCGACCGTTGGAAGACTCTCAAGGCGATCGAGGCGACGATGCAGGCGGCAAGCAACATGGCTGTGGCCAGCCGAAACTGTCCGAAAAGTGCCGCTGTGATGCCGCAACCGCAAGCGCATAGCGCCGCCATCAGGCCACTCCCGGAGGGCTTGCGAAGGCCCAGAAAGACGGGCAACCACCTGGCATTGAAGCCCCACACCGCCAGGATAGGGAACCCCCAGGCAACGAGGAACAGGTAGCGCTGGTCCAGCCAGTGCGGTATCTCCGGATGTGTGCTGGTAACAGCCAGATGGATGGTCTCGAACTGGTTCATCAGCAGCGCAAGCAAGAAACCGACGGTGGAAGCGATGACGAGCTTCATCCACGCCTCGATCCCGGTTCGAGGCGTTGACGCGGCTCTGTCAGCCTCCGAAGTGGGTCTGGACTGATGGCCACTCACGGTCGCGAAAAAAATCAGGCATCCTATCAGTTGGAGTGCTGCCGATGCCGGCAGCAGGACGCGCCAGTTCCACTCGCTGATGTTGGTGACCCATCGCAGGGTAACGCCAGCGGTCCACAGAGCCCAACTTGCCCAGCCTCGGCTGAGGGCAAAAGGCCTGAGCCGGCCCATCTTCGCCAAGGAGTAATAGCCGATCCCGATGATGAATGTGCCAATCGAGCCGAATATCTGGGCGTGCCCGTGGGCCTGGAGCCAAGCCGGTGAAAGGCCCGCGAGGGAATGCCGGCCGCTGATCGAAACCAGATTCCAGACTCCCAGAAAGGTCCCTGGCAGCAACAGGAATAGCAGGCCAGTGAAGACGTAGGTTGTCAGAAGCCGCTGTAATGCGATTTCGGTCGCTGCCAGACTCGTGTCGGCCATGAAACATAGCCCTCCGTTTCAGCGCGGGTGGTCAATCGGAGGATGTGTAGCCTCTATTTTTGCTCCAACGCGATAGCACGCGGAAACAGGATGTTGTTCTCGAGGTGAATGTGCACATGCAAGTCCGCCTCCAACGCCTTCAGTCCATCGAAAAGCGCGCGGACAGTGCTGCAGGCGTATGACGGATATTCAAAGTCGCGAGTGAGCTCGCGGATCTCCAGGAGCGCCCCGCCAGCGCCCTCGTGCTCGCGTTCCATCACCCCGATGGGGTTGGCGACGGATCCGAAGGGGACCGGCGGTAGAGGTCGACCCAAGGTTTCGGCGCGGCCGTACTGCTCCAGGAAGGGGAAGAGCATCAATTCTTCCTTGTGCATGTGCATCTCCATCTCGGCGCGCAGAGAGCCGAACACGTCCGCCAATCGGCTGAGCGTCTGCTGATCTTTGGGGCCATGGACGGCGAGCACCTTGTTCATGCGGTTGCCCAGGGCTGGCAGTTCGAGCTTAAGGTACTCGTGGTGCGTGCCGACGATGTGCTTCACGATTTCATCTAGCGGCGCAGTCTGGCAGTCTCGTTCCGACCCACCGGGCCCTTGAGCCCGCTCGATCTCCTGCATGACGGATTCCGGTTTGAGTCCTTTGGCGGCACACGCCTCGTCGAACAATTGCTTCCCACCGCAGCAATAGTCCAGCCCGTGACCCTCCAGAGTGCGCACGGCGCTGAGCGAGGTGGCGGCCACATCGGCCAGAGTTGCGGTTGTTGTCATTGATGTTTCCTTCCTTCTGACTTGATGATGAACCTACCGCCGGGCCTTATCAGTGACTATAGTCACGCGGCGCTGCAATTCCAGAGAACCTCTCCCGCACGTCAGCAGCAGGCAGAAGCGAAGACATCGGCGCCAACGCTCAGCCGGGCAGGAGCAGTCCTTAATAGCCTCCGAACTCCTCCGTGCGGATGTCATCATCATCGATGCCTGCAGCGTTGAGCATGGTGCGTACCCCCTTTACCATCGCGGGTGGCCCAGCAACGTAATAGACGGGACCTGCGATGTAGAACTCCGGAGAGGCAATCTTCTTCATGTGCCGCGTGAGCATCTCCGCGCTAAAGCGTCCGGTCTCTCCGGGCCACTTACGCTGAAGACGGCTCACTGCCGTCATCGTCGGCACAAAAGTGAAATTGGCATTCTCCCTCTCGATGGCGCTCAATTCTTTCAGAAATGGTGCGTCTTCCGGCCGTCTGTTGGCATAGAAGAGGAAGATCTTATGCGCCAGCTTTTCGTGCGCAGCGCGCCGGATGATGCTGCGAAGCGGAGTAATTCCAATGCCCCCGGCCATCAGGATCGCGGGACGGCTCACGTTGTTGTGGAGTGTCAGATCGCCGAAGGGTCCTTCCAACTTCGCGAGGGTTCCAATCGGCGTTTTCTGCAGCACGCGTTTGAAAGCTGTGTCCCGCAGGCGGGTAGTAAACACCAGGGGCTCTTCGTGAGGAGCACTCGCAATGGAAAATGCGCGTGCGTTTCCCTCGGCGTCGGTTTCCGGAGGATCGACCCAGGCGATTTCCGCAAACTGGCCCGCTTTGAACACAAACCCGGACGGCTTGTCGAATTCGAAGGCCAGCGTGCGGTCCGCAACCTCGCGACGGCTAATCAATTTCAGCATGTGTCCGGGCGAGTTCGCGGCGGTAGACATAGTTCCCTCCTCTACTTTCCATACTGAACGTTTCGGTGGGGACCGCAATGATCTGTTTGTCATGCGACCCGGAACGTCTGTTATGGTCGTCGAGCACGGCGATCTCTTCGGTGACAGTCAGGCGCAACACGGCCGGCCTGTGACGTACTGTCACTCGGTAGTTCGAGCCCGCAAGACCCCTGCAAGGCCTCACAATAGAATCATGAGCGACTCCTTCCGAATCGAACGCGACACGATGGGGGACATGCAGGTGCCCGCCTCGGCACTCTACGGGCCGCAGACAGCGAGAGCTGTCCAGAATTTCCCAATTAGCGGTAAGCGCTTCCCGCGCTCGTTTATCCGTGCGTTGGGAATGATCAAAAGCGCCGCCGCAACCATGAACGGCCGCATGGGTGACCTGCCGCCGGCTGTGGCGGCATCTATCGAAGTCGCGGCAGAACAGGTCTTGGAAGGGCGATACGACGATGAATTCCCGATCGACATCTACCAAACCGGCAGCGGCACTTCCACGAACATGAATGCCAATGAGGTGATCGGCCATCTCGCCGGCGCTCACCCGAACGATCACGTGAATCGAGGGCAATCGAGCAACGATGTCGTCCCCACCGCCATGCACATCGCCGCCGCAGAATCTCTGGTCGCACGGTTGCTGCCGGCCATGCGTCAACTCGGTGCATCGTTGGAACGTAAGGCTGCGGAGTTCCACGACATCATCAAGATCGGGCGAACTCACTTGCAGGATGCCGTACCGATCCGTATGGGTCAGGAATTCAGCGGCTATGCCCGTCAGGTGGAAGCAGCGTGTGGACGTATCGAAGCAGCGTTGCCCGGCGTTTATGAACTGCCTCTCGGAGGAACCGCCGTGGGCACCGGCTTGAATGCGCCGCCTGGGTTCGCCCAAGGTGCGATTGCGGAGATCGCGCGACGTACCGGACTGCCATTCGTCGAAGCGCGCAACCACTTCGAAGCGCAGGCCGCACGCGATGCAGCCTGCTTCCTGAGCGGCGCCCTGCGCACCTACGCAGTTGCTCTGACCAAGATTGCGAACGATATCCGTTGGCTTGGTTCCGGGCCACGCTGTGGATTGGGAGAATTGAAGCTGCCAGCAGTCCAGCCCGGATCGAGCATAATGCCGGGCAAAGTCAACCCGGTAATCGCCGAGAGCCTACTGATGATCTGCGCGCAGGTGATCGGCTATGACGCCGCGATCGCGTGGTGTTCCGCGGCGGGGAATCTCGAGCTCAACGCGATGATGCCCGTGATGGCATATGACCTGCTCGATTCCATCGAACTGCTCGCCGCTGGTACCAGAAACTTCGCAGAAAAACTCGTAGACGGATTGGAGGCCGACCGGCCACATGCCGAGGGCTTTGTCGAACAGTCGCTCGCGCTGGGCACAGCCCTGACTCGCGAGATTGGCTACGAAAAGGCCGCCGCTCTCGTGAAAGAAGCCTATGCCACCGGCCGCACGATTCGCGAGGTAGCGCGTGAACGGTCTGGAATTCCGGAAGAGCACCTGAACTCCCTGCTTAGTCCGCAGTCCCAAGTGGGGTGACCAAGCCGAAAAGCGATCGAGCTGGCTCAGAGCGGCATTTCCTGACGTCACCTTGTCTCGGGAGGATAGGTGATATGGATGCCCGAGACCTTTGCGAAGGGAGTAAGCAAGTGCAGCTGTGTCCGGCCTGCGCTCATGATATTCTGGACCTGCATGCCACGTACCTTCAGTGCGTCCGCTATCAGTGACCGATGACAGCGCCAGGGTACTGCCTCGGCGCACATAATTACGACTTGCTCGCATAACGCGAGTTGAATGAGCCTCTCCAGACCGGCCTCGAATTCCGGCGTTTGCATGTAATCGGCGAAACCCCGGAACGAGGAGTTGTGCCAGCCGGTGTTCGGGGAGTCTGGGCGTGCATGGCGCAGTCCGCCTAGCTGCTCCATGTGGGTATAGGCGATTCC
>Ga0326727_10008129_pt1 | contig 26919 bp, 15 predicted proteins | sample MB2enrmetagenome_FD_207643 | JGI IMG/M metagenome (GOLD analysis project Ga0326727, IMG submission 207643) | Lab enriched peat soil microbial communities from McLean, Ithaca, NY, United States - MB29MY | ecosystem: Environmental > Terrestrial > Soil > Wetlands > Peat | place: USA: New York...
CTGCGCGCCCACGCGCGCCAGCGGCGCCTCGGCCTCGCCATGACGGAACCGGATGAAATGCTCGGCGTTGTCGCGCCAGATGCGGACTTCCATCCATTCCGACAGTGCATTTACCACCGCGGCGCCGACGCCGTGCAGCCCGCCGGAAACCTTATACGAATTCTGGTTGAATTTGCCTCCGGCATGCAGCCGGGTCAGCACCACTTCGGTAGCGGAAATGCCTTCCTCGGCGTGGATGTCCACCGGGATGCCGCGGCCGTCGTCGCGCACGGTCACGCTGCCGTCGCCGTTGAGCACCAGTTCGACCCGGCTGGCGAAGCCGGCCTGCGCCTCGTCCACCGCGTTGTCGATGATCTCGAACGCCATGTGGTGCAGGCCCGATCCATCATCGGTATCGCCAATATACATTCCGGGCCGCTTGCGCACCGCATCGAGGCCACGCAGGACGGAGATGGAGGAGGCGTCGTAAGCGTCGGACTCGGGAATCGGCGCGGCGTTGTCGGACATGCCGATCGGGTGCTCCGGGGAGTGGTGAGATTTTTGCAATTTTATATAGAGTCCGCGCATTTAGCTACCCGCTTCAGCCCGCCGCGGGCGGGAAATCCGGGTCGCGCAGAAGCGCATCCCCACCGGTCCGCAATGCCTCCGCCACGCCGCGAAGGGGGAAGAAAATCTCGCGGTCGGTGCCGGTCAGGAACACCTGCGCCGGCAGTGCGCGCAAGGCATCGAACAGTTCCAGGCGACGGCCGGGATCGAGATGCACCGCCGGCTCGTCCAGCAGCAGCAGCGGGGCCGCGCCGCGCGCCTCGGCCAGCAGCGCCGCATGGCCCAGCACCACACCGATCAGCAGCGCCTTCTGCTGACCCGTGCTCGCCCGCGCCGCCGCGAGGCCGCTCGCTGCGTCGGCCAGCCCCATATCGGCCCGGTGGCTCCCCAGCGCGGCCGATCCGGCCCGGGCATCGGTCACCCGGCCGGCCGCCAGCGCCGCCCGCAGCCAGTCCTCCACCGCCAGCGCCGGCCCGCCCGCCATCCGTTCGGCCACCGGGCAGGACAACGACAGCTCCGCCGCGGGAAAAGCCCCCGCCACGCCCGCCCGCAGCGCCGCGTTGAGCCGTTGCACCAGCGCCGCCCGTGCCGCCGTGGCGGCTACCGCATGCCGCGCCATCGCATCCTCGATCCCGGCCAGCCAGGCCGCGTCCGCGCCGCCTTCCGCCAGCAGGCGGTTGCGCTGCGCCATCGCAGTGTCGTGCGCCGCCACCTCGCGCGCATGTCCGGGCTCCAGCGCATAAACCAGGCGGTCCAGGAACCGCCGCCGTCCGGCCGCCCCCTCCTGGAACAGCCGGTCCATCTGCGGGGTGAGCCAGATCGCCGACACGCGCGCGGCGATCTCGGCCTGGCTGCGCGGCGCCGCCCCGTCGAGCCGGAACACCCGCCGCTCCGCCGGCCCATCCGGCGGCGTGCCGGTGCCGATATCCGCCTCGCCCTGCGGCGTGGCGAACCGCCCGGCCACCGCCCAGGCGGACCCGCCCCGCCGCGCCAGATCGCCCAGCCGCGCGCCGCGAAGACCACGGCCGGGTACCAGCAACGAAACGGCTTCCAGCAGATTGGTCTTGCCGCTGCCGTTCGGGCCGTAGAATACCGCCACGCGACCCTCCGGCCGCCAGGTCAGCGCCGCATAGTTGCGGAAGCCGGTGAGCGTCAGACGCAGCAGCGCGACGCCTGGGCGCATGCTTGGTCCCTGAATTTGATGCGGGATTAAGGAAGCAAGGCCAGGGGCGCTGCCCCTGGACCCCGCCAAGGGGCGGTGGCCCCTTGGAACCCGCCACTTTAAGTAGTGGGGTCCAGGGGCAAAGCCCGCTGGCCCTGCTTGCTTAAACCCGCATCGGCATCAGCACATAAAGCGCACTGGCATCCGCCGCATCGCGCACCACCGTCGGTGCCGAGCCGTCAGAAAAACGAAACTCCACATCGCCCGCAATCTGGTCGGTTATATCGTTTAAGTAACGGGCCTGGAAGCCAATTTCCAGCGGACCGGAATCGTATTTTACGTGGTCGGCGTCCAGTTCCTCGGTGGCGGTGCCCTGCTCGGGGCTGGCGGCCGACAACACCAGCAGGTCGCGCGCCAGCGACAGCTTCACCGGCCGCGACCGTTCCGACGAAATGGCGGCCACACGCGCCACCGCATCGGCGAAATCCTTCTTGCCGACGCGCAACACCTTGTCGTTGTCGCGCGGAATAACGCGGTCATATTCGGGGAAGGTGCCGTCGATCAGCTTGCTGGTCAGCGTGATGGCATCGACGCGGAACTGGATGCGCGTGTCCGACAGGCTGATGCGCACCTCGCCGCTGACCTCGTCGAGCAGCTTGCGCAGCTCACCCACGGTCTTGCGCGGAACGATAACGCCGGGCATGGCGCCGGCCCCTTCCGGCAGCGGTTCCTCCACGCGGGCCAGCCGGTGGCCGTCGGTGGCGACCGCGCGCAGCACCTTCATGCCGTCGCTCTCGGCGGCGTGCAGGTAGATGCCGTTGAGATAGTAGCGGGTTTCCTCGGTGGAAATGGCAAACTTGGTGCGGTCGATCAGCCCGCGCAACGCGAGCGCCGACAGCGAGAATTTGTGCGGCAGCGTACCGGCGGTCATGGCGGGGAAGTCCTCGGTCGGCAACACCACGAGGCTGGTGGCATAGCGGCCGGAGCGCAGCGCCAGCTGGGCGTCGCCGCCGCCATGCTCCAGTTCGACCTCGGCGCCTTCGGGCAGCTTGCGGACGATCTCGTACAGCGTGGCGGCCGGGGCGGTGCAGGCGCCGTTGCGCCCGGTGGTCGCGGCGACATCCTCGACGACGGCGATTTCCATGTCGGTCGCGGTCAGCGCCAGGCGGCCGTCGCGCACGGCGATCATGACGTTGGCGAGAATGGGAATGGTGTTGCGCTTCTCGACCACGCTCTGGACATGCGCCAGGGCCTTGAGCAGCGTCGCACGGTCGGCCTTGAACCTCATGACCTCATCCTTCTGGACCGGCGCGGCAGAAGCCGGCATCCGGGCCGGCCAGTCTAGCAACCGCTTTGCCGCTCGCAAAGCCGCGGCGGCGCGGCCGTCCGCCTCAGGATTCCAGCATGCGGCGCAACAGTTCCACGTCCTCGGCGAAGCTGGCGTCGCGTTCCATCAGCTCGCCGACGCGCTGCACGGCATGCATGACGGTGGTGTGGTCGCGGTTGCCGAACTTGCGGCCGATTTCCGGCAGCGAGCGGCTGGTGAGCTGCTTGGCGAGATACATCGCCACCTGGCGCGGGCGGGCGACGTTGCGGGCCCGCCGGGCCGAGGACATGTCGGTCAGGCGGATGTTCCAGTGCTCGGCGACGCGGCGCTGGATCTCCTCGATGGTCACCCGCCGGTCATGCGCCTTGAGGATGTCGTGCAGCACTTCCTGGGTGGATTCCAGGGTGATCGCGCGGCCGAACAGATTGGCGTGCGCGATCAGCCGGTTGAGCGCACCTTCCAGCTCGCGCACATTGCTGGTGATTTTGTGGGCCAGGAATTCCAGCACCTTGGGCACCACCGGCACGCCGGCGCGGGCGGATTTGGCCTCCAGGATCGAGACGCGCAGCTCGAAGGTGGTGGCGTGCAGGTCGGCGACCATGCCGCAGCCCAGCCGGGTGCGCACCCGCTCCTCCAGCCCCGACAGGTCGGAAGGCGACTTGTCGGCCGACACCACGATCTGCTTGCCGGCATCCACCAGGGCATTGAAAGTGTGGAAGAATTCTTCCTGGGTCGCGTCCTTGCCGATGAGGAACTGCAAATCGTCGATCATCAGCACATCGACGCTGCGCAGCTGTTCCTTGAATTCCATGGTGGACTGGCTGCGGATGGCGGCGATGAAGCGGTACATGAACTTCTCGGCCGACATGTAGGCGACCGTGACCGCCGCGCCGCCGCGCGAGGTGTCGCCATTGCGGGTGAGATCCCAGGCGATGGCATGCATCAGATGGGTCTTGCCCAGGCCGACGCCGCCATACAGGAACAGCGGGTTGAACCCGGCGCTGGCCGGCTTTTCCGCCACGCGGCGGGCACAGGCATTGGCGAATTCGTTCGGCTTGCCGACGACGAAGCTGTCGAAGGTGAAGCGCGGATCGAGCGCCGCGGTGGTTTCCGCGCGCCCGTCGCCGCGGTCGGCGCCGGGCTGGCCGGCGGGCGACGGGAGCGCTTCGGCGGTTGGGGAGTCCGCCAGACGGGGGGCTTCCGCAGGCCGGGGAGGATCGAGGGCCGTTACCGGCTCGGCCAGCCCCTCGCCCGGGGTGATGCCGCCGACGCGGATATCCACCCGGCGCACCCGCCGGTTCTCCGCCTGCCAGAGCGCGTTCAGCCGGTCGCCATAATGGGTGCGCACCCAGTCGCGCAGGAAGCGGGTGGGCAACCGGACGGTCAACTCGTCACCGTCGAGTCCGCCGAGCGACATCTGCCTCAGCCAGGTGCGGTATTCGACGTCGCCGACCTCGCTTTGCAGCTTTCCGCGGACGCGCGCCCATTGAGCGGACAGTTGAGGTTCATCGGGGGAGCGCTGCCCGGTGGTCATCACGGAGGCATCCCTGTCGATGTTCGCGCCGTTGGCCACCATACACCCCTGCGCGATCGGTCCCTGCACCGCCGCAACATCCCGGGAGAATCGGGTGAGGTTGTCCCTCATCCCAGCCCGGAGAGGACCGACGGGAACTCCATCGGCGCAGAAATGATTAGGCGGGAAGCTTGCAGAAGGCAAGCACTATCTGCCGGATGCGACACAAAATCGACATATGCGAGAAATAATGAAGGTAAGCTGCACCGCCGCCGGCAGTTGCGGCGTTAATTATTCGTTAGCGCTAAATGTCGTGATTACGTCTGGCAAGCCGGGCGCCTCGGCGCCCGGCCCGGCTGCCAGTCAGCTCTGCGTCAGCGCCTTGATGCGCGTCGACAGCCGCGAAATCTTCCGGGCCACCAGGTTCAGATGCACCACGCCCTTGGTTGCCGCCCGCTGCAGCTCGGGCTGCGCGACCCGCAGCGCGTCTGCCGCCGCCGACTTGTCGCCGCTGGCGATCGCTGATTCCACCTTCTTGATGAAGGTGCGCATGCGCGACTTGCGGGCCTGGTTGCGCGCCGTGCGGCGCTCGATCTGGCGGATGCGCTTGCGCGCAGAGGCGGTATTGGCCATGGGCTCTCTTTGAAGCTGTGTGCAGTCGCGGTGCGGACCGTCTGTCGCTGCGGTCATCGGCCCCGGGCGACAACGAGGGAAGGTTGTTTAGGCAGGCCCGCCGGGCGAGTCAAGAAAGTCGGAAGGCCTAGTGCCGCCCGCCGCCGGGCGAGCCGCCTTGCCGAGGGGCGTCCGGCTTGCACAACGTCCTGACGCCCCAACTCTCCCGGCATGACCCAGCCATCGCCCCAGCTCGGCCCGCCCGCCCGCTTTGTCAGCGGATCGACGATGCGCCATGTCGCGGTGATGGCGGGCACCGGCGCGATCGGCCTGGTTGCCGTGTTTGCCGTCGATCTGGTCAATCTGTTCTATATTTCGCGCCTCGGCGATCAAGCGGTGGCCGCCGCGGTCGGCTTCGCCGGGGTGGTGGGCTTCTTTCAGTTTTCCATCGCGCTCGGACTGACCATTGGTGTGACCGCCGTGGTCTCGCGGGCCATCGGTGCCGGGGCGATCGCAGAGGCGCGGCGTCTGGCGACCTCCGGACTGGTGCTCGCCGGGCTGGTGGGGGCGGTCGTGGGCCTCGGCACGGTGGCCTTGCTGGAGCCGGTCCTGGACGCGCTGGGGGCCGATGGCCGGACCCGCGCGCTGGCCCAGACCTTCCTTCAAATCGCCTCGCCGTCCTTGCCGGTGCTCGGTGCCGGCATCTGCCTGTCGGGTGTGCTGCGCGCGGTCGGCGATCCGCGGCGGGCGATGAACACCACCCTGTTCGCCGCCATCGTCACCGCCGCGGTCGATCCGCTGCTGATCTTCGGCCTGCATCTGGGGCTTGCCGGGGCGGCGGTCAGCACCGTGATCGCCCGGCTGGTGCTGCTCGCGGTCGCCTGGCATGGTGTGGCGCGCCGGCACGGCTTGCTCGGGCCGGTGCCGCTCGCCCGCGTCGTGGCCGACCTGCGGCCCATCCTGGTCGTGGCGGGACCGGCGGTGCTGACCAACCTCGCGACCCCGGTGGGGGCGGCCTATGTCACCCACGCCATGGCGCAGTTCGGGGCGCAGGCCGTCGCCGGGCTGGCGACCATCGACCGGCTGTCGCCGGTGGCCTTCGGGCTGATCTATGCCCTCAGCGGCGCCGTCGGACCTATCCTGGCGCAGAATCTCGGCGCCAGGCGGTTCGACCGGGTGCGGCAGACGCTGCGCGACAGCCTGGTTTTCACCGTGGCCGCGGTCTGCCTGGCCTGGCTGGCCCTGGCGCTGGGGCAAGGGGCGATCGTGCGCGCTTTTTCGGCCACCGGCGCGGCCGCCGAACTGGTGCGGCTGTTCTGCACCGTGCTGGCCGGCAGCTTCGTGTTTGCCGGGTCGTTGTTCGTCGCCAATGCGGCGTTCAACAATCTCGGCCATCCGCTGCTGTCCACCCTGTTCAACTGGGGGCGCGCCACGCTCGGCACCATACCGTTCGTGGCGATCGGTGCGGGCTACGGGGCGGCGGGCGTGCTGGTGGGCCAGGCGGCGGGGTCGATCCTGTTCGGCAGCCTCGCCGTGGTGGTGGCGTTTCGGGTGCTGCCGCGGGAAGGTGCCGCCCGGCCGCTGCGGGCGCTGGCCTTCCCGGGCGGCACCGGCGCCGTGGCGCTGGCGGCGCTGGCGGCGCGCCCGCTGCGGCGGTGGGAGCATCGCTCCGGCGACGGGTAGCGGGCCGGTGCCGTACCGCGGCAAACACTTGCAGCCGCCCGGCCGACGCGATACAGACCGGCAACCTTTTCGCCCCGCCACCGGTCACAAGCGCGTATGATACGCGCTTGTGATCCAATAGCTATACACGCGGGCACGACATACATGAATCCCAGATATCCCGGCATCCCCACGGTCATCCACGGCAACGGGGCGGTTGCCCACGTCATGGGCCATGTTTGCGGCGGGGTGATCGGCTACCCGATCACCCCCTCGACCGAGATCTCGGAAATCTACGAGGCGTTCCGCGCCGGCGGCGGCTGCAACGTGTGGGGGCGGCACCCGTTCTTTTTCTGCCCGGAAGGCGAGCATTCGGCCCAGACCGGCGCGCTGGGCGCGGCGCTGACCGGCGGAAAATACGTGTCCAACGCCTCGTCCAGCCAGGGCATTCTCTACGGCCTGGAATCCCACTACGTCACCGTCGGCAAGAAAGTCGGCGGCTTCGTGCTGCAGGTGGCGGCGCGGGTGGTGTCCAAGCACTCGCTGAACGTCATGGCCGGGCATGACGACGTCTACGCGCTGCTGTCGTCCGGCTACACGGTCCTGTTCGGCGCCAACCCGCAGGAGGCGGCCGACCTGGCCGCCATATCCTATAAGGTCAGCGCGCTGTCGCTCATTCCCGTGGCCAACGCCATGGACGGCTTCGCCACCAGCCACATGCTGAGCGAGGCGCTGCTGCCCGAGCCCGACCTGCTGCGCGAGTTCCTGGGTGACCCGGAAGGCCGCATCAAGGCGCCGACCGTGGCGCAGGAGATGCTGTTCGGCGCCAAGGGCAGGGTGTTCCAGCTGCGCCAGTACCTCGCCCGCCACCAGGCCGATATCCTCCCCGAGCCGATGGCGCTGGTGCAGTCCTATCTGAACGAGGTGGCCGACGAGATCGAGCGCGACAGCGAGGCTGCCCTGCTCGATGCCACCCTCGCCTGGATTCCGGAGGAACTGCACGGCCAGTGGCGCCGGCAATGGCTGAACGCGCCCGAGCGGGGCACCCGCCAGCGGGTGCCCGCGCTGGTCGATGTGCATAACCCGGGACTGACCGGCGGAGTGCAGAACCAGCCCGATTTCCAGGCCGGCGCGGTCGATCACCGCACCCATTTTGCCAGCGAGGTGCCGCGCTTCGTGCGTCAGGCCATGCGCGAGTATGCCGAACTCACCGGTCGGGCCTACAGCCCGGTGCAGACCTTCCTGTGCGACGACGCCGACTATGTGATGATCGGGCTGGGCTCGGTTACCGACGATGCCGAGGCGGTGGCGACCTATCTGCGCGGGCAGGGGAAGAAAGTCGGCGTGGTGGCGATCAAGCTGCTGCAGCCGTTCCCGGAAGCCGAACTGGTGGCGGCGTTGCGCGGCGTGCGGGCGGTGACGGTGCTGGAGCGCTCCGAAGTCACCGCGCTGACCGGCATGGTGACGCAGGCGCTGTTCCGGGCCTATGAGAATGCGGCCAGCGTTCGTCACCCGGGCATTCCTGCCATCGACAGCCTGCCGCGCCTCACCACCGCCATTTTCGGTCTTGGCGCGCACGATCTGCAGCCGCGCCACCTGATCGCCGCCTGCCGCAACATGGAGAACCCGCGCGGCGCGCCGTTCGTGTATCTCGGCTCGCAGTTCTTCGCCAAGGATGCCAGCCCGCGCGTGGCGGCGTTGCAGGACCGGTTGAAGGCCGCTTATCCCGAAACCGAGTTCATGGCGCTGGAGACGGAGGCGAACCCGCATCTGCTGCCGGACTCGGCGTTCCGCATCCGTTTCCATTCGGTCGGCGGCTACGGCACCATCGCGACCGGGAAACTGCTCACCGACATCCTGGCCGGCGCGCTCGGCCTGCATTCGAAGTCGGCGCCCAAATACGGCTCTGAAAAAAGCGGCGCGCCGACCAACTACTACATCACGCTCAGCCCCGAGCCGGTGAAGCTCACCAATGCCGAGCTTGAGGACGTGGAAATCGTCGTCTCGCCGGATCACAAGGTGTTCAGCCACACCAACCCGCTGCGCGGGCTGGCGGAGGCGGGCAGCTTCGTGCTGCAGTCCAGCCTGCCGCCGCTGGAAGCCTGGCGCGACTTGCCTGCGCATGCGCGGCGCACCATTCGCGAGCGGCACATTCGTTTCTTTGTCGTCGATGCCTTCGCGGTGGCCAAGAAGCATGCGCCGACCCCCGAGCTGGAAACCCGCATGATGGGCATCGCCTTCATCGGCGCGGTTGCCGGCCATGTGGACCGCGTCGCCGCCGGTGCGTCGGAGGACGCGGTGCTGGCGAAAGTGCGCCAGCAGATCGCCAAGAAATTCGGCGGCAAGGGCGGCTCGATCGTCGAGAGCAACATGCAGGTGGTGCGCGAGGGGCTGGAAGCGACCCGGCGCGTCGCCTACGACGATCCCGCCTTTCTGCGGGCGGAGGAACTGGCGGCGGTGGTGCCGTCGCGCCGCACGGTGGCGCTGTCGGCCTCGATGTGCCGCGCCGCCGGACCGTCGGCCAGCGCCGGCTTCCTCGACCGGGAGTATTACGACGACATCGTGGCGTCGCGGTTCCGCGACGGCACGATCGGCGAGGCGCCGGTGCTGCCCGGTGCCGGCCTGTTCATGCCGCCGGGCAGCGCCGCCTGGAAAGACAAGGGCATGTTCCGGCTGAACGCGCCCGAGTTCCTCGCCGATCGCTGCACGGGCTGCATGGAATGCGCCATCGTCTGCCCGGATGCGGCGATCCCCAACACCGTGCATGAAATCCACGACCTGCTGCTGACCGCTATCCGCCATCTCGACGTGACGGAGGCCCAGAAGGAAACATTGCGCGGCCAGGTGTTTTCGCTTGCCGCCGCGGTGCGCGAAGTCTACCGCCAGGGCCGCGAGGCGACATCCTTCGCCCAGACCGTGGCCGAGGCGCTGGTCGGGCTGCCGCATGACGACATCACGCTGCGCCGCAATCTCGGCCGCGTGGTGGAGGTGCTGGAGAGCTTCCCGGTGGCGCGCACCCGGCCGTTCTTCGATGCAATGGAAAAGGCGCAGCCCGGCACTGGCGGGTTGTTCTCGGCCGGGGTCGATCCGTGGAAGTGCAGCGGCTGCATGGAATGCGTCGATGTGTGCGGCCCCGGCGCGCTGGTGCAGCGCACCCAGGACGGCGACGTGCTGGAAATGCTGCAGGCCCGCTTCGAATTCCTCAGCCGCACGCCCAACACGCCGGCGCGCTTCTCCGACGGCGCCACGCGGCCGGATGGCGAGACCAAGCGGCTGTTGCTCGACCGCGCCAACTACTATTCCACGACTGGCGGGCACGGCGCCTGCCGCGGCTGCGGCGAGGTCACGGCCATCCGCCTGGTGGTCGCCACCAACAGGGCGATCTATGACCGCCGGCGCCGCGAGCACGTGCGCGAACTGGACGCGCTGATCGCCAGGCTGGCGGCCAAGCGCGACCGCCTGGCGTCCGATGAGCGCGATGCCGGCCGGGCACAGCGCATCGAGGCCACGCTGCGCACGCTGGAAAAGCGGCTGTACTTGTTCGAGAGCGGCCCCAGCGGCAACGGCCCGGCCAGCACGGTGATCGCCAACTCCACCGGCTGCTCCAGCGTGTTCGCCTCCACCTTTCCGTTCAATCCGTATAACGACCCGTGGGTGAATTCGCTGTTCCAGGATGCCCAGCCGCTGGCCAAGGGCATCTTCGAGGGGCTGGTGGCCTCGGCGCTGGACGATGTGCGCGCCCTGCGCACCGCGCGGCTGGAACTGGAGGACGGCTACGATCCGTCCGTCCACGACGCCTTTTTCCGCAATTTTTCCTGGGCGCAGTTCGAGCCGGAGGAACTGGCGCTGATGCCCACGGTGATGACCATCGGCGGCGACGGCGCCACCTATGATATCGGCTTCGGGGCGCTGTCGCGCCTGCTGGTTACCGACACGCCGGTCAAGGTGGTGGTGCTGAACTCGGGCGTTTATTCCAATACCGGCGGCCAGGCCTCCACGGCGAGCTATGGCGGGCAGGATTCCGACCTGGCGCGGTTCGGCAGTGCGCAGAGCGGCAAGCAGGAGGACCGCAAGGAACTCGGCCTGATCGCGGCCTTCCACCCGAACGTGTTCGTGGTGCAGACCAGCACGGCGCTGCAGGGCCATTTCCTGAAAAGCGTGATGGCCTTCCTCAGCTACAACGAGTCGCCGGCGGTGCTCGACGTGTACACCCCTTGCCAGGCCGAGCACGGCATTGCCGATGCCGCTGCTAGCCGGCATGCCCGGCTGGCGGTGGAAAGCCGGATGAGCCCGGTGTTCGTGCATGACCCGCGCCGGGGCGAATCGCTGCGGCAATGGTTCTCGCTGGAAGGCAATCCCGAGCCGACCCGGGACTGGGCCGGCACGGCGCTGGAATATATCGACGCCGACGGCCGGACAAAACTGCTGGAGGTGCCGCTGACCCCGGCCGATTTCGCCCGGCAGGAAACCCGGTTCGCCAAACAGTTCCGTCCCCTCGGCGCGGACGCCAACGCCGTGCCGGTGCATGAATACATCGACCTGTCCGCCGCCGATCGCGCCGGCCGGATGCCGTTCGTCTGGTCGACCGACGAGGAAAAGCGGCTGGTGAAGCTGGCGGTGTCGTCCACCATCGTCGAGCTGGTGGAGGAGAGGCGCAAATACTGGCGCACGCTGCAATATCTGAGCGGTCAGCAGATCGAGGCGCTGGATGCCAGCCACCGTGCCGAGCTGGCGCACTGGCAGCACCAGTACCAGGAGTCGGTGAAGCAGCGCGAAACCTCGCTGGACAGCATTGCGCGGGCGATGTCGGAACTTGCCGCTTCGTCCGGCGCGCCGGCATCGAACGGGCTGGCGGCGACGTTCATGCCGGCGGCCTCGGCAGCGCCTGCCCTGGCTCCGCCCGGCGCTAACGGGCACGCGGCGCCGCTGGTGACCATGGACGAGGCCGACCAGGCCAAATGCACGAACTGCAAGACCTGCTATCAGGATCTGGGCGAGGTGTTCGAGCAGACCCGGATCATGGTGGATGGCGTGGCGAAGGAAGTGGCCCGCATGAGGCCGGGCGCGCTGGACTATCTGAAGGTCACGCCGGAGCTGCGCAGCCGCGCCGCCCGGGTCGCCGCCAATTGCGACGCGGAGATCATCCGATGAGCGGCGCGCCGCTGTCCGGCGACACGGACATGCAGCGCTTCCTGCGGGCCAGCGCCAGCTTTGACGCGACCCGTCACGAGCTGGAGGAACTGGCCCGGAGCGAGGCGGTGGACCTGTTCCAGAAGCAGCTCGGCCTGCTGCGCAAACGCCTGCTGCAGGACCCCAATGCCTTCCGCGAGATGTTCGTCGCCGACGGCACCCAGGCGATCGTCTGGGAATTCCGCCAGGAGGAACTGGGCGCCGCGTTCATCCGCACGCTGTGGGATCTGCTGCTGCGCGGCGACGAGATGAGCGCGATTCTGCAACGTTTCATCTGGAACGTGCCGCTGAAATTCAAGCGCAAGTTCATTCGCGCCATCGACCGGCACCTGTCCGACCGCTACCCGATGTTCCGTGGCCTGTCGGAAGGCTGGCCGGGGCAGAACTCCATCCCGCCCTATATGCGTCCGGCCGAGGAGCGCTCGCGCGATTTCGGCCTCGTGAACCAGGGATATCTCGGCTATATGAGCCTTGGCTTTTCGGCCCGCGAGGTCGATCTGTTCGTCTGGCTCGAAGTGCTGCGGGACAAGCAGTGCGAGGATCGTCCCTGCGAAATCGGCGTGGCCGCGCCGGGCAAGTCCGAGAACAAGGGCGGTTGCCCAGTCAAGATCCATATCCCGGAGATGCTGGAGCTGCTGGGCACCGGGCGGTTCCGCCAGGCGCTGGAACTGATCGAAAGCTGCAACCCGCTGCCCAATGTCACCGGCCGGGTTTGTCCGCAGGAATTGCAGTGCCAGGGCGTCTGCACGCATACCGGGCGGCCGATCGAAATCGGCCAGCTTGAGTGGTACCTGCCGCAGCGGGAGAAGCTGAACCGCGCCGGCGTGGAGGATGCGCGCTGGGACGGGTTCGTCGACCCCTGGGTCCGCGCCGACAAGCCGCCGATCGCCGTCGTCGGGTCGGGTCCGGCCGGTCTGATCAACGCCTATCTCCTCGCCGCCGAAGGCTACCCGGTCACGGTCTTCGAGGCGTTTCATCAGCTTGGCGGCGTGCTGCGCTACGGTATTCCAGAGTTTCGTCTGCCCAACGAACTGATCGACGATGTGGCCGCCAAGATTCGGAGCCTGGGCGGGCGGTTCGTGACCAATTTCGTCGCCGGCAAGACCGCCACGCTGGATGAACTCAAGCAGGCCGGTTTCTGGAAAATCTTCATCGGCACCGGCGCCGGGCTACCGCGCTTCATGAACGTGCCCGGCGAGCACCTGCTGAACGTGATGTCGGCCAACGAATTCCTCACCCGCGTCAACCTGATGCAGGGTCTGCGCGAGGACTACGAGACGCCGCTGCCGGAGACGGACGGCAAGCAGGTCATCGTCATCGGCGGCGGCAACACGGCGATGGACGCCGCCCGCACGGCACGGCGCCTCGGCGGGCATGTCACCATCGTCTATCGCCGCACCCAGGGCGAAATGCCGGTGCGGGTGGAGGAACTGCACCACGCGCTGGAGGAGGGCATCGCGCTGAAGGAGTTGCGGGCGCCGCGCGAATTCGTCGGCGACGGGCGCACCCATGCCGTCACCCACACCATCCTCGACATCATCGAACTGGGCGCGCCCGACGCTTCCGGCCGGCGCAGCCCGGTGGCGACCGGCGAGACCGAACTGATGGCGGTCGATCTGGTCATCATGGCGCTCGGCAACACGCCCAACCCGATCGTCAAGGACGCCGAGCCGGCGCTGGAGACGACCAAATGGGGCACCATCGAGGTCAAGCGCGGCTCGCAGCGCACCTCGGTGGAGGGCGTGTTCTCCGGCGGTGACGCCGCGCGGGGCGGTTCCACCGCCATCCGCGCGGCCGGCGACGGGCAGGCGGCGGCGCGCGAGATCACCGGCAGCATCGACCTGTCCGCCGCCGAGATCCGCACCCGGGTGGCGGAGGCCGGGCGGTATACCAGGCTCGGTCAGGCAGCGCAGGAGATCGTGCGGAAGATCCATCTGGCCGACGGCATCGTCGAGTTCGTGGTGCATGCGCCGCTGATCGCCAAGGCGGCCCGCGCGGGGCAGTTCGTGCGTGTGCTGGCCGACCCCAAGGGCGAGTTGATCCCGCTGACGCTGGCCGACTGGGACGCCGGTGCGGGCACGATCGATCTGGTGGTGCAGGGGCTGGGGACCAGCAGCATCCTGATCAACCGGATGCCGGAAGGTGCCGCTTTTGCCGGCATCGCCGGACCGCTGGGCCAGCCGAGCGCGCTGCACCGGTACGGGGCAGACGAGACGGTGGTGTTCACCGCCGGTGGCGTCGGCCTGCCGCCGGTGTTCCCGATTGCGCGCGAGCATCTGCGGCTGGGCAACCACGTGACGCTGATCGCCGGCTTCCGCAGTGCCGACCTGGTGTTCTGGGCCGGGCGCGACCAGCGGCTGGGGCGTCTGGCCGCCGCGTTTCCGGGTCAGCTCGACGTGGTCTATACCAGCAATGACGGCAGTTTCGGCATCAAGGGCTTCGTGACGGTGCCGCTGGAGGACCTGCTCAGGCGGGCGCAGGCCGGCGCCGGGCGGCGCATCGCCGAGGTGGTCACCATCGGCCCGCCTTTGATGATGCGCGCGGTCACCGACCTTACGCGGCCCTATGGCGTGCGGACCATCGCCAGCCTGAACTCCATCATGGTCGATGCCACCGGCATGTGCGGTGCCTGCATGGTTCCGGTGCTGGAGGGCGGCCGGCTGGTGCGCAAGCATGCCTGCGTGGACGGGCCGGAGATCGATGCCCATTCCATCGACTGGGACAAGTTCCTGCCGCGTTTCGGGCAGTTCCGGGCGCAGGAGGCGGCCAGCCGGGTGCGGCACGGGATCAAGTAAGAAAGCACAAGGCCAGGGCGCTGCCTGTGTCTGGCAGGCGGGCTGACGATCACCGGATCTTCGGCATCTGCCTGCTGCCGTGGAACAGGGGCTGGCTCGTCGCGGCGCGGGACGCAGCGCTGACGGGGCGGCGCATGTGGCGACCGGCTGGATCGGAACCGGCACCAGGCCCCGCACCGGGGTCATTGCGCGAACCTGTCCCGATGGATAGGGTCGGGGTTTGTGAACACCGGACCGCCGCCAAGGTGGCTGCCCGGTAATTCTCGTGTATTTTCTTTTCTCGGTTTCCCGCGGAGGTGGTGTGCGTCGATGATGGACCAGCATCCGGCCCAGGGCCTGTATGACCCGCGCAACGAGCACGATTCCTGCGGTGTTGGCTTCGTGGTCAACATCAAGGGCCGGAAGTCGCACGACATCATCCGGCGCGGGCTGCAGCTTCTGGTCAACCTGGATCATCGCGGCGCGGTCGGGGCCGACCCGCTGGTGGGCGACGGCGCCGGCTGCCTGATCCAGATGCCGGACGCGCTGCTGCGCGGCTGGGCCGGGCAGGTGGGAGCGGTGTTGCCGCCGGAAGGGCGCTACGCCGTCGCCATGTGCTTTCTGCCGCGCGACCCTGCCGCGCGCGACTTTTCCACCCGCCTGCTGGAGCGCACCATCGCCGCCGAGGGGCAGCGTCTGGTCGGTTGGCGCGTCGTGCCCACCGACACCACCGGGCTGGGAGCACGCGTCATCGAGGCCATGCCGGTGATCCGCCAGGCCGTCGTGGCGGCGAACCCGGGGCTGCCCGACCAGGCGGCGTTCGAGCGCAAAATCCTGGCCATCCGCAAGCAGGTGCTGAACAACGTCGCGGCGCTGGGGGAGCGGCACGGGCTGCCCGGACTGGCCGAGTTCTACACGCCCTCCTTCTCCAGCAGCACCGTGGTGTATAAGGGGCTGCTGCTGGCGCCGCAGGTCGGCGGCTTCTACCGCGACCTGCTGGACCCGCTGACCATCTCGGCGCTGGCGCTGGTGCATCAGCGCTTCTCCACCAACACCTTCCCCTCCTGGCGGCTGGCGCACCCGTACCGGTTCCTCGCCCATAACGGCGAGATCAATACCGTACGCGGCAATGTCAACTGGATGTATGCGCGCCGCTACGCCATGTCGTCCGAACTGATCGGCCCCGACCTCGACAAGATGTGGCCGCTCATCCCGCACGGCCAGTCCGACACCGCCAGCATCGACAATGCGCTGGAACTGCTGCTGGCCGGCGGCTACTCGCTGGCGCATGCCATGATGATGCTGATCCCGGAAGCCTGGGCCGGCAACCCGCAGATGGACCCGGAGCGGCGCGCATTCTACGAATACTACGCGGCATTGATGGAGCCGTGGGACGGGCCGGCCGCCATCGCCTTCACCGACGGGCGGCAGATCGGCGCCACGCTGGACCGCAACGGGTTGCGCCCGGCCCGCTATGTCATCACCGACGACGACCATGTCATCCTGGCCTCGGAGGCGGGCGTGCTGCCGGTGCCGGAGGAGCGCATCCTTCGCAAATGGCGGCTGCAACCGGGCAAGATGCTGCTGATCGACCTCCAGCAGGGCCGCATCATCGACGACGCCGAGATCAAGCGCGACCTGGCCACCGAACATCCCTACGCGGCCTGGCTGCAAGCCACCCAGATCAAGCTGGAAGACCTCCCTGAGCCGCCGCCGCCGGCCGACGCCTCCAATTCGAAGGGCGACATGCTGTGCCGCCAGCAGGCTTTCGGCTACACCCAGGAAGACATCCAGTTCTTCCTGGAGCCGATGGCGCGCGAGGGCGAAGATCCGGTCGGCTCGATGGGTACCGACACGCCGCTGGCCGTGCTGTCGCGCCGGCCGCGCCTGCTGTACACCTATTTCAAGCAGAACTTCGCCCAGGTCACCAACCCGCCGATCGACCCGATCCGCGAGGCGTTGGTGATGTCGCTGGTATCCATGATCGGGCCGCGGCCGAACCTGCTCGGCCATCATGCCGGCACGCATTTCCGCCTGGAAGTGGCGCAGCCCATTCTGACCAATGCCGATCTGGAGAAGATCCGGTCGATCTCCAGCCTGGTCGGCGATGCCTTCCGCACCCGCACCATCGACACGACCTGGCCGGCCGAGCAGGGCGCGGACGGCATGGAGCCGGCGTTGGAGCGGGTCTGCCGGGATGCGACCGAAGCCGTGCTTGCCGGCTTCAATATCCTTGTGCTGTCCGATCGCGCGGTGTCGGCGCAGCGCGTCGCCATGCCGGCGCTGCTGGCCACGGCGGCGGTGCATCATCACCTTATTCGCCAGGGGCTGCGCACCAGTACCGGGCTGGTGGTGGAGACCGGCGAGGCGCGCGAGGTGCATCATTTCTGCGTGCTCGCAGGCTTCGGCGCCGAGGCGGTGAACCCCTATCTGGCCTTCGACACGCTGGAGCACCTGCGCCGCCACAGCCTCCCGTCATTGAAACCCTATGAAGTACAGAAGAATTACATCAAGGCGGTGGGCAAAGGTGTTCTGAAGGTGATGTCCAAGATGGGCATCTCCACCTACCAGTCTTATTGCGGTGCGCAGATTTTCGAGGCGGTCGGACTGTCGAGCGCCTTCGTCGAGCGGTGTTTCACCGGCACGCCCAGCACCATCGAGGGCGCCGGACTGGACGAGATCGCTGAGGAGGCAGTGCAGCGCCATCGCAACGCCTATGGCGACAGCCTGGTGTATCGCGACCTGCTGGATGCCGGCGGCTTCTACGCGTTCCGGTTGCGCGGCGAGGACCATGCCTGGACGCCGGAAACCGTCGCTCGCCTGCAACACGCGGTGCGCGGTAACTCGGCGGCCGACTATGCTGCCTTCGCCCGTGGCATCAACGACCAGAGCGAGCGCCTGCTGACCATCCGCGGCCTGATGGAATTGCGCCCGGCCGTCGAGCCGGTGCCGTTGGACGAGGTGGAGCCGGCCACCGAGATCGTGCGCCGTTTCGCCACCGGCGCGATGAGCTTCGGGTCGATCAGCCGCGAGGCGCATACCACGCTCGCCATTGCCATGAACCGTATCGGCGGCAAGTCAAATACCGGCGAGGGCGGCGAGGAGGCGGAACGGTTTCGCCCGCTGCCCAATGGCGATTCCGCCCGCTCGGCCATCAAGCAGGTGGCGTCCGGCCGGTTCGGCGTGACCATCGAGTATCTGGTGAACGCCGACGACATCCAGATCAAGATGGCGCAAGGCGCCAAGCCGGGCGAAGGCGGGCAGTTGCCCGGGCATAAGGTGGACAAGCATATCGCCCGGGTGCGCCATTCCACCCCCGGCGTCGGCCTGATCTCGCCGCCGCCACACCACGACATCTATTCGATCGAGGATCTGGCGCAGCTTATCTTCGACCTCAAGAACGCCAATTCGCGCGCGCGCATATCGGTGAAGCTGGTGTCCGAGGTGGGCGTCGGCACGGTGGCGGCCGGGGTGGCGAAGGCCCGCGCTGACCACGTAACGATTTCCGGCTATGACGGCGGCACCGGAGCGAGCCCGCTGACCTCGCTCACCCATGCGGGATCGCCCTGGGAGATCGGGCTGGCGGAGACGCAGCAGACGCTGGTGCTGAACGAGTTGCGCGGGCGCATCGCCGTGCAGGTGGATGGCGGCCTGCGCACCGGGCGCGATGTGGTGGTGGCGGCGCTGCTGGGCGCCGACGAGTTCGGCTTCGCCACCGCGCCGCTGATCGCCGCCGGCTGCGTGATGATGCGCAAATGCCACCTGAACACCTGCCCGGTGGGCGTGGCCACCCAGAACCCGGTGCTGCGGGCGCGGTTTTCCGGCACGCCGGAACACGTCATCGCCTATTTCATGTTCGTCGCCGAAGAAGTGCGCGGCCTGATGGCGCAGCTCGGCTTCCGCCGCTTAGACGATATGGTGGGCCGGGTCGATCGTCTGGATGCGCGGCGGGCGCTCGACCACTGGAAGGCCCGCGGCATCGATTTGTCGCGCCTGCTGCACCAGCCGGCGCCGCCGCCGGGGGTGGCCATCCGCAACAGCGAGCGGCAGGCACACCAGCTGGACCAGGTCATGGACCGGGCGCTGATCGAGGCCGCGCGGGGGGCGATCGAGCACGGCACGAAGCTGCGCATCGAGCACGAGATCCGCAACGTCGACCGCACCGTTGGCGCCATGCTGTCTGGTGAGATCGCCCGTCGCCACGGCCATGCCGGCCTGCCCGAGGACACTATTTCCGTCCGCTTGCACGGCACAGCGGGGGGCAGCTTCGGGGCCTTCCTGGCGCGCGGAGTCAGCCTCGAACTGGTCGGCGACGGCAACGATTATGTGGGGAAGGGCCTGTCCGGCGGGCGCATCGTCGTGCGCCAGCCGCCGCAGGCGCGGCGCGATCCGACGCAGAACATCATCGTCGGCAACACCGTGCTGTATGGGGCCATTGCGGGAGAAGCCTATTTCGAGGGCGTGGCCGGCGAGCGCTTCGCTGTGCGCAACTCGGGCGCGGTGGCCGTGGTGGAGGGAACCGGCGACCATGGCTGCGAATACATGACCGGCGGCGTGGTGGTGGTACTGGGCGAGACCGGCCGCAATTTCGCCGCCGGCATGTCGGGCGGCATCGCCTATGTTTACGATCCGGCCGGTCATTTTGCCGGGCTCTGCAACCCGGCGGGCGTTGAGCTCGAACGCGTGGCCGCGCCGGATCCCGACTCTGCCGGCGATCCAGACCGGCCCGGCTTGCGTTCGGTCTCGGTGGAGGATGCCGGCATGGGCGACCCGCTGCGTTTCGACGCCGAGCGGCTGCGCATTCTGGTCGAGCGGCACGCGCGGTTCACCGGCAGTGCCCGCGCCCGGGCGCTGCTGGAGGACTGGGACGAGGCGCTGGCGCATTTCGTGAAAGTGATGCCGCTCGATTACCGGCGGGCGCTGCTTGATTTGCGGGCTGAGCGCCAGGCGCGCGCGGCGGAGTGATAGGAAAGTAAGCAAGGCCAGGGCGCTGCCCTGGACCCGCAAGGGGGCGGTGGCCCCCTTGACCCCATTCCTTAAGGAAGGGGTCGAGGGGCTAGCCCCTTGTGGGGGTCCAGGGGGCAAAGCCCCCCTGGCGGGATCCGGGGCAGCGCCCCGGCTCCGGCCGGACAGCGTATGAGCCCAGGAGATCAAGCATGGGTAAGCCCACCGGATTCCTAGAAATCAGCCGCCATGACCGCGGCTACGAGAAACCCGAGGCGCGGCGCCGCAGCTGGTGCGAATTCGTTACCCCGTTGCCGGAGCCGGAGCTGGGCCGTCAGGCGGCGCGCTGCATGGATTGCGGCATCCCGTTCTGTCACCAGGGTTGCCCGGTCAACAACCTCATCCCGGACTGGAACAATCTGGTCTATCGCGAGCAGTGGCAGGCGGCGCTGGTGGCGCTGCATTCGACCAACAACTTCCCGGAATTCACCGGCCGCATCTGCCCCGCGCCCTGCGAGGAAGCCTGCACCCTGAACATTCAGGACGTGCCGGTCACCATCAAGACGGTCGAGTGCGCCATCGTCGATCGCGGCTGGCAGGAAGGCTGGATCGTTCCGCTGCCGCCGGCGCACCAGACCGGGCTGCGCGTCGCGGTGGTCGGTTCCGGCCCGGCGGGCCTGGCCTGCGCGCAGCAGTTGGCCCGTGCCGGCCACGCGGTGACGGTGCTGGAAAAACAGGACCGCATCGGCGGCCTGCTGCGGTACGGCATTCCCGACTTCAAAATGGAGAAGCACCTGATCGACCGCCGCATCGCGCAGATGCGGGCCGAGGGGGTGCTGTTCCGCACCTGTGTGGAAGTCGGGGTCGATCTCGGCCTCGACGATCTGCTGGGGGAGCACGATGCCGTTGCGCTGTGCGGCGGCGCCGAGCAGGCGCGCACCCTCGACGTTCCGGGCCGCGAGCTGCACGGCATCCATATCGCCATGGACTATCTGGTGCAGCAGAACCGCGTGCTGGCTGGCGACGATCCGGCCCACGTTGCGCCGGACGGGCGCATCGAGGCCGCCCGGCGGCACGTGGTGGTGATCGGTGGCGGCGACACCGGGGCGGACTGCGTCGGCACCGCCATTCGCCAGGGCGCCGCTTCGGTCACCCAGATCGAGATCATGCCGAAGCCGCCGGAGCGGGCGGACAAGGCGCTGACCTGGCCGGACTGGCCGCTACGCCTGCGGACCTCGCCGGCGCATGAGGAAGGCTGCACGCGCGACTGGGCGGTGCTGACCCGCGCGGCCGTGGGTGACGCGCACGGACGGGTGACGGCGCTGGACTGCGCGCGCGTGGTCTGGGACCGCGGCGCCGATGGCCGCCTGGCGCCGCGCGAGGTGCCGGGCAGCGACTTCCGCCTGCGGGCCGATCTGGTGTTGCTGGCGATGGGCTTCACCGGTCCGGTGCGGGCGGGTCTGCTGGAGCGGGCGGGCTTGGCGCTGGATGCCCGCGGGAACGTCCAGGCCGACACGCAAGATTACCGTACCTCGCAGGATCGCGTGTTCGCCGCCGGCGACATGCGCCGCGGTCAGTCGTTGGTGGTGTGGGCCATCCGCGAGGGAAGGCAATGCGCCCGCGCGATTGATGCCTTCCTCATGGGCGGCACCACGCTGCCACGCTGAACTGGCGCAGGGGCGGATTGCACATGGTCGGGGCGAGAGGATTCGAACCTCCGGCCCCAGCGTCCCAAACGCTGTGCTCTACCAGGCTGAGCTACGCCCCGCGGCCGGACCGCAAGCTATGGAAGCGGGGGGGTGAAGGCAAGAGCCGCGGGAGGTTTGTGCTCCCGGGTGGCAAAAAAAGCCCCGGCTGATATACGGCCGACCATTAGCCATTCCTTAAGTCATGGGTCCAGGGGCTTTGCCCCTGGTGGGTGCAGGGCGAAGCCCTGCCCGGGTGTGGGGCAGCGCCCCACCCTTACTTAGGGCGCCGCCCCGAATATCCGCTGCAGTATCCGATCGCCGACCCTGATATCCAGCCGCTCCGCCGTGCCCGCGGCCAGTTCCAGCGTCGCCCGCACCGGGCCACGGCTGTCGATCACCGCCAGGCTTTGCGGCACGGTATGCTCGGCGATGCTGTGGATTGTGCCGTCGGCATCGATGAACAGCATGTCCAGGCTGGCGATCGTGTTGCGCATCCACATCTGGCTGGCGCGCGGCATGCCCCAGTCGAACAGCATGCCGCCGTCGTTCGGTACGCTGGGGCGGAACATCAGGCCGGTGATCTGCTGCTCCATGGTCAGCGCCATTTCCACCTGGAACTCATGGTGCGTGCCGTCATGGGTGACGATGACCAGTTTTTCCTTCGGCAGTTCCGGCTGCGGGCCGGTCTGCGCCGCCGCCTGCCTGGCTCGTGGCGGCAGGGCCAGCAGCGGGGCGGCCAGCAGGGCGGCGAGCAGCGAGCGACGGGTCATGCGGGGGGTCTTTCCTTCAGCGCCTTCCGGCCAGGCGCGCGGCAACGCTCCGCCCGGCGCGGGTTGTAGCCGGCTGCTTCGGCCACGACCAGCCGTGGCGTCCGGTCGGCAATGCAAACGCGGCTTGGAATGCCCAGATGTCCGGCTGCAAGCGCGGGAGCATGCCGATGATCGAAGCCTGGAGCTGGCCCACTCCGAACGGCCACAAGGTGCATATCGCCCTGGAGGAGCTTGAACTCCCTTACAAGATCATTCCGGTCAACATCAGCGCCGGGGAGCAGTTCAGGCCGGAGTTTCTGGCGATCACCCCCAACCACCGCATTCCCGCCATCGTCGATCCCGACGGGCCGGGCGGCGAAGCGATCAGCCTGTTCGAATCCGGCGCCATTCTGATCTACCTGGGCGAGAAAGCGGGACGGCTGATCCCGCATAACCCGCGGGCCCGCTATGCCTGCCTGCAATGGCTGATGTTCCAGATGGGCGGGGTGGGGCCTATGTTCGGCCAGTTCAACCATTTCAGCGCCTACGCGCCGGAAAAAATCTCCTACGCCATCGACCGCTACCAGAACGAGGTGATCCGTCTGCACCGCGTGCTGGAAAAGCGGCTCGGCCAGGCCGCCTGGCTGGCCGGCGACGACTACTCGATCGCCGACATCGCCACCTATCCCTGGCTGCGCAACCCGCACCGACGCGGCGTCGATTTCGGCGATTTCCCCAATTTGAAGCGCTGGTTCGAGGCGATCGACGCCCGTCCGGCGGTGCAGCGCGGCTGTGCCGTGCTGGCGGAGAAACAGCGCCAGGGTCCGATCACCGATGCGGCGCGGGACGTGCTGTTCGGCAAGGCGCAGTTCACCCCGCGCTGACGCGGGCAGGCCGGCACGGTGATCGCCGGAGCCGCCCTGCCGTGCCGGACCGGCATGCCGGGAGGCTACCGTTCGGCACGCGCAGGTTGTATTGTCTGGCCGCGTTTCCTCTCGGCACGGAAGGTGCGGCGCGCCGCCGATGACTGCACGTATCCTCATTGTCGATGACATGCCGGCCAACACCCGGCTGCTGGAAGCGAAGCTGTCCGCCGAATACTACCAGGTCGCCACCGCCCGCGACGGGTTCGAGGCGATCCGCCTCGCCCATGCCTGGCAGCCCGACCTGATCCTGCTCGACGTCATGATGCCGGAGATGGACGGCTTCGAGACCTGCCGCCGGCTCAAGGACAACACGGACACGGTGCATATTCCCGTCGTCATGGTCACCGCGCTGGTCGAGCCGGGCGAGCGGCTGCGTGGCCTGGAGGCAGGGGCGGACGACTTCCTGGCCAAGCCGCTCGAGTACGACACACTGTTGGCACGGGTACGGTCGCTGGTGCGGCTCAAGCGTCTGCTGGACGAATGGCGCCTGCGCGGCGAAACCGCCCGGGCGCTCGGCCTGACCGCCGAACCGGCCGCTGCGCCCTCGGTGGCCGGCGCCCGCGCGCTGGTGGTGGACGACTGGGATCTCGGCGCCCAGACCGTGCAGGACGCGCTGTCGCGGGAAGGCATCCTGCCCGGCCGCGCCGGTTCTGAGGCCGAGGCCCTGGCGCTCAGTGCCGCCATCCCGTTCGACCTGGTGGTGCTCAGCCTGTCCATGACGGTGGTGGATCCGCTGCGGCTGGCCTCTCGCCTGCGCGCCACCGATGCCACCCAGGACATTCCGCTGCTGCTGATCGCCGAGCCCGAGCAGAAGGAGCGGATCATGCGCGGCTTCGACCTCGGCGCCAATGACTGGCTGCTGCGGCCGATCGACGACAATGAGTTGCGCGCCCGTGCCCGCAATCAAATCCGCCGCAAGCTGTACCAGGATCGCATGCGCGCCGACCTTGGCACCGCGCTGGAGATGGCGCTGACCGACCCGCTCACCGGATTTTACAACCAGCGCTACCTGATGCGCCATCTGCGCGGGCTGATGGGTACCGCCCAGACCGGCGGGATTGCGGTGATGATGGTCGATGTGGACCACTTCAAGTGCATCAACGACCGTTATGGCCATCCCGCCGGCGACCGGGCGCTCAAGGCGGTTGCGGACACGCTCCGCGGCCGCACGCGGGTGTTCGACAGCATCGCCCGCTATGGCGGCGAGGAGTTCGTGGTGGTGATGCCGGGTGCCGGCCCGCAGGATGCCGTGGCGGCGGCCGAGCGGCTTCGCACGGCCATCGAGCTCATGCCCTTTACCCCCGAGCCAGGGGTCTCGCATCCGCTGACCGTCAGCATCGGCGTGGCCTTCAGCAACGCCCGCACCCACAGCGCCGAACTGCTGCTTCAGGCTGCCGACCAGGCCATGTATTTCGCCAAGCGTTCCGGCCGCAACAGGGTGGAACTTGCGGCCTGGCCGCCGGCCTGACCGGATGCGCCGCGACCTACTTGATCTTGGCTTCCTTGAAGGCGACGTGCTTGCGTGCCACCGGGTCGTATTTTCGGAACTCCAGCTTGCCGGTCTGGGCGCGGGCGTTCTTTTTGGTCACGTAAAAGTAGCCGGTGTCGGCGGTGGACACGAGCTTGATCTGGACCGTGTTCGTCTTGGCCATGGCGGAAAATCCCTCGGAGGACCGGCCTCATCCCCCATCACGCGGGGTGGAGTCAAGGCAGAATAAGACCAGACCGCGCTGAGCTCTTCCCTCCCGAAGGAAGCCAGGCCGCGCCTCGGCCTTTTCCTGGCCTCCGAACCATGTCAGATCATGGTACACTGGTGGTCCTGTCCCCCGGGTCTTGATCGCGTCGGCCGGGCTGATTATGGCACTCTCTGCGGGTCGTTGCAGACAAAAGGACGAAAAGCCATGAGCCTGAAGGGCAAGGTCGCACTGGTCACGGGATCGACCAGCGGCATCGGCCTCGGAATCGCGCGGTCGCTGGCCGCCGAGGGGGCGGACATTCTGATGAACGGTTTCGGCGATGCAGACCAGATCGCCGCTCTGCGTGAGGATATCGCGGCGTCTTTCGGGGTGCGGGTGAGCTATTCGGCGGCGGATATCAGCCGGCCGGATCAGAATGCCGCCATGGTGCGCCAGGCCGCCGAGGAACTGGGCGGGCCCGACATCCTGGTCAACAATGCCGGCGTGCAGTTCGTCGCCGACATTTCCGACTTTCCGGACGAGCAGTGGGACCGGGTGATCGCGATCAATCTTTCGGGCGCGTTCCACGCCATGAAGGCGGCGATTCCGGGTATGAAGGCGCGCGGCTGGGGGCGCATCATCAACATCGCCTCGGCGCATGGCCTGGTCGCCAGCGCGCAGAAAGCGGCCTATGTGGCGGCCAAGCACGGTATCCTGGGGCTGACCAAGGTGGCGGCGCTCGAACTGGCCAATAACGGGATAACCTGCAACGCCATCTGCCCGGGCTGGGTGCTGACGCCGCTGGTGCAGAAGCAGCTTGACGACCGGGCGGCACGGGAAGGACGATCGCTTGAGGAGATCACCCACGCCCTGCTGTCCGAGAAACAGCCGATGACGAAGTTCACGACGCCGGAATCGATCGGCGCGCTGGCGGTGTTCCTGTGCTCGGACGCGGCGGCGACGATCACCGGCGTGCCGATCTCGATAGACGGCGGCTGGGTGGCTCAGTAGCACGGGCGCGAGATGACCGTTCTGCTCACCGGCGCCGCGGGCTTCATCGGGCACCATGTCGCACGCGCGCTGCTGGACCGTGGCGAGCGGGTGATCGGGGTCGATAACCTCAACGATTATTATGATGTGCGGCTCAAGCAGGCCCGGCTCGACCAGTTGGCCGGCCGGCCGGGCTTCTGCTTTCATGAGCTCGACATCGCCGACCGCGCGGCGATGGAGGGCTTGGCGGCGGCGGAGCCGGGAATCACCGGCATCGTGCATCTGGCTGCCCAGGCCGGCGTGCGCTACTCGATGGTGGCCCCGTTCGCGTACGCCGCATCGAACCTGATCGGCCATCTGGTGGTGTTGGAAACCGCACGGCATCTGCGCGGGTTGCGCCACTTGGTGTATGCCAGCTCGTCGTCGGTCTATGGCTCCAACCGGAGCCTGCCCTTCGCCGAGGCGGACCGGGTGGACACGCCGCTGTCGCTCTACGCCGCGACCAAGCGGGCGGACGAGCTGATGAGCCACGCCTACGGTCATCTGTACGGTCTGCCGCAGACGGGGTTGCGGTTCTTCACGGTCTATGGTCCGTGGGGGCGGCCCGACATGGCCTATTTCAGCTTTGCCGAGGCGATCCTGCGCGGCGAGCCGATTACCGTGTACGACGAAGGCCGGTTGAAGCGCGATTTCACCTATATCGATGACATCGTGGTGGGGGTGTTGGGCTGCCTGGATCGCCCGCCGGTCGCCGATTCGGGGACGCTGCCGGTGCGGCTGCTGAATATCGGGAATAATCAGGCGGAAGCCGTATCGACTCTGATTGCGCTGCTGGAGCAGGCGTTGGGGCGGCAGGCGGTGTTGCGGTTCGCACCGCGTCCGGCGGCGGACGTGGAGGAGACCTGTGCCGCTGTCGAGGCGATCGGCGCGTTGACCGGATTCGCGCCGCGCACACCGTTGTCGGCCGGGATTCCTCGGTTTGCCGCGTGGTTTCTGGATTGGCGGGCGGGGGCGGGGGCAAGGATGTGACAAGACGGCGAAGAAGGGGGTTGACCGGGCCGGCCGGCTCCCTTAAATAACGCCTCACCGCGGCAATGACCTCTTGCGTCTTGGCTGTGGTTCCGATAAAACTTTCCGCTCCGTTGAGCGGCTCAAGTCGG
>Ga0326727_10008131_pt1 | contig 26917 bp, 21 predicted proteins | sample MB2enrmetagenome_FD_207643 | JGI IMG/M metagenome (GOLD analysis project Ga0326727, IMG submission 207643) | Lab enriched peat soil microbial communities from McLean, Ithaca, NY, United States - MB29MY | ecosystem: Environmental > Terrestrial > Soil > Wetlands > Peat | place: USA: New York...
TCGACCAATTCCTGCTCCGATGGATTCGTGATCGGCGTGAACGCGGCCGGAACCATGATCTATGACGCGCTCATCGGGGGGAGCGGCAACGACTCGGTCAACGGCATCGGCGCAGAAGCATCCGGGACCATCTGGATTGCCGGTTCTACAGCCTCATCCGATTTCCCCGTCGCCGGTTCGCTCTTACAAAGCACATTAAATGGCTCGCGAGACGGCTTCGTGGCGCGATTGACTCCGGCATCCGGGTTGATCATGTCCACCTATCTGGGCGGTTCCGGTATCGACTATGTGGACAAGCTTGCACTGGATTCGAGCGGCAATGCATATGTGGCGGGAGAAACCAATTCGACTGACTTCCCAGTGGCCGGCTCGCCATTCCAGAGCGCTTATGGAGGCGGTACCGATATATTTCTGGCGAAATTCCTTGGCAGTGACAGCTCGATCTCTTACGCAACTTACTATGGCGGCCCCAATGGGGAGTTAGTTGGAGATCTTAAGTCGGACTCAGCGGGGAATGCTTACATCTCCCTACTCGTCCTGGCGCAGCCTCTGGACCTTACCAGCGGCGTCGTTATTGTCGATAACCCGCAGAACGTGTTACTGAAAATCGACCCTTTCGGAAGCTCGCTCTTATACGACAACCCGACTAACTTCATATTTGGAGCGAACATTGCGGTGGATACGGAGGAGCGCGTTACAGAGGCTGGCTTTCTCTATTTCGGCCCCTTAAGCGCCAACGCCATATCCACATGCAATGGTTCCGGGGGCATCGTGCAGTTGGAGGCGGACGGAGTAACCGTGCGGTATGCGTCGGATATATTAGGCGTCGGAGGCAGCCTGGTCGCTCTCGACAGCAGCGGCTCGGTGTATATCGCCGGCGGGAATGCCGTGGAGAAGCAGGACTTTTCGCAAGATCCTGGGATGGCGGCAACATGCACCGTGGATGCCTTCAATGCCGATTTTTCGCCGTCGCTGCTCGCTCCAGGCGAACTCGTTGTCATTTACGGGCGGAACCTGGGACCGTCGACTGGGGTTGCCGCATCGTTCGACAGTTCCGGCGAGTTGCCCACGCAGCTCTCCGGAGTGCAAGTCACGTTCGACGGCAGGCCCGCGCCACTGCTATACGTGAACGCGAATCAAATCAATACCATCGTTCCGTTCGAGACAAGCGGCCAGACGACCACCGCGCTCCAAGTGAGCTACGACGGGAGTTCCGCCCCATCCGTCATGACTCCGATGGGTCCGGCGAGCAATATCGCATTCCAGGAGAGCAATCAAGTAATCGCCCTCAACCAGGACGGAACTTACAATTCGGCGAGTAACCCTGCAACGGCGGGTTCAGTTATGACGATCTTCTCATCGGGAGGTGGGCAGACCAACCCCCCTTTGATCGACGGCCAGATCGCTACTGTTGCGGCGCCGCTGGTGTTGCCTACCCAAGTGCTTCTTATCTCGACCGCGCCGTCCCCAGAGTCTTCGCCGCCCCAACCGGTGCCGGCTCAGGTCCTCTACGCGGGTTCGGCGCCGGGCGAAGTGGCGGGGGTGATCCAGGTCAACTTTGTAATCCCCGCCGGTTTGTCTGCGCCCCCGATCGAGTCGAGCTACGGGAATGTATTGGTTGCGCTGGTGATTGGGCCGGAAGATGGGTACGGAACGAGCGGCGGCATTTTTGTGCAACCCTAAAATGATCTTGTTCGGCGAGACTACCTTTGCCCTTCTGAAAGTTGTCGCGCCCCAAACATTCGCGATGACAAACTGGACGCGGAGCGAGGCAGCAGAACGAGCGCCTCAGGTTTGACGTGTAAATTCAAATTCCCAAGTGAGACGACAATTCCTTCTTGAAACACGCCTGCAATTAATGCGTCGTTTTGCGGCCCCCGGTACAACAGCATTTGCCGTGCTGGCGATGCTGGCACTTACTGGTTTGTTCTATCTACGCCCGGAGATTCTGCGAGGCACGCATGCGCTGGTTGGTCTGGATTATGAGCAATTGCACATTCGGCGGATGGCGTTCGCGCGGGCTTCGCTGTTTGGGGTCCGGCATGCCATTCCCGGTTGGTACCCGCACGAGTTTATGGGATCTCCATTCGCTGCGAATCTGCAGAGCTTCCCGTGGATTCCGACGCGCCTCTTGCTGTTGCTCATGGACCCATCCATTGCCTACGCCGCTGGTGTGACGATGGCTGCGGCGCTCTCCGCAGTTTTCACCTTCCTCTATTGCCGGTGCGCTGGACTCTCGCGTTTGGGCGCGGCCTCTGCGGGGGCCACTTTCGCGTGCGCCGGATACTTTGCATCGCGAGTGATGGCGGGACACCTGCCGCTGCTGGAAGCTTATCCCGCACTGCCGCTTCTTCTGTGGCTAGTAGACCGTTGTTTCGCACCGGAACGGGCGCACCGGAACAGATTCGATCTTACGGTGCTTGCTGTTTGCACCGCATGTGTCGTGCTGGCCGGCCATCCGCAGCTTCCAGCGTATTCCGTGGCTTCCGCTCTGCTTTATGTGGCATTCAGAGGTAGGAGCTGGGGACAGGTTCGCGTGGCCTGCGCGTTGGGGCTTGGGGCAGGCCTGTCTATGGCGGTGTGGTGGCCCATGCTGATGCTAATTGCGCGCAGCACGCGCGTGCTGCATTTAGCGGCCACCGACAACGATGTCGCTATGCCTTACGCGCGCGTCGTGGCTCTGGTCAATCCAGGCATTCACGGATGGGCTGACCCGGTCGCCTTGGCCGAGAGTCATCCCTTCAATGGATTTCCAAACCCAGCTTACTTTTGGGACACGGCGGTGTATGTTGGCATCCTCCCTTTGTTGATGATCGCGGCGCTTCTTATTGGCTGCGTTTTTCGGAGGCGCTTACCCGATATGAAGTGGAGATTTCTGGTGTGTCTCGGTGTGGCAGGTTTCGTGTGTTCGCTGCCCCTAGCTGCTCCCTTGATTCACTTGTTACCCGGCACGTTTCTGCGCAGTTCCGCGCGGTTGCTTTACCTTTCGACATTTTGCGCGGCGGTAGCTTTGGGTGCCGGCATCGACGCGCTTCGCCGTGCCGCGTTACCCCTTAACACGTCCTTGCGGACAGCGCTGCTGGCAGTCGTTCTGTCTCTGCATTTCATGGACATGTGGAGCTTCGATCGCTTATTCATAAGATTGACGCCACGCACCCCGGAGACGCCCCAATTCGAGGCGACTCTCGATCGGGAGGTGGGCGATGGCCGGATCGCGGAAGAGCGGGATGCGCTGATGTTTTCCTATGCGGATCGATATGATGACGCAGGCGGATTCGATTCGATCTTTCTGGCGCGTACTTACCGGGGAATTCTATCCTTGGCGGGAGCTCCGCCCGATCTGAATGAGCAGGAGATCGACGCATCGGAATTCCCCTTGAAAGCTCTTGAAGCAACCGGGGTTCGGTTCGTCATCACGACTCAGGACAGAACCGATCTGCCGCTGCTCAGCAGCACGGACGAGGCGAATCTTTACCGCGTACCCAATCCCGCCCCGCGCGCGCAATTCTCCACGCACCTCGAGACGGGATTTCGACAGAATGAGCCGGATGTGGGCACGGCGGAGATTCAATACTCTCGACCGTGGAGCGATGAGATCCAACTCCGGACGAACACCCCACGCAACGGATTTGCCGAGGTGCTGGAGGCCTACGACCCGGGCTGGACGGCAGCGGTGGACGGCAAACAATCGCCGCTTGTGCCGGAGAATGGATTCGCGATGGCGGTTCCCATCGAGTCTGGAAGTCATGAAGTCCTGCTGCGGTATCAAACGGTTGGCAGGGCGACTGGAATCGTCCTATCGGTTCTCAGTGCTGGGCTGTTGGTACTGATGATCGGGTCAGTAAAACTTTCCGGATTCTGACTAATATCCTTGATCCAAACCAGGGTTCTTCCCCGTAGCTTGTGAGTGTAAGAGCTTCAATAAGGGAGAAACCGGCATGAATCAGCAAGATCTTTCCGAACCATCGCGGCTTGCGCGACGGGCATTTCTAAAAACTACTAACATTGTTGGATTGAGCGCGGCGGCTGCCACGCTGATGGGCGCGAACCGCTTGATGGCCGCGAGTGCGCCGAAGGGCGTCCCTGTGGACACCCCAACACAGATCTTTACGGCGGCATTGGTGGCCGAAGATCTGGCAACCACGTTCTATTACAACGGTCTCGTGGGTGCGGTGATTCAAGATCCCAATCTTGCAGGCCCGGGCGGCACCGCGAATAACCCCAACCCAACCGACAGCAATCCCGGCAACGTCAACTATCTACAGGCGGCGCTCTACCAGGAAATCCAGCACGCGAACTTACTCCGCAGCTTACTCGGAATCAGTTCTCCTTCCAGCGACCCCTACCAGACTTTCTACTTTCCAACCGGGTCATTCGATACACTCACGCCATTTATCAACTTACTGGAAGCTTTGGAGAACGCCTTTATTGGTGCTTATACGATTGCGGCCTTCGAGTTCGCACAGTTAGCTGCGTTTACCGCTGTTGAGCAGATCACGGTCAAGAAGATGGGCATGTATACGCCGGACGATCTGGAATACTTCGCCGAGGTGGCGGCAACTATCTTGGGCGTCGAGTCGGAGCATCGAGTCTTGGGGAGAGTGATCTCAAATGCGAACCCGGCAAATAACCTGAACTATGAATCGACGGATGGATTGACCAGCGTGTACAACGGCGCGGACTCGGCCGTCGCCGCGCTTACGCCTTTCTTAACCGCGAGCACGGGCCCGTCTTACTCCCTGGCCAATGCTTTATCGGGCGCCGCTTCCGTTTACATCGTGACGAGCGGCTCGCCCCCACCGCAGATGTAACTGAATTGAAAAGTCGCCCCTTGCCTGGAAGCGAGCGCTTTGGACCGAGCATGGCAAGATCACTAATGGAGGAGATTTATGCCCAAAATGCGAGTTGTCCAGGTTCCGCGCGCCGGCGGGCCATTTGAAATTGTGGAGCGCGAAATTCCCGAGCCGGGTGCGGGTTCGGTGCGGATCAAGATCCAGGCGTGCGGGGTTTGCCATAGCGATTCGATCACAAAAAATGGATTCATGCCCGGAATTCAATATCCACGAGTTCCGGGACATGAAGTCGCCGGAGTGATCGATGCGGTTGGCCCTGGCGTCAATGGCTGGAAACCCGGAGAGCGGGTCGGCGTCGGATGGAACGGCGGCTACTGCGGGTACTGTGATTCCTGCCGCCGCGGGGACTTCTTCGCGTGCCTGACTTTCACACGTATCACGGGAGTCACTTACGATGGCGGCTATGCGGATTACATGATTGCCACCGTGGAAGCGCTCGCCCGTATTCCGGACGAATTGCCGCCGGCAGACGCAGCGCCCTTAATGTGCGCGGGGGTGACAACCTTCAACTGTCTGCGCCATACCGATGCCCGTCCTGGGGAACTGGTCGCGGTGCTGGGCCTGGGTGGTTTGGGACATCTTGGCGTCCAGTATGCCGCGAAGATGGGCTTCAAGACCGTCGCCATCGCTCGTGGGGCCGATAAAGAAGAACTGGCTCGAAAACTTGGCGCTTGGCATTACATCGATACCGTGTCGCAGAATCCTGCCGAAGAATTGAAGAAGTTGGGCGGCGCCAAGGTGATTCTGGCAACGGTGACAGCAGCAGACGCGATGAAGGCCGCGCTAGGCGGTCTGGGAGTGAACGGCGCCATGATGGTTATTGGCGCCGTTCCCACCCTGGAGATCCCTTCGCTGCAAATGCTGCTGGCATGCCAGTCGGTGAAGGGCTGGTATTCGGGCACGTCGATCGATTCGCAGGATACTTTGGGGTTCAGCGTGCTCACGAGCGTGCGCTCCATGAATGAAGTATTTCCGCTGGAGAAGGTCGACGAGGCTTACGAACGCATGGAGAGCGGTAAGGCTCGCTTCCGCGCTGTACTTACAACCGGGAACTAAGTTCCAGTAGCTTGAGCACGGTTGCCCAATTGCGGACCGTGCTCCTGGTTCTTAGCTTGGAATCGAAGTAAGCGTTGGTCAGTTTGGAATGCGCCCCGTTGACAAGATGGAGGTAGACATCCTGACCCCTCACGTGAAACCGATCGCCAGGTGATCGATTGAAATCCAGACTCGCGACGGCCGCGGGGTCGGGCAGGTCGGCGAGGAACATTACGTGAAGCGCTTTTTCCGGCCCGCCGGCCTGCAGGAACGGATTGTCCCTTATCGTCTGGCCTAAGTGTTCGGAACTGCGGATGATCACAGGCGCTTCGAAACCGAAGCGTCCGGCAATTTGTCCTTGAATCGCGGTTGGAAGCTTTTTCAGTATAGCTTTGGGTGCGTTGAAAATCACGTTCCCACTCTGGATGTACGTGCTTACGCCGGTGCATCCGGCCGCGATGAAGAACTCCGTAAGATCTTTCATGGGCAGCCGGTTCTTGCCGCCCACGTTAATTCCACGCAGTAATGCGATATGCATCGGAAAATGTCATTCTACAGGGATGCCGGGGTATGTGCATCATCAAATTCGCTGCGCCGAGATTTGGGGCGGCGTGGAGGCTGTGGACCAGGATGTTTCCACATCCAGCCTTGCAATCAGCATTTATAGCGCTCCGTTCGCGGGCGCGGCCGGCGGTGACATCTACTACGTCAGCGTGTGTGGCGGGGATCAACTGACACGCATCGCGATTGCAGATTTACAGGGCCATGGCGAAGGGGTGAGCGCGCTGAGCCGGAGAATCTATTCCAGCCTGCTGGATCATCTGGGCGATGTGGATAACTGCGTGGTTCTCTCTGAATTGAACCGTTTTGCGCTGGAACAGGGATTTGAAGCGATGACGACAGCCGTTGTGGTGAGCTTTCTTCTAGCGGATGGAACGATGTCCTATACCTATGCGGGGCACCCACCGGTGCTGCTCCGTCAGCGGGCGGGTTCACCGTGGTTGGCGCTGGAGCCGTCGCATTCTCGTGCAAACCCTGCTCTAGGAGTATTCGAGGACGCGGCGTACGAGCAGTGGACCTTGCCCTTAAGTGCGGGTGACCGGTTCTGCGTGTACACCGACGGAATTATTGAGCGCCCGGACACCTGTGAACAACCGTGGGGCGCGCGGAGGTTCCGCGAAGCGCTGGCGCGTCACGACGAAAGGCCGCTGCCGGAGGCTAAGTCCGGGGTGCTCGCGGAGGTAGAACGGTTCGCCGGCGGCGGGTTTGCGGTGGATGATGAGACGCTCTTGATGGTGGAGGTTCGGGGCTCGTAAGCTCAACTGTAATGGGATTATTCGAAGACCAACTGCACCGCGTGTTGCCGAATGATCTGCCGGAACGTGAAACTGTGATTCGGAAGGCGGCGCGACACCTCGAATTGATTGAGGAAGCGAACCAGCACTTCAATCTCACGCGCATAGTCGGTCCACGCGAAGCGGCCGTTAAACACGTGCTGGATTCGGTGCTCCCCTGGGCGCATTTTAGTCGATTTCGCCTGGTTCTGGATGCGGGGACGGGGGCCGGGTTTCCTGGATTGCCGCTGGCGTTGGTGCTACCGCACATCGCATTCATCCTCGCCGAATCAACTGGGAAGAAAGCACGGTTTGTAGAATCGGCAGTCCTGGAGCTTGGCCTTTCGAACGTGACGGTGGTGAACCAACGTGCAGAGGATTGGCTGCGCACCAATCGGACGGATCTGATCACGGGGCGGGCTCTAGCGCCTCTCGACCGGGCGTGTGGGTTTTTTGCTGACGCGATTCGCGGGGGTGCGCGCGCGTTGCTTTACAAAGGACCCGACGTCGAGCAGGAGATCACGGAGGCCGGCGCGGTGGCGCGAAAAGCTAAGGTCGTGTTGCGGGTCGTGGACAGATATGACCTACCGGACGACGCCGGAACGCGAACACTTGTCGAAATGGCATCCGCAAATTGATAGTGTAATGACGTGCGACTCACGCGCCTTAGCGGACTACTCCTACACCCCACTTCACTGCCGGGCCGTTTTGGAATTGGCGATTTTGGCCCCGAAACATACATCTTTCTGGACTGGCTGGAGAGTGCGGGTCAAACCTTGTGGCAGGTGCTCCCGCTAGGGCCGACCGGTTTTGGAGATTCGCCTTACCAGCTCTTTTCGGCTTTTGCGGGTAATCCATTGCTGATCAGCCCGGAGCGCCTCCGCGAGCAGGGGCTTCTATCAAGCGCCGATTTGCAAGCCTTTCCGCAATTCCCTGCGGATCAAGTGGACTTCGGTTCTTTGATTCCTGCCAAGCTGGGCTTACTTACCCGAGCCTATCGGAATTTTCAGCGCGCGGCCACGCCTTCCATTCGACGGGACTTGGAACGTTTCTGCGAGGAGCGGCCCTGGCTGGAAGACTACGCCCTGTTCATTGCGCTGAAGCAGCAGCACGGCGTCGAGCATATCTGGACCGCGTGGGAGCCCCAGTTGGTTTCGCGGCACGCCGGCGCCCTCAATCTATGGCGGCGGCAACTGCAAGACGAGGTGGACAAGCAGAAGTTCTGGCAGTGGGAATTCGCGCGGCAATGGCAATCCGTAGGCACATATGCGCGTGAGCGGAACATCCGCATCATGGGCGACTTACCCATCTATGTGGCGCATGATAGCGCCGACGTGTGGTCGAACCCGGATTTATTCCAGTTAGATGAGTTGGGGAATGCGAAGGTGATCGCAGGCGTGCCGCCGGATTACTTCAGTGCGACCGGACAAAGGTGGGGAAATCCGATCTATGACTGGGATCGCGCGCGAGCCACTGGGTTCGCCTGGTGGGTGGAACGGTTTCGCGCCACCATGGATCAGTTTGATCTGTTTCGGCTGGATCACTTTCGGGGCTTTGAGGCGTATTGGGAGATTCCGGCGAGCGAAGCGACGGCCCTGAATGGGAAGTGGAAGAAAGCGCCGGGCCATGAGCTTTTCACGGCGGCGCGTGCGGCTCTGGGTGAGTTACCCATCATTGCTGAAAACCTGGGAGTGATTACTCCGGCAGTAGAAGCCATTCGTAAGGAGTTTGGGTTCCCGGGGATGAGTATTTTGCAGTTTGCATTTGGTAAAGACCCGCAAGCGCCGGATTTCAAGCCGCATAACTACCCCCGCGATCGCTTCGCCTATACAGGGACGCATGATAACGATACGGTGATGGGGTGGTGGAATTCGTCAGGTGGCGACAGCACGCGGACTGACGAAGACATTGCCAGGGAGAAAGCTTATGCGCAGGCATACCTGGGCGTCGAAGCGCCCCGCGAAATGAACTGGGTCATGATACGGGCTTTGCTTTCGAGCGTGGCTGCGGGAGCAGTGATGCCGATGCAGGATGTGCTCGGCCTGCGGGCCGAAACGCGCTTTAATATCCCAGGCACGCTGGGTGGGAACTGGCGTTGGCGGATGCGTAGCGGTCAACTTACTCCCCAGATAGCTCACCGCTTGAATAACCTTGTCGACTTATTTGACCGCGGAGGTTTGCATGAATAACAAGCCGCGCCTGAATTACTGGCAGATCTGGAATATGAGCTTCGGCTTTCTGGGAATCCAGTTCGGCTGGAATCTTCAGATGTCGAACATGAGCGCGATTTATGAGTACCTGGGCGCCAAGCCTGACCAGATACCTATCTTATGGCTCGCCGCACCCCTAACTGGCCTGATTGTGCAGCCGATTATCGGCCACATGAGCGACCACACATGGAACCGGCTGGGGCGCAGGCGACCGTATTTTCTGACCGGCGCGATTTTGAGTTCATTCGCCTTGATTATCATGCCCACATCGCCGCTACTGTGGATGGCGGCTGGCCTGTTGTGGATTCTGGATGCATCCATCAACATCAGTATGGAACCCTTTCGGGCATTCGTGGCGGATATGTTGCCGGATGAACAGCACACGCGCGGTTTCGCCATGCAAAGTCTGATGATCGGATTGGGGGCGAGCGTCGCGTCCGCGCTGCCTTGGATACTCTCGCATCTGTTCGGGGTAAGTACGGCGAGTTCCAAAGCGCAAGCCATTCCGTTTTCCGTGCGATTCTCTTTCTGGATTGGCGCAGTGGCATTCTTAGGCGCCGTGCTATGGACCATTTCGACCACCAGGGAATATCCTCCGGCCAGTGGGGAGAAGCCCAAGTCGGTAGGCGGACCGGGCGCCCTAGTGCGTGAAGTCATCAAATCTCTGGCGGAGATGCCCAGGACGATGAAGCAACTCGCGCTGGTGCAATTTTGCACTTGGCTGGGCCTGTTCTGGATGTGGCTGTACTTCGGAGTCGCTGTGGCGCACAATGTTTTTGGAGCTGATAATCCACAGTCACCCAGTTATACCGAGGGCGTGGAATGGGGTGGAATCTGCTTTTCCTTTTACTCGGTGGTGACGTTTTTCTATGCTATGGTACTGCCTGTGATTGCCGAAAAGCTGGGCGCGCGTTTGACGCATGTGCTGTCGCTGAGCGCAGGCGCTTTAGGGTTGATGTCTGTGGTTTTGATTCATCAGCCCATGTTATTGCTACTTTCAATGACAGGTGTTGGAATCGCGTGGGCGAGTATTCTCTCGATGCCCTATGCGATTCTGGCAGGTGCAATACCCAAGGAGAAGACGGGAATCTATATGGGGATCTTCAACATGTTCATTGTGCTGCCGGAAATTTGCTCGGCGTTGTTTTTCGGTTGGGTGATGTCGCATTTGCTGGGAAATAATCGTGTGCTGGCGGTGTTCGCGGGAGGCTGTTTCCTGGCGCTTGCGGCGGTGATCATGTTCTTTGTCCGGCAATCCGCCGTGCCTGAGCCCACGGCGAACCCGGTTGCCGCTCCTGCGCGCGCATGAGATTCCTGACGTTGGCCCTGTGCGCTGCCGCGGTTGCTTACGCGGATCCAAGCGTAAATAAGGTTGAGCCGCCAAGTTGGTGGGCTAACTCAACCGTCAGTCCCGTACGCCTGTTGATTAGTGGATTGAATCTGCGCGGCGCGAGCGTAGAATCCGCCGATTTGAAAACCGGGAACGTCAAGACCAATGAGAATGGCACTTACCTTTTTGTAGATGTGCAGATTCCAAAAGGTACACAACCCGGACCACATACGTTGACGATTCGCACGACTGAGGGCGCTACTACCGCAGCTTTTGAAGTCATTGAGCCGCTGGCCAGGGAAGGCCGGTTTCAGGGCTTTTCGCAGGACGACATTGTTTATCTGATCATGCCGGACCGCTTTGCGAATGGCGACCCTTCAAATGATGATCCCGCTATATCAAAAGGATTATTCGATAAGGGTAAGCCCCATTACTATCACGGCGGCGATCTGAAGGGCGTGCGGGATTATTTGCCTTATCTCAAGAGTTTGGGAGTTACCGCGATCTGGCTCAACCCGTGGTACGACAATGTGAACCATCTCAATGAGAAAGAGAAGGATCACGGCGAGCCGGTGACAGATTATCACGGTTATGGTGCGGTGGATTTCTATGGCGTGGAGGAGCACTTCGGGACCCTGGATGATCTTCGCGCCTTAGTCGACGCGGCGCATGAGCTGGGGATCAAAGTCATTCAGGATGAAGTTGCCAACCATTGCGGTCCCTATCATCCCTGGGTTACGGACATGCCGACTCCGACGTGGTTCCATGGGACGCAAGAGAAGCACCCTAACGAGACATGGCAGTTATGGCCGCTGATTGATCCGCACTCCACCACGGCCCTGCGGAGACAAACGCTGGACGGCTGGTTCGCGGATATTTTGCCTGACCTCAATCAGGGCGATCCCGAGGTGGCGCGCTACTTGATTCAAAATACGCTGTGGTGGATTGGGATCACTGGGCTGGATGCAATTCGAATGGACACGCTACCGTATGTTCCGCGGACTTTTTGGCATGAGTGGATGACGGCGATCAAGCGCGAGTATCCAGCGGTGAATGTCGTTGGTGAAGTTTTTGACCCGGACCCGGCGGTGACGTCATTCTTTCAAGGGGGTGCGTTGACGTTCGATGGGATCGATTCGCGCGTCGATGCGGTCTTTGATTTCCCGGATTATTTCAAAGTGCGGGAGACGATTGCCCGGGGCGAGTCAATTCGGGGGTTGGCTGGAATGCTGGGGCATGATGCTTTGTACCCGAATCCGAATTTGCTGGGGACATTCATTGATAACCACGACGTGATCCGGTTTATGAATGAGCCAGGCGCGACTGTGGATCGGCTAAAGCTGGCGTTTACGTGGCTGCTTACAACAAGGGGCGTACCGACCATTTATTACGGCGATGAGATTGCGATGCGCGGCGGAGCAGATCCGGATAACCGGCGTGATTTTCCTGAAGCCGCGTTTGCAAAGGTAGGTCGGACCGACGAGCAGCAGTCGGTGTTCGATACGGTGCAGACGTTGACGCATTTGCGCTCCGCCACCAAGGCGCTACGCCGGGGCAAGACGGTCACCCTTTGCGCGACGGACCAGCAGTGGGTTTACGCGCGAGTGCTTCCGGAGCAGACGGCGGTCATCGAGTTGAATAATGGGGACGCACCCGCGGCCATCAACTGCGGTGCGCCCGCCCCGAATTTGAGTACGGCCTCTGGAGATGGGAAATTTGGTGAGCCGGTGGCGGCGCATAGCGCGCGGATTAGTGTAACTGGGGTAGAGAGACCCAAATAAACCTAATCGTAAACGAAATGCAAAGCCGTCTTCAAATCTTCCCAGGCTTCCCGCTTCGCATTCTGGTTATAAGGACGCAGCAAGTAACTCGGATGATAAGTGATCATCAACGGGATATCATTCCACTTGTGCCACTTACCGCGTAGCTTCATCACTCCGTCCTTGCCGCCCACTAACGCCTTTGCCGCCGTCGATCCTAACGCACAAATCGCCTTAGGCTGAATGGTCCGCAATTGCCGATACAGAAACTGGCCGCAAATCTCCATCTCGTCGGGTTCGGGCGTGCGGTTCTCGGGCGGCCGGCATTTCACTACATTGCAGATATACACGTCCGCGCGCTTGAGGGGAATGCCTTCCTTCGACGCCGTGCCTTCAATCATCTGCGTCAACAGTTGCCCGGCTCGCCCCACGAAGGGCAATCCGGATTCGTCTTCATCCGCGCCCGGCCCCTCGCCGACGAACACCAGCTTCGCTTCCGGATTCCCTGAGCCAAAAACGATCTTCTTCCGCGCTATATGAAGCCGGCAGCGCTTGCAATCGCCAATGTCGTCGATGATCTTGAGAAGGGTATCGCCCTGGGGCGCCAGGGAGGGAATTTCGATCATGGGCGTGGCTGCGGCGGGCTCTTCCGGCAGGACTTCCGGTGCCCGGCGCCAGATCTCCTTAACACCCAGATCGCTATAAAACTGTAAATATTTGCGAACTTCGTCAGCTTGCATGCCGCAACGTGAGTGCTTCTGTTAAGATGCGCTCCGCCACTTCTCGTTTGGTCGCCCGCGGAACCTCTGTGACGCCTGCTTTCGTAACCAGTAGTACTTCGTTCGAGTCGCTTTCGGACTGCCCCACCAGGTTTCCCACGATCATGTCGCAGTTCTTATCGACCAGTTTGCGCTGCGCGTGCTCAAGCAGGTTCTCAGTTTCAGCGGCGAATCCGATCAGTAGCCAATCGCCCTTCTCACGGCCCAGTTCCGCCAGAATATCCACGGTCGGTTCCAGTTCCAGGGAGAAGCGCGCCATCGTCTTTTTCATTTTCTGATCCGGAACACTGGCCACGTGGAAATCCGCCACTGCCGCGCATTTGATCACCATGGTGGCGCCGTCCAGGCTTGCGAAGACAGCATCGTGCATCTCCTGAGCTGTCCGCACCTTGATCAGGTCCGCCCCGCGCGGCGGCGTCAAATCGACCGGGCCAGAAATCAGAATCACGCGCGCACCGCGATTTACGGCTTCCTTGGCAAGGGCATACCCCATTTTTCCGCTGGAGCGGTTCGAAAGGAAGCGAACCGGGTCGACCGGCTCTTCGGTCGGCCCAGCGGTGATCAGGACCGTTTCATCGGCATAATCGGTCACCGGATTCAGCTCACGCTCCACCGCATCCGCGATGTCTTCCGGCTCCGCCAAACGCCCAGGCCCCGTCATGCCGCAAGCGAGAAAGCCTTCCGGGGGGGCGACTAAAACGTGTCCCCGGCTGTGCAATGTTTCAAAGTTCGCCTGCGTCGCCGGATGCGCCCACATATTCACATTCATCGCCGGCGCCAAAACAACCGGACCCGTAAAGGCCAGGTAAAGCGTACTCAGAAAATCGTCCGCCAGCCCGTGCGCAAAATGGCTCATGATGTTCGCCGTGGCGGGCGCCACCAGCAGAAGGTCGTTTTCCTGGGCCACCGAGATATGCGCCACCGCACTCGCGAACGTCGCGTCAGGGCTCGCGTTCGAGAATAAACCCGTGATGGCTTTTCGCCCGGTGAGCGTGGCGAAAGTGAGAGGCGTGATGAATTCCTGCGCCCCGCTGGTCAAGATGGCCTGAACCTGATGGCCCCTTTGGATCAGCAACCGTGCCAGTTCGGCTGCCTTATAAGCTGCAATTCCTCCGCCAACACCAAGCGCGATTCGCAAGCGTCCTCTAGATTACTTCTTCCGCGGGCAGTTCCAGATCCACCGCTAGTTCAGCGTCGGCCGCTCCCGGAATGTAATATTTCACCAAACCACGGCGCGCCTCTTCCGTCGCGATCATGGTCGCCTTCTTGGCGGTCGTCGGCAGAAAAGGCCGCGCTCCGCCCTGCAGTTGTCTCGCCCGTTTGGCGGCAACAATGATAAATCGATACGTGCTCTGCTCCAGATCATCGGGCAGCGTGCAGTGGGCATTACTTCGGCGTTCGCTCATTGTCTTTACTCTCTCGTTACTGCTTCCCGAAAAGTCTCCAGAATCGGCTGGATCTTCTCTTCCACTCTTGATCGCCGCGCTCTTTCGGCACGAACGATTCCCGCCAGCGTCTTCGAAGACTCGTCCAAATTGTCGTTAATCAGCACGTAGTCGTAAGACTCGTAATTCCCGATTTCTCTGGCTGCGTCCGTCAAACGCCGATCGATCACGTCGTCCGGGTCCTCGCTCCTTGATCGCAGTCTGGCCTCCAGCGTCTCCCGCGAAGGCGGAAGAATGAAGATGCTGACAGCACCCGGGATCTTACGTTTCAATTGTCCCGCACCCTGTACGTCGATGTCGAGTACTAAATCGCACTGTTTGGCGGCTGCGTCTTCCAGGGCGCTTCGCCGTGTCCCGTAATAATTGCCGAAAACCTTGGCGAATTCCAGCAAATCGTCCTTCGCGATCAGGTCTTCGAACGCTTCGCGCGTCGTGAAGAAATAGCTTTCTCCGTTCACCTCTTTGCCTCGCGGTGAGCGTGTTGTGTAAGACACTGAGAAAGTCAGCCCCTCCACTTCACCCATCAGACGCCCGACCAGCGTCGACTTGCCTGATCCGGACGGGGCCGAAATGATGAAAACAATGGGGACGAAGGTCATTCCACGAAGGTCATTCAAGGTTTAGCGACTGTTCGCGCATCTTATCAATCTCCGACTTCGCCTCTAACGCAAGCGCGGTCAGCGTCAATCCATGATCGCCCAATCCGCTCGTTTTCGACAAAATTGTATTGCTCTCCCGATTCATCTCCTGCAGCAGAAAATCCAGTTTCTTCCCCTTCTCCCCCGGCGCGCGGATCATTTCCAGCACCTGCAGAGCATGCGTTTTCAGCCGCATAATCTCTTCGCTGATATCGCTCCTATCGGCCAGAATCGCAGCTTCCTGGGCCAACCGGTGTGGCTCCACAGCTGCTCCATGCAGCAGATCGGCCAGTTTTTCCTTCAAGCGCAGGTGAAATGCTTCGGTGGCGTTCGACCGCAGTTTTTCCATCTTGGAGGCCAATTTCCCCAGGCTTCTGGCCCTTTCCGCCATCTCCTCGGCAATAGCAGCCCCTTCCCGATCCCGGAATTCGTTCAAGCCATTCAGCGCTTCTTCCAGGCAGTCCGTCAGAGTACACTCCACCTCAGGCGTCCACTCGATACTGGAGTCCGTCTGAAGAATCCCCGGTACCCGCAGCGCATCCGCCACCGCCGGCTGTTCCGGGGAGCCCAATTGCCGCGCCGCTTCCCGGAAAGCCGCCACCCAGCGTTCCAGTAGTGCCACGTTGAGCGAACCTTCGACAGAACCGTTCTGTTTGTCCAGAGCTTGTTTATCCAGGGTCAAATGAATCTGAAGATGCCCGCGCTCCACCTGCTTCTTCACCGCCGCGCGCGCCACCTGCTCAAAAGGGTCGAATACCGCCGGCATATGGAAGTGCAGATCCAGTCCCCGGTGGTTCACGCTCTTCACGCTCAGCACCACTTCAGCCGCGCCCAGCGAACGCCGCGCCCTCGCGAAACCCGTCATGCTCCGCGCGCTCACAAGGTGACCCCCGCGGGCTCCAAAAACTGCAATTCGTGCAGCCGCTGATACATGCCATTCCGCTCCATCAGTTCTTCATGGCGTCCTTCTTCTACAATCTGCCCGTGCTCCAGAACGACAATCTTGTCCGCGCGCCGGATCGTTGAGATGCGGTGGGCAATCACGATAACGGTCCGGGCCGCCATCAAGTTTGCCAGCGCTTTCTGAACCAGCATTTCGGATTCCGTGTCCAGGTGCGAGGTAGCTTCATCCAGAATCAGAATCGGCGCGTCTTTCAGCAGAGCCCGCGCAATCGCCAAGCGCTGCCTCTGTCCGCCACTCAATGTGAGCCCCCGCTCGCCGATCGGAGTATCGTAACCCAGCGGCAGGCTCTCGATGAAGCCATCCGCCAAAGCCGCCCTCGCGGCCGCTTCAATCGCTTCCTTTTTCACACCCTTGCGCCCGTAGGCAATATTGTTCGCCACCGTGTCGTTAAACAGAAAAGTATCCTGTGAAACCAGCCCAATGTGCGCGCGCAGGGATTCCACCGATAAATTCCTAACGTCCGTGCCATCGATTCTCAGCACGCCGCCCGTGACATCGTGGAACCGTGGGACCAATCTTACCAACGTGGATTTTCCGGCTCCGCTGGGTCCCACCAGCGCCACCACCTGTCCGCATTTCACCTCCAGATCCACGCCCCGCAGCGCCACCTTTTCGGTCGCGCTCGGGTAACGAAAACTGACGCCCTCAAACGTGATCCGGTCATGAAAACCCGCAAGACTCCTGGCGCCCGGCAAACTGGCCACGTCTTCCGGCTCGTCCAGATATTCGAATACCTTCTGCGCTGCTCCGATCGCCTGCTCAAAAATATTGTGGATGTTAGTCAACCGCTTCACTGGCTCATAAAGCATCAGCAGAGCGATTACGAAGCTGGTAAATTGACCGGCCGTCAGGGTGCCACCCTTCACCTGGGTGCGCGCGTACGTCAGCAGCCCTACAATCGTCAGCGCCGCGAAAAACTCGATCAGCGGAGATGCCAGCGCCTGCTGCAGCACATACCGCAGATTCCCTTTCAGCAGCTTCCGGCTGGCCACTCGGAAACGCTCGGCCTCATAATTCTCGGCGCTGAACGCCTTCACCACCTCCTGCCCGGTGATGGTCTCCTGCAGAATCTGGTTCACTTCGCCCATGGCTTCCTGCGTGTTCCGGCTGGTGCGCCGGATGCGCTTTCCGATGCGCGCCGTCGGAATCAGGACAAACGGCAGCACCGTCAAACTCACCAGCGCCAGTTTCCAATCCCAGTGCAGCAGAACGAACAATAGACCCACCACCACGAAAACCTGCCGCATGGAATCCGCCAGCATACTGGAAATCGCCGTCTGGATTTTGTCGATATCGTTCAGGATGGAACTCATCAGGTGGCCCGTCGAATGCGTCTCGTAAAAGCGGGCGCTTTGGCGCAGAATCTTCTCGAAGGCTTCGTTGCGCAGATCCGTCACGGCCGAAAATCCCGCGTAGCTCACCAGGTAATTAGCGATGTAGTCAAACAATCCCTTGGCGAGAAACACGGCCAGAATGGCGATGGCTACCGGCACCCAAACGTCGTGCAGGCTTCCAGGAAGAAAGCTGTCTAAATAAACAGGCTTCTTCGTGAAGAAGTTCGTGAACAGGAAGACCGGCTTAAACGTGGCGTTCGGTGGCGAAAGCACGCGATCGATCACCGGCTGTATCAACAGCGCCATGGAAGCATGCGCCGCGCCCACCAGAGCCATCAGCACCACGCTCGCCGACAGCTCGGCGATGTAGCGCCTGGAATAACGCAGCAGCCGGTTCAGATCGCTCACGCGTGTACCCGCAATCGATCCAGGGCGCGCATCACCTTCTGCGGCTCAATCGTGTGTATCGGTCCATCCGCTTTCAACACCACCGATTCGGTCTGCCACGGCGCCCAGACCACTTCGTCGGAAGGACCGAACAGAACTACGACAGGCAGTCCGAAAGCCGCGGCCATATGCGCCGGCCCGGAATCGTTCCCCACAAACAGCACGGCGCTCTGCAACAGCGCCTTTACCTCATTCAATGACGCTCCTGCCAACACCGGCCACACCTGGAATTGCGCGACGTCTTCGCCCGGACCCGCAATGAAAACCGGCTGCAAGCCCAATTCACGGTTCACGTATTGAGCAACCGCCGTAAAAAAAGCGGCGGGCCAGGTTTTGCTTGGATGCGACGCCACCGGGTGGATCACAGCATAGGGTCCATGCGGTCGCACAGGTGCAAAGAGCCGCGCCCGCGGAATTTCCTGCACCGGCACCCCCAAATGAAAAACCGCGGAAGCCGCATGCTCAGCGGTATGGACTGTCCGCTCCACTCCCAATATCGCCTGCGCGCGCGGTATGCGAACGTTGTAGACTTCAGAAAATCGGAAGTGTTCAAACCCCGCACGAAATCTGGCGCTGGAAAGCAAAGTAAGTTTCGCGCTGGTGCTGCCGCCGTGCAGGTTCAGGCATAAATCCGGGCCGAACGCCCGCAATGTCCGGACACCCGGCTTCAAGACCTCCTCTATGTCGGGATTGCCTTCATACACCGGAGCGAACCGCGGCTCGGAAACCACGGCAATGCGGAGATCCGGACGCGCTCGCTTCAGCAAATGAATCGCCGGCGTAGAAAGCACGGAGTCCCCCAGCGACCGCAACCGCACAATAGCAACCCGCGCCTTTGGCGAAAGCGACTCCAGGACAGTCATAAGTCAAAGGTGGGGCAGGCGATTTCGCCTGCCCATCCCGCGCTAGACCAAGCCCACTTCTCCGCGGAGGAAACGAATCCCGCCGAAACAGGATTTTTGATGAGATGGCTGAAGGGATCGACAGCAAGATGCGCGAATTTGCGGGATTCTCCAGCCAGCGCGGTCCCACTGGATTCCGATTCAGGCATTTTGAAGGAAGGGCAGGCGGAACCGCCTGCCCCACCCAACCAAAGTGTCTGTCCAGCTTGAATGCTCTGAAAAAACTCACTCATCAATTTTTGCTTCATCAATCAACATCACCGGTATCCCGTCCCTTACCGGATACAGCCGGTGACAGCTCACGCACCGCAGCCCGCTCTCATCCGGCTTTAGTTCCAGCTTCGACTTGCATGCCGGGCAAACCAGTATTTCCAGAAGTTCCGCGCTCAACGCCATATGATGTCCGATTCTACAGCTTCAACAGTTCCCGCAGCCGGCGCGTCTGTACGCGGCTCACCGGAACCTCCGTCCCCTTCTTGTCATCCACCCGCACCTTGTAGCTCGACTTGAACCACGGCACCACTTCCCGAATGCGATGAATGTTTACCAGATACGACCGGTGCGCGCGCCAGAACTGATCAGGATCCAGGTTCGCCTGCAACTCCTCCAGCGTGCGGTAGCTCGAAATACCCTCTACCTGATTGGAAGCAATCGTTATGACCCCATCGTCAATCGTGGCGTAAATAATCTCCTGCGCGTCCACCACGATCTGCCGGTTGCCATTCCGCACCACGATTTTGGCGTGCTGCGTCACCGCCTTCGACTGTTGCTCGGGGACCGCTTCGGTTTGCGTCTCCAACTCGCGCTTCACCCGGTTCCTTCGGGCTCTTTCCACCGTCTCCGCCAATCGCAGTTTGTCCACCGGCTTCAGCAGATAATCCATCGCCTCCAGACGGAATGCCTCCACCGCATACTGGTCATAAGCCGTCGAAAAAACGATGTACGGGAGCGGAATATGCATCTCGCGCAATTTCCTCACCACGCTCATCCCATCAAGGCCCGGCATCTGCACATCGAGGAAAACCATATCCGGTTCCTCGGCCTCAATCAAATCAATGGCGTCGATCCCGTTCTCCGCGGTAGCCAGCACCTCCACACCGGGAAGATCGTTCAGCAGCCACCTGAGCTCTTCGCGGGCTAACGCTTCATCATCCACTAAAACGGCTGTGAGGGGAGCGGTCGCGCGGTCGCGCATGCGAGACTGCTAGTATATCAAATTGATTCATTTTGAAGGTCTTTCGGATCATTCGGTCCGCCTGCCTGTGTTCACCAAGGAGACATCGAAAATTGCCAAGCAGTAGCTCTGAGAAACCCGCCCCATCCATCCGCCCCGCCAATGGGAAGCTAGGCGTACTCATACCCGGGATGGGCGCGGTGACCACCACTTTCATCGCCGGCGTGGAGGCCGTCCGCCGAGGTCTGGCCGCCCCGGTTGGCTCGCTCACCCAACTGAATACCATTCGCCTGGGAAAACGGACCGACAACAACAGCCCTAAAATCAAAGACTTCGTGCCGCTCGCCTCGCTCGACGACCTGGCCTTCGGCTGCTGGGACATCTTCCCTGACAACGCCTACGAAGCCGCCGTCCACGCAGGCGTTCTTGATAAACCGATGCTCGATCAACTGAAAGAACCGCTTTCGCGCATCCAGCCCATGCCCGCCGTTTTCGATCACGAATTCGTGAAGCGCATCGACGGCCCGAATAAGAAACCTGCCGGCTCCAAAATGGACCACGCCGAGATGTTGATGGACGACATCCGCACGTTTAAAGAGAAGAATGGTTGCGAGCGCATGGCCATGATCTGGTGCGGCTCCACCGAAGTGTTTAACCGCCCTGCGGCCGTCCACGCCTCTATCAAGGATTTCGAGTGCGGCCTGCAGAAAAACGATCCCGCGATTTCACCCAGCCAGATTTACGCTTATGCCGCCATCAAATCCGGTATCCCCTACGCCAATGGCGCGCCGCATCTCACCGTCGACGCTCCGGCTCTGATGCAATTCGCGCGGGAACGCGAAGTGCCTATCTGCGGCAAAGATTTCAAAACCGGCCAGACTTTCATGAAGACCCTCGTCGCGCCCGGCCTGAAGGCCCGCATGCTCGGAATGCATGGCTGGTTTTCCACCAACATTCTGGGAAATCGCGACGGCGAAGTGCTCGACGACCCGGGTTCGTTCAAGAGCAAGGAGGAATCGAAGCTCAGCGCGTTAGAGCAGATCCTGCAACCCGAACTTTACCCCGAACTCTACAAAGACGTCTACCACAAGGTGCGGATTAACTATTACCCGCCGCGCGGCGATGCCAAGGAAGGTTGGGACAACATCGACATCTTCGGCTGGATGGGCTACCCCATGCAGATCAAAATCGATTTCCTCTGCCGCGACTCTATTCTCGCCGCTCCCCTGGTGCTCGATCTGATACTCTTCATGGATCTGGCGCAGCGTTCCGGCATGCGCGGCGTCCAGGAATGGCTCTCGTTTTATTTCAAAGCACCCATGACCGCTCCCGGTCTGTACCCGGAGCATGATATTTTCATTCAGCTGATGAAGTTAAAAAATACGCTCCGCTGGATGAAAGGTGAACAACTCATCACGCACCTCGGCCTCGAATACTACGACTAAGCTTTCACCTGCAGTCACGCCTCTGCGCGTCCTGGTTATCGGCGGAACGCTGTTCATCGGCAAGCGGCTCGTGGCCGAATTGCTGAAGGATGGCCATTCCGTCGCCATCCTGCATCGGAAGCCGAAGCACGATCTCGGCAAGCGCGTGGAAAGCCTGGTTGGCGACCGTAACGACGTTGAGCAGGTCCGCAAAGCCATCGACGGCCGCCGCTTCGAAGTCGTCTTCGATAATGTCTATGACTGGGAGCGCGGCACCACAGCGGCGCAAGTGGAAGCCACAGCCCGCGCCTGCGGCGACCGCCTCATCCGCTATATCTTCATGTCGAGCGTCGCCGCTTATGGCGATGGCTTGAATCACTATGAGGACGACGCACTCGCGCCGGATGACCACACAAACCCCTACACCCGCAACAAAGCCATGTCGGAGCGGGCCCTCTTCCGCATGCACCAGCGCACCGGCTTCCCCGCCGTCACATTCCGCCCCCCCTTCGTTTACGGTCCTGAAAATCCCTTTTATCGCGAGCAGTTCTTCTGGGATCGCATGCGCGCTAACCGCCCTGTGATTGTGCCGGGCGACGGTGGACGGCTCATGCAGTTCGTTTACGTAAAAGATTTGGTCGCAGCCATGATGCGCGCAATGGCCGACCCCGCCGCCGTCGGCCAGAGCTTCAACGTCGCCAATGAACGTCCCGTGACTCAGTTGGAATTCGTTCAGGCGCTAGCCAAAGCCACCGGGAAGAACGCCCGCATTGCCCGCGTGATGCGCGAGAGAATCATCGAATCCGGCGGCAATGCAATGCGCGAGCCGGCGTACTTCGGCATTTATCTTGACTTACCGCCCATCACCGAAGCGGTCGGTAAAGTGAAGCGTGTGCTGAAGGTGCCTCTGACATCCCTTGATGAAGGCCTGGCCGAAACCTATCGCTGGTACCAGCGAAACCACAAACCCCTTGCGATCAATGAAGAATTCGAGGACCGCCTCATCGGCATGGCCAACTCAGTCACCGACCTTTAAGGTGGGGCAGGCGCTTCCGCCCGGCGCCGGGCTGATCGCGTCGGCCGAGCAATAGAGAACCACCGCAGCGGTCTCAAAAGCAGCCTTCAGCCCCACCTTCTTCCCATCCCGGTAACTTCGCCCCTCATAACCAATGGGCACTTCTACAAACCTCGCCCCTCGTTTTGCCAGTTTCATCGTCAGTTCTGCTTCAATTGCAAAGCCATCGCATCGCAATGGCAGGGTCTTAACCAAAGAGGTCCGAAAAGCCTTGTAACCGGTTAGCGCATCCGTTAGCACCAAGCCTGAACACAAGTTGCACAGCCAAGTCAGCAGGTAATTCGCAACGGAATGCCAGAAATAAAGCGCCGGCTTCCTGGAATTCATGAAACGCGACCCGTAAACCACATCGGCTGACCCATCCACCAAAGGGGCGACCAGCTTCAGGAAATCCCGCGGATGATATTCCAGATCGGCGTCCTGGACCACGCAAAACTCCCCGCGGGCAGCTGCCATGCCCACCCGAACAGCCGCACCCTTACCTCGGTTCTTCGCAAGGCGGATGAAGCGGATGAGGTCGGGATAACGCGCGCAAACCCGTTCCGCAATTTCAGCCGACCGGTCCGTCGACCCGTCGTCCACGATCACGACTTCACGCGCATACCCCGCAGGTAAAGCTGCCGCCATCACGCGCGACAGTATCTCGGCTATATAGGCTTCCTCGTTGTAGAGCGGGATCAGAACCGAGATGAGGCCGGACAGCACCACTAGTAGTTTACTCCCGCGCTAGCCGGAGCAAAGAAAAGGGGAGCCTTTCGGCTCCCCAAAGTCCCCTGAAGATTCCCACCTAAGAGGAAAACTAGAATCTCACCTCACCATGCAACTGAACCAGGCGGGGCGATGCGTCGCCGCCCAGGAACGAACCCAGGATCGAGGTCGGCACATTTACCGTGCTGGTCGTGAATCCAAATTGGGGATCCGTGATGCTGGTGTGAGGCGGCGCAAAATTCGGGTGGTTGAACAGATTGAAGAACTCCGCGCCCACCTGGAACTTGAACCGCTCGTGAATCGTGAATGATTTGTAAGCGTTAAGATCGGTGTCGAAATAGCCAGGGCCGCGGTATTGGTTGCGGTCCTGATTGCCGAAGCCGTTCTCGATTGGAGCAATGTTATTGCCTGCGTTGGCAGCCGCTGAAGGAGCAAAGTCAGAAGCCGTCAGGCAAGGCGTCCCGGTACCGTTTGTGCCATACACGTTCGAAGAACCGCAGCTCGGTCTTCCTGATGTGGTAGACGTGGCGAGGATAGTCCCACCTCCCACCAGATAGCTTCCGGCGCTGCCGTCCGTGACCGAGTAGGGGAAACCGGTCCGGTAGAAGATTGTGCCACCGATGCTCCACCCACCAAACAGCGAGTTGGGCCCATGATGGAACCCGGCAGCGCGAATGATGTCGTCAACCACGTAGCTGGAACTGACGTAGTTGCGTACGTCGTAGTCCGAATTCCCGTAGTTGTACGCACGGATGTTGTTCGGATCGATCGGACTCAGAATGTTTGGTCCGCCGAAGCCTAGCAAACCGCCGTTGGAGGCGTCGTCCAGAGAGTGGCTCCAGGAGTAGTTAAACGTGAACTGCACGTGTTGGCTGAGCGACTTCTTCAGAGAAACCACCAGACCGTTGTAGTTACTCGTGCCGGAGCTTTGATAATCCGTCACAGAGGTGAACCGCGCGTCTTGGGGAGCGGACGGGAAAGGACTATTCGCCGCGCAGTTGCCCGCGGGGCAATAGAAATTCACGCCACTATTCGCCACGGCTTCGTGGATGCCATGGTTGCCCACGTAATTCAAGCTCAGAATAGTGCCCCAGGGCAGTTGCTGCTGGAACTCCAGGTTCCACTCGTAGTAGACGGGCTGGTGAATGATTCTGTCCATCGTCACCAGGTTCGGTGCCGAGAACAGGGGGTTTGAAGCTTCGATGGAGGCCAGGGTCCCGCCGCTAGCGAACGCCGAGTTGATGCTGTTGCTGGTGTTGAGAGCCAGAGTGTAGACGTTCCCCGCAGTCGCCGGGGAGATGGGCGCCATTCCGAAACCTGCAGCGCCGGGCAAACCGATTGCATTGTAGTTCGGCAGATTCTCCGCAACCCCATCGATTACGAAGGCGGGGAAAGAATCGCCAAAGATGCCCGCACCCCCGCGTACGACGGATTTGCTGTTATTGAAGGAATAGGCAAATCCCAGGCGGGGTTCCAGGAGCACAGCGTCAGTGGAGAAATACGCCTGATGCCGATCCGGCAGAATCGCCTCATTGTACGGGATGTTGACGTCGTGGGACAGAGCCGAATAGGCGCCATACGAAGCGGCAAAACAGTTGGATTCACAAATCGGGTTGGAGTTGTGGTCCACGCGGAAGGCAACGTTCACCTTGAGGTGCGACGTGACGCGAATATCGTCCTGGATGTACGCACCCAACTGATAAGTACGGATCTGCTGGTTGACGCTGGAAGGGATGTTTTGAGCAAAGAACCCATTGGCGCCCAAAACGCCGTTGTACAGATCGTCGATCGAACCTTCGATGATCTCGCCGCCGGTGTTTATGCCGAAGTCGTAGTCGCGGACCAGATCACGGTGAAAGTTCCCACCGAACTTCAGCGTGTGCTTGCCCAGGGTGTACGTGAAATCGTCAACCAGCTGGAACTGCGTCACCTCGCGGCCTTGCGGTGTGAAGGTATCGGTCGCGTTGATTCCATTGAAAGATCCGTCGTTGAATGCCACGAAGGACGGGAACACTGCGTTGGTTGCTGCCGGGTTGGCCGGGCCGAAGGGCGCGTTGTAATAAAGTCCGGAGCCGACGAATTGGTTAGTTGCCGAGGGCCCAAAGATGTGGGTCCAGTTAAACTGTCCCTGATCTTCCGGCTGGATCGAAGTTGCGTTAAACAGCGGATTGATGGGATCGGTGTAAGTGGGCTGAACGCCATGGTCGGTCTGGAAGCGCCAGAAGAACCGATCCTTGTCGCTGAATGCGTAATCCACGCGCGGAGCGAACTGCCACTCGTGGGCAAACGCGCTGGGCGCCGAGTAGAATTGCACCGCGCAGGCCTGGCCGGAGGGGAGAATCGACAGATCGCCGCAACCAGCATTTCCGCTCGTGTCCGCCGAACTCAACGGCACCGGCGTGGAACGGCTATACCCTGGCGCTCCGTTATACACACTGAACAAACGCTGAATGTACGGCGCCTCGGAACCCATACCAGTCGCGTTCAGATTCGCAATCGTCGCCGTCTCGAATGCCTGGCTGGGCAGGCGCACGTACGATCCGGCGGTGGGCAGCACAACTTCCAGGCCTTCGTTGTTCACAAAGAAGAAGAGCTTGTTCTTCAGAATCGGGCCGCCGATCGAATCCGCCCATTGATTGGCGTTGACAAACTGCCGTGGGACACCATTCGCGTTGTTGAAAAAGTCGTTGGCGTTCATGACGCGCCCGTCCCACAAATACTTGGCGTTGCCATGGATTTCGTTCTCACCCGATTTGGTCACGTAGTTCACGGCCGCGCCGGCTAACTGGCCATACTGGCCTGAGTAACCGTTCGTCGTTACCGTCACTTCCGCCATTTCATTGGCGCCCAGCAGAAGGTTCGTGGCGCCGCTGTTATTCAGGTTCAGGAACGGGTCGTTGTCATTCTGACCATTCAAAGTGAACAAATTCGAAGTCGCCGGCAGCCCGAAGGAAGAGAAGTTGCCGTAGCCGCCATTGGTGTTCATCACCGATCCCGGCGCTAACTGCGCATAGAAAGTGATATCGGAACCGGGGTTTGGCAAATCTTCAATCTGCTTGGTGGAGAAAGTGCTCTGGATATCTGCGTTCTCCGTCTGTACACTGGCTACTTCGCTCTGGACTTCAATGGAGGTGTTTTGCGACTGCACTTCCAAACGGAAATCAACTTGAACGGTCCCGCCCAGCGCGACCTCTACCTTCTTCTCGGTAGTCCGGAAGCCGGGCGTGGTGACTGTCACCATATAGCTGCCAGGAGGTAGCAGCGGAATATGATATCCACCCCGCGAATCCGTTGTGGTGCTTTCCTTCACGCCGGTTCCCGAGTTCACTACTAATATTCCCGCCCCGGAGACGATGGCGCCCGCAGGGTCGGTCACGTTGCCTATAATGTCGCCCGACGTGGAAGATTGTGCGCTCAGGTAGGCGGCCGAGGCCAGCACTAAAATCACTGGCGCGAACAAACACCATAACTTTGATAGCGAGTTGCTCGCAGACTTGCTAAATTT
>Ga0326727_10008132_pt1 | contig 26910 bp, 19 predicted proteins | sample MB2enrmetagenome_FD_207643 | JGI IMG/M metagenome (GOLD analysis project Ga0326727, IMG submission 207643) | Lab enriched peat soil microbial communities from McLean, Ithaca, NY, United States - MB29MY | ecosystem: Environmental > Terrestrial > Soil > Wetlands > Peat | place: USA: New York...
GAACCAGGAAGAGACGGGGCAGCGGTGAATAGCGGCGAACATGCGGATTGCTCCTGAAACGGATTCTGGTGGGATCAAACGTCGCCGCGCGCAACCCTCAAAATAGGATCACCAGCGAGCGGCATTCCGTCTGCGGGTCGAATTATACAGCCCTAAGACTAAGGACCGTCGCTCACGGAAAGCAGAGATCAGAACTGCGGGCTGCCGTCTTTCCGAAGAGCAGCCTGAACCTCAAGCACCTGCAGTTGGACCTGCTTGAGCTCCTTCAGCAGGGACACTTTACTTTGACTTATTGCATAACCCACCTGGATCATCGACCCTACAAAATAGAGCAGCGCCGCACCCATGTAAAGGCCGGCTCTTTGATCCGTGTTCAGATGATGGCCCCATGATGTAAACAGCAGCCAGAAAACGCAAACACCGAGGAACAAGATCGTTCTTGCCGACCAGCGCTCCCAGAACAGAGCCTTCTCATGTCTTGCCATCAGCGACGCCGTTTCTTCCCTGTAGGTCTCAAGTTTCTCGGGTCGCGGCAGACGCGCAAGCAGGCGCTCGCGCAGAGTGCTATCTTTTGGTTCCATAATTCCCTCCTTCAAGAATCTCCTTCATGCGCCGTTTGGCGTAATGCAAGCGGGATTTCACCGTGCCCTCGGAGCAGCCGGCGACTTTTGCAATTTCGGCTAGCGACAGGTCCTCAAGAAAATGCAGGACGAGAACCTCGCGATGATGAAGGCCGATTTGATTCAGCGCCGCATGAACCCGGGCGGCGTCCTCTCCGGCGAACGACGGTTCCTCCGCCTCCTGAAAATCCTCGTATTGAACCTTCTCGGCCTGCTCGCGCGCGTAGTTTCTTCGGATTCGATCCACCGCGATTCCATGAACGATGGAATAAAGCCACGGACGCAGCGAACCGGGATCTTCCAGCTTTTGAATTCCGCGAAAGACTTTGATCCAAACTTCCTGAATCACGTCGAGCGCGCCATCTTCGCTGCCGGTCAAGCTTATCGCGTAATAGAGCAGCGGCCGCTCCATCACTGCGATCAGATCCTCGAAAGCTCCCGCCTCCCCTGATTGGCAGCGAAGCGCCAGCCATTCGTACTGCGCTCGAATGTCGCGTTCCATGTGCGTTCATCCATTATGTCGAAGGAGAAGCGTGACAGGTTCAATGAAGCGAGAAAATTCCTTGGAACACAAAAAGGGCTGCTCTCTCAAGCAGCCCTTTCCTTTTCCTGTTTCCTATTGTCTATTCTCTGTCTTTCTCACGCCGGCGAAGGCGAGCCTTCGGGCAGCCCACTGCTGGGCCCGCGGCTTTCAGGCTTGAGAACCTGCTGCTGGTTGCCGTCGGAGTCGCCGGGCCCGGCCAGCGACGACCGCAGCTCAGGCAGCGCCTTGCCCTCAAGCAGCAGCTTCAGCTCCTCTGAGTCGATGGTTTCGCGCTCCAGCAGCGCTGCGGCGATGCGGTGCATGGCATCCTGGTTCGATTCCAGGATGGTATGCGCCGATTGGTAGGCCTCGTCGATCAGGCGGCGAACTTCGAGGTCGATCTGCCGAGCAGTCTCCTCGCTGAAGTCGCGATGCTGCGCAATCTCGCGGCCGAGAAAAATCTGCTCCTCCTTCTTGCCGAAGGTGAGCGGGCCCAGCCGGCTCATGCCGAACTCGCAGACCATGGAACGCGCCAGCTCCGTGGCCCGCTCGATGTCGTTCCCCGCGCCGGTGGACATCTGGTTGAGGAAGATCTCCTCGGCGACGCGCCCGCCGTAGAGCATGGCCAGACGCGTCTCAAGATATTCGCGCGTGTAGTTGTGCCGGTCGTCGGGAAGATGAACCGTGACGCCCAGCGCCATGCCGCGCGGAATGATCGTTACCTTGTGCACCGGGTCGGAGTGCTCGCGCTTGAGCGAAACCAGCGCGTGGCCGGCCTCGTGATACGCGGTGACGCGCTTCTCCTCGTCGGTGAGCAGCATCGACTTGCGCTCGGCGCCCATCAGCACCTTGTCCTTGGCCAGCTCAAAGTCGTACATGGTGACTTGCTTGCGGTTCAGGCGCGCCGCATTCAGCGCCGCCTCGTTCACCATGTTGGCGAGATCTGCGCCACTGAAGCCCGGTGTTCCGCGCGCAAGCACGTTCAAATTCGTGTCGTCGGACACGGGAACCTTCTTGATGTGAACCTTGAGCACTTCCTCGCGCCCGCGAATGTCGGGCAGTCCCACTACCACGCGCCGGTCGAAGCGGCCGGGCCGCAGCAGCGCGGGATCGAGCACGTCGGGGCGGTTGGTGGCTGCCACCAGGATCACGCCGTCATTCGACTCAAAGCCATCCATCTCCACGAGCAACTGATTCAGCGTCTGCTCGCGCTCATCATGCCCGCCGCCCAGGCCGGCGCCGCGATGACGGCCGACGGCGTCGATCTCGTCGATGAAGATGATGCACGGGGCGTTCTTCTTGCCCTGCTCAAACAGGTCCCGCACGCGGCTGGCGCCCACGCCCACGAACATCTCCACGAAATCCGATCCGGAGATGGAGAAGAACGGAACATTGGCCTCGCCGGCCACGGCACGCGCCAGCAGCGTCTTGCCGGTTCCCGGAGGCCCCACCAGCAGCACGCCCTTGGGAATGCGCCCACCCAGCTTCTGAAACTTCTGCGGCTCACGCAGGTACTCGATGATTTCCTTCAGCTCTTCCTTGGCCTCATCCACGCCAGCCACGTCCTTGAACGTGACCTTCTTCTGCTGCATGGAGAGCAGGCGCGCGCGGCTCTTGCCGAACGACAATGCCTTGTTGCCTCCCGATTGCATCTGGCGCAACATGAAGAACCAAACCGCAATCAGCAGCACGAACGGGCCCGCATTGATGAGCAGGGGAATCAGAACGTTGTTCTGCGGCTCCTTGATGGAGAAGTTGACCTTGGCGGCGATCATCGCCTTCAAAAGGTCTTCGTAGTTGCTGGGCAGAGTGGTGTGGAACTGATCTTTCGGCGAACTCTTCAGGTGACCGTGCAGCTCGTCGCCCTGGATGGTGGCATCCTGTACCTGGTTGTTGACCACCTTGTCGTAGAGGTCGGAGTAGGCGTACTCCGGCTCTTTACCCATGTTTGCGCCCTTCTCGACCACCGTCCACAACAGCACGAGGCAGACGAGGATAAAGACCCAAAACATGATTGTTTTAACGCTCGAGTTCACCAACGTCTCCTTTTTCGCGGCGAAGGACGAGCAACTCCTGCGCCCTGTGCCGACGGTCCCTGGCCAAACGCCACTTTCTTAGACGCCCGCGCGCCCCGGAAAGTGGCAAAACTTAGACATTGCCCCTCGCGGACACAACTACCCGGCCGCCGGAGAAGCAGTAACCCGATTGTACTCCCGGCGCGGTGAAAGTTGGGGGATTTCGGCTGCTACGAAAGAGGTAGAATCCGCCGGATCACCGGTGTTTGGCTTTTGCCGGTTGTGGCGAGTTCGCGCCGCTTTCCCCGGTAAAATTCGCCTGAATCGCAAGACCCGGCCCCGGCTCCGGCTCCAGCTCCACGCCGCGCATCCAAACAATGCGTCCGTCGACCTCCAGGACCGGCCAGACCGCCCGTTCGGTTCCCGTAACCCGCAGACGTTCCAGCACTTCCTTCACCTTGCGTGGTCCGCTGGAGTGGCGGAGCCTGACCCGGTCTCCAGGCTTCCAGTTACGCAACGTGGCCGCCTTACCCAGAAAGTCACTGCGGCCATTTGGGCCCCCGTTTGCCGCTGCGGAGCCAGAAACCTCGACACGGAGGCGGAGTCCGAAGGCCGGGGCTTCGATTTCGCCAGGAATCGGCACGCTGTACTCAGAAAGCGGGGCTCCCGCCCTTTCCTCTTTTGGAGGAATTCCCGGCCCCACGGCCAGCCGCAACTCACGCGCGGTCCGTTCGGCGCGAAGGCCCTGCGGCAGCGCCAGCTTTTGCCCGGCGCGGCCGCTGAGCGCGAGCGACCGCACGGCTTCGGTTGCAACAAAGTCGAGCGCGGCGCCGAACTGCTCTGCGGCACAGCGCAAGAGCCTTCGTTGCAATGCCGGCGCGAGCGCGGCCAGCCGATTGACCTCGATGGCCAACCCCGCGCCAAGCCCTTCGCCGGCGGCACGGCCGCCTCCCCGCGCCGGACGCCCCGGTAGCAGCAACTGCGGGACCAGCCGGGCCAGCTCAGACTGCCACCAAGCTTCCTCATCGCGGGCCAACGCGGCCATGTGCGCCAAGTGCTCGCGCAGCCGAGGATTCCAGCCCTCGAGCAGCGGCAGAAGCTCGCGCCGGATGCGGTTGCGCGTAAACGTCAAGTGACGATTCGACGTGTCCTCGCGCCAATCCTGGCCGAGTTCGCGCAGGTAGGTCTCAATTTCGGCGTGTGTCGCGGCCAGCAGCGGGCGCACAATGCGGCCCTCGGGGAACTCGAGCACGGGATGGATGCCGGCCAGGCCCTCGGTCCACGCTCCGCGCAGAAATTTGGCCAGAACGGTTTCGGCCTGGTCGTCGAGGGTGTGCGCGGTGGCGACGGCGTCAATCTCGCCCGAAGCCAGCAGTTGCCGGAACCACGCGTAGCGCAGTCGCCGCGCGGCCTCTTCGATAGTTTCGGCTGGTTTGCCTGATTTTGCGTCGGCGCGGGCTTCTCGAGCGGTGTCCACGCGCGTCTCGTGCAAGGGCAGGCCCAGCTTGGCGGCGAGTTCGCGGCAAAAGGCCAAATCTGCGTCGGCCTCGGCTCCGCGCAGGCCGTGGTGCAAGTGAGCGGCGTGGAGCGCGAGGCCAAGCTCGCCGCATCGTCCGGCGAGAATGCGCAGCAGCGCGACCGAGTCCGCGCCGCCGGATAGGCCTACGGCAAGGCGCAGTCCGGGCTTGAGCAGCGTGGTGTCGATGGGCGGCAAGGAGCGCATTCCAAGATCATAAGGGGCTACCCCGGATACGGTTAAGGCTGCGCTGGCCGGCGGCACACCCGGCTTAGAGATCAGTGTGCCGAATGGTTATTGTTGCCCGAGGCGACAGGTAGGCTATAGATAGCCTTGCCATGCTCGTCGAGAAATTGCAGCGATGGAGCGCCAGATGCATCAACCGTCATGCGGATGCGTGGCCGTGATTCCGCATCCATCAGGACCACTGCGGATGCGTCGTTCTCTGGCAAGTGCCCTACAAAGAGCCGCGGGGCATATTTGAATTCGGCTGCATGCTCGCTGCCGAACTTCCTCATCGCCGCGTCCTTTTCTGGACCGTCTTTCATGAGGAGGATAGTATTAATTCTCCGCGCATCGTCCGCGGTAATTAAGCTACCCGTGTCTACTACCTCCAATCCCGAGCGGCTCATCCCGTCTTCTTCGCCATGCACAATGTCAATCGCCTCATTTTGACGGAAATGGTCAAAAGAAAGACGAACAACTGCCTTCAGCTTCCCATCCACCATCTTGCTTCCGTAAACCAGGCCGCCACATTCGTCGCCGTCATCGTTGAAGAATATGAGACCTGCGGTGGCAGGGCCATTGTTCGACATAACGCGATTTCCTTCGCGGGCGGTTAGATCGACCCCTGCAACCTGTCCGCCAGGCATTCGCTCACGGTTGGCCAAAGTGAGGCGAACCTTCCCGTCCGGCTCGACGATGTTGATCCGTTGGGCGTCGATCTCGTCAAAAGAGACCTTCCTGCCGGGGCTCTTGGCCGCTAAGCAAAACAAAGCGACAAACAAAACGGTGGAAAAAAGTGCATAGATCTTGAGCATGCGCAATTCTTTCTGAACCTTGTCCACGGTATCCTCCTATCGCGATAAGTTCTGGATACGAAAAGCGGAGCTGTAGAGTTCATGGCTCTCGCAGGCACAGTTTTCAAGAGTTGTGCGAAGGCGCATCTTTCGCTGCGGCATCCACCTCCGCCGTTGTATACTCCCGGAGTCATGCAAGTCTTTGTCATTCTTCCCGCTGCCGGTCTGGGCACCCGGATGGCCGGCCCGCAGCCCAAGCAGTTTCTCGCCCTGGGCGGTGTACCCATCCTCATACACTCGTTGCGCGCTTTTGCCGCGGCGCCGCGGGTAACGGCGATGTACGTGGCCGTACGCAAGCCGGAGATGGAGCGCGTCCAAGCCCAGATAGCGGAGTTTGCATCCGAGTTTGGCTTTGCCGGACGCGTCCACGTGGTGGAGGGCGGCGACAGGCGCCAGGAATCAGTGGCCAACGCGCTCAACGCCCTGCCCGCCGAGCCTGACGACATTGTGCTGGTCCACGACGCGGTGCGGCCGCTCATCGACGCGGCCACCATCGAGCGGACCATCGATGCGGTAGCCGAGTACGGCGCGGCAATCGTCGGGCTGCCCGCCGTAGACACCATCAAGCAGGTAGAGCGAACCGCGCATGGAGCGCTGATCACCGCGACCATCCCGCGCGAATTTGTGGTGCAGGCGCAGACGCCGCAGGGCTTCCGCTTTGGACTGCTGCAGCGCGCCTTTGCCGAGGCCACTGCGGATGGCTTTGTGGGCACTGACGAGGCCTCGCTCGCCGAGCGCGCGGGAATTCCTGTAGCCGTTGTGCACGGTTCTCAGGTTAATCTGAAGATTACACAGGCGAGCGACCTGGAACTGGCCGAGTTTTATCTGCGGCAGCGCGGCCGGTGACCGAAAATCAACCCAGTGTTGTCTTGGATCCGCGTTGCAAGGGTGGAGTCCGAATGAGACAGTTCGTTTGGGTTGCATGTTCTTTGCTTTGCTTTGCCTCTGCCACATGGGCTCAAAACCGGGTCGATACAAAGTGGGTTTGCGAGAAACCGTCGCCCTTCTACACCGTGGCCGTGGGCGATGCGCCGAATCACACTTTTACGATCTTCAAAGTCAGCTGCAAATCGGTGACGACCGACGCAAACTTCCCGGAAGACAAAACTGACTATACAGAGTTCCAGGAAATGCAGGATGGATCCGTGAGCGTCCATGGCCGCATGAATGTGGCCATGAAAAATGGAGACAAGGTGTACTACTCCTTTGAAGGATCCTTCTCAACAGACACCACAAAGCCTTTTTCGCAAAGATGGAAGCTTGAAAGTGGTACCGGAAGATTCAAATCCATCGGGGGCAGCGGCACCTGCTCCGGCATGGTCCATACAGATGGCACTGGCGACATGGAGTGCATTGGCAGGTTTTCGATTGGCAAGTAAAACGAGATGCCGGGTGCTCAGAGCGCCCTCGAGTAGAATTGGCAATTCGTTCGCCGCGGCGAGGCTCGACCCGGGGAATAAACTCCTGATAAGAGGAATCCTGGATACCACATTCCCTGGAAGAGGAATTAAGATCGCAAGTACCGGCGATAAACAGAACAGGCACGGAGACCAAGGCGGATCATGGACACACGCATCGGATTTGGCTATGACTCGCACGAATTCAAGTCCGGTGTGCCGCTGCGCCTCGGCGGCATGACGCTGGACCACCCCGAAGGCCTGGCCGGCCACTCGGACGGCGACGTGCTGCTCCATGCTCTGACCGACGCGCTGCTGGGCGCCGTGGCTGCCGGCGACATCGGCACCTTCTTCCCGCCCGGCGATCCGCGCTGGAAGGACGCCGATTCCGCCATCTTTCTCAACCTGGCGCTTGAAGAGCTCCAGCACGCCGGCTACCGCATCGTCAACATCGACACGACACTGATTCTGGCCGGGCCGAAGATTGCCCCCATCGCCGGGGAAATGCGCGCCCGCATCGCCGACCTGCTCGGCGTCGATATTGATCAGATAAGCATCAAGGCCAAAACTCCCGAGGGTCTGAACCTGGACCGCGTGGCCCAGTGCCATGCCGTGGCCCTCGTCGAGCGCGTGCAGGAACCCGAGGAGTTGAAGAGCATGAGCGAAGTGATCGAAAGCCAGCGCCAGCTTGAAGATGTGGTCGATGACCTGCTCAGCTCGGTTCACGGCGTGCCGAAAAAGCGCATCATCACGCCGGTGTACGATACCGAGGACATCACCTAAACGCTTCCGAGTCACGCACCGGGCAGCTTTCTCCGCATGGAAGACCGGTCCAGCGCAGAAGTCGTAGCGTCGCCGATTTTCATTGCAGATTCATCGGTTTGGCATTACCTTGGCTGGGAATCTCAATTGCATCCGTGGGGTGTTCTCTATGTACGCATTGGCATTTTTCCTGCAAGACCAGGTCGATCCTGAGATGGCCAAGCACTTCTTGATGGTCATGTTTGCCCTGATCCCGATCATTATCCTGGTGTCGATTGCCATTGTCATGGTGCCGTGCTGGTTCGTTCTGAAGAAGGCCGGCTTTTCGCCGTGGCTCGCGCTGCTATGTATCCTTCCCTCGCTGGGCACGCTGGTTCTGCTTTACGTGCTGGCGTTTGCGGAATGGAAGGTGGTGCCCGCGCCGCAGGCAGTCTGGCCACCGTATCCGCCCGTTCCTCCTCCTCCACCTGCGCCGCCGCTTTCGCCGCAGGCTTGAGGCGTCAAACGCTGTCCGGGAGGGAGCCGTGCGATAGCATCGTGGATGGAAACTAAACGACACGATGCCTGATCCCAGCTCCTCCGGCGCCGCCACTCCGCGCGTTCGATTCGCGCCTTCGCCCACCGGCTTTCTGCACGTGGGCAGCGCCCGCACCTTTATCTTCAATTGGCTCTATGCCCGCCACAACCACGGAAAGCTGGTGTTGCGCCTGGACGACACCGATGTCGAGCGCAACACCGAGGCCAGCGTCCAGTCCATCTTTGAGGGACTGCGCTGGCTGGGTCTCGACTGGGACGAAGAGTACAAGCAATCCGAGCGCCTCGACCTGCACTGCCGGCAGGCTGAAGCAATCTTCTTGAGGGGCCTCGCCTATCGCGACTTCACTCCGGCGCACGCGGGGGACGACGAACATTCTTCTTCGCAGGGCGCGTGGCTATGCAATCCCGGCATGCGCGATTTATCGAGAGAAGCCAGCGACCGCCGGGCCGCCGCGGGCGAACCCTTCGCGCTGCGCTATCGCGTGCCTCGCGGCGAGGGCCGGGTTTTGCGTTTCATGGATGGCGTTTATGGCGCGCAGTCCAAACTCGCCGACGAGGTGGAAGACTTCGCGCTGCTGCGGTCGGACGGAATGCCCACCTATCACCTCGCCTCGTGCGTCGACGACGCCGATCTGGGCATCAGCCACATCATCCGCGGCCAGGACCACCTGACCAACACCTTCAAGCACCTGCTGATCTTCGAAGCATTGGGGGAGGGCCTCGGCGCACAGCCGCCGGAGTTCGCGCATCTTCCCCTGCTTGTCGCCCCGGATGGCAGCAAACTTTCCAAGCGCAAGCATGGCCCCGTGGTCAGCGTCACCACCTATCGCGATGCGGGCTTTCTGCCGCAAGCTTTCGTCAACTTTCTTTGCCTGCTGGGCTGGTCGCCCAAGAACGACCGCGAGTTTCTGGCTTTGAATGAGATTCGTGACCTGTTTACGCTCGAGGGCGTCAACCGCGCGAATGCGGTCATCAACTTTACTGACGACGATCCATTTGATGCGAAGGCCGTGTGGCTCAACGCCGAGCACATTCGCGCGCTGCCCGTGGACGAGTTGAGTGACCGCCTGCTGCCTTTCTTCGAGCAAGCCGGACTCCGCGCCACGCGCGAAAAAGTCCTGGCCGTCGCGCCGCTGATTCGCGAGCGCATCAAGCTGTTGCGCGATGCTGTCCCGGCCGCCGACTTTTTCTTCCTCGACAAACTCGCGCCGTACGATCCGGCCGATCTGATTCCCCCAAAAAAGGGAGAATTGACGGGCGATGCCGCGCTCGCGCGACGAGTTTTGCAAACCGCGCTGGAGGTTTTGCCGGAAACCAATTTCGACCACGATTCGCTCGACCATGCGCTTCGTGCCGCAGCCTCTCAACTTGGTCTAAAGGCCGGTCCGATGTTCCAGCCGATCCGCGTGGCCGTTTGCGGGCGCAAAAATGCGCCGCCGCTCTTTGAAACCATGGTTGTCCTAGGCCGCGAGGCGTGTCTCGAGCGCATCCGGCAGGCCCTGGCCAGTCTCGAATCGCTCGGTTGAGCTTGGCGCCCGGGGTAGCATTAAGGTATCGCTGCTATGACTAACTTGAATCCGGAAAGCAAGGACGCTCTCACTCTCTCCAACTTTCTCCGCGATCAGATTGCCGAGGATGTGCGCTCTAAAAAGTTCGGCGACGCCGTTATCCAGACTCGCTTTCCGCCCGAGCCCAATGGCTACCTCCACATCGGCCACGCCAAAGCCATCTGCATCGACTTCGGCCTCGCCGACGAGTTCGGTGGCAAAACCAACCTGCGCTTCGACGACACGAATCCCGAGAAGGAAGAGACGGAGTACGTCGAATCGATCAAGGAGGACGTGCGCTGGCTGGGCTTCGAGTGGGATCGCCTGTGCTATGCCTCCGACTACTTCGGCCAGCTTTACGAGTGGGCTTTGCAGCTCATCAAGGCGGGTAAAGCCTACGTCGACGACCTCTCGGCCGAAGAGATTCGCCAGCACCGCGGCACGCTCACAGAGCCCGGCACAGACAGCCCCTATCGCAACCGGACGGTCGAGGAGAATCTCGACCTGTTTCAACGAATGAAATCCGGCGAGTTTCCCGACGGTAGCCGCGTGCTGAGGGCCAAAATCGACATGGCCTCGCCCAATTTGAACATGCGCGACCCGGTGATGTATCGCATCGTCCACGCCACGCACCACCGCACCGGCGACGAGTGGTGCATCTACCCCATGTACGACTACGCGCACGGGCAGTCGGATTCGATCGAGCACGTCACCCACTCCATGTGCACCCTCGAATTTGCCGACCACCAGCCGCTCTACAAGTGGTATATTGCCCAGCTTGGAATCTTTCCTTCCGAGCAAATTGAATTCGACCGGCTCAACCTGACCTACACCCTGCTCTCGAAGCGCAAGCTGCTCCAGCTTGTGCAGGAAAAGCACGTCAATGGCTGGGACGATCCGCGCATGCCTACCCTCACCGGCATCCGCCGCCGCGGCTTTACTCCTGAGGCCATCCGCGCCTTCTGCGCCCAGATCGGCGCCTCGCGTACGAATGGGACGACTGATGTAGAAATGCTCGAGCACTTCCAGCGCGACGACCTGAACCGCTGCGCTTCGCGCGCCATGGCCGTGCTGCACCCGCTCAAGCTAGTCATTGACAACTACCCCGAGGGCCCCAATACGGATGTTGCCGAGTTCGTCGAAGTGGCCAACAACCCTGAAGACCCGTCCGCAGGAACTCGCCAGGTGCCATTCTCGCGCGAGCTTTACATTGAGCAGGACGATTTCCGCGAGGCGCCTCCGCCCAAGTACTACCGCCTCTCGCCGGGCAAGGAGGTACGCCTGCGCAACGCGTACTTCGTCACCGCGCAAAGCGTCGTCAAGGACGCCGCCGGCAACATCGTTGAGGTGCATTGCACGTATGATCCGGCCAGCCGCGGCGGCAACTCGCCCGATGGCCGCAAGGTCAAGTCCACCATGCACTGGGTGTCGGCCGCGCATGCGATTTCAGCCGAAATCCGGCTTTACGACAAGCTCTTCACCAAGGCCGATCCCGGCGACGTGCCCGAGGGCGGCAGCTTCCTCGACAATCTGAATCCCAACTCGCTGGAGATTCTCACCGGCGCGAAGCTTGAGCCGTCGCTCGCGAACGCGAAAATTGAAGATCGCTTCCAGTTCGAGCGCGTCGGCTACTTCTGTCTCGATCCGGACTCGACTCCTGGCAAACTGGTCTTCAACCGGACATTGGCGCTGAAAGATTCGTGGGCGAAGATCGAGAAGAAAACAGCGAACTAGCAAGTCGGCTGGACAGCGAGTCAGCGAAAGGCCTGGGCCGCAAAATCTCGCTTCTGAGGCCCGGAATTCCCGCGGCACGTCTCTACGGAATCAGAAGATCTCCCGGAATTCCCTCATCCAGCGTCGCCAGAACCGCTCCATTGGCGATCGCCAGTTGCACCAGATGCCCATCCGTGGTCAGCGCCGGAGATTCTCCCTGCTACTTGCCGATCACGTCGATGGGGACGTCGATCGTTTTGGGCGGCAGACACTGGTTCTGGTCGCAGGCCTGGTAGCGCAGCTTGCCCTGCATGAGGTGATTGCCCAGCGTGGCCACGATGCGCGCCTGGATGATGAACTCGCCGGTGTATACGCTGAGTTTGGTCTTGGGATCGAAGGCCAGCGAGATGATGGCGCCCGGCGGGTAGGTGGCCGTTCCGAGCCGGACGCCCATGCCGTCGGGGATCGAGAAGGTCGTCGGGATCAGGAACTCGTCGCTGGGCGTGTGCGAGTTGATGTGCAGCCCCTGCGCGACGCGGAAGTGCAGCGTAACTGAGCTCGCCTTGCCCGCGGGAACGCTCACCTGCTCAGGAAAGAGATACTGAACGGCGTCGGTCTTGATGATGGACCGGTTCTCGCTGGCAGAGGGAAGGACCTGCGCCTGAGCCGCCAGCAAGGCGAATCCCACGAACGCAACGATCGCGCTAATTCGCTTCAGGAATTCGACCCTCAATCTCAAACGCGGTCTTGCTTCATCAGCCATTTCTAACTCCGCCAACCTCGCTAGCTCCGCTGCCTCTATTCCCCCAGCGCTTTCTCGATGTTCGCTTCGATGTCGCTCTCCGAGGTTAGGCCTACCTGGGCCGCTATCACTTTGCCGCTGCGATCGACAAAAAACGACATGGGCAAGTCGTCCAAGCCGCCGTAGTCACGGCTGATACTGTCACCGTCCAGCAGAACAGGATAGGGCACCTTCATCTCGGTGACAAACTTGCCGACAGCGGCCTCTTCCTTGGCCCATCCGGCCTTGTCGCTCGCCTCGAGGTCGTCGCCCTCGGTATCGACGCCCAGCACCTCAAAACCCTGCGCGGCATACTTCTGGCGGAGCTCGACGAGCCACGGCGTTTCCACCTTGCACGGCCCGCACCACGTGGCCCAGAAGTTGATCAGCACCGCCTTGCCCTTGTAGCTCGCAAGCGAGACTTTTTTGCCGCTCAGGTCATCGAGCGCAAAACTTGGCGCTGGCTTGCCGTTCAGCGGCGAAACATACTCAAGCGCGTCGCCGCCGGGCGCCGGTACCAGCTCGCCCTGCGCGGCCCCGGCCAGCAGCTTTTCAGCGGCCTGCCGGCGATACTCCCAGTTGGCCCACCCGGCCCAGGCAAAGATGGCCAGAATGAACAGAACCGCAATAAGAACCACGGTGTTCCGCCGCATGGGGAAGGCCTTCATGAGTCTATTGTACGAGCGGAAAACAGAGATCAGGGGGCAGAGATTCGTGGCCAAAGATCAGAGATCAGGGGTCATGGGCAATTGCGGCCGCCTAGCGAAGCGAACGCACGCAAACATCCTGCACGCGGCCCCTTTTGAGAACGCCGAGAAGGTTGACCCGCAAACGGCGCGAGGCGCAAATCGAGCTGAAAGCTGAAAGCTTGCTTCCAAGCTGTTAGCATGAAATGCCAATGAGCCCCACCGGGAAAGACGACCCGTTCCAGCCCGCGGCGCTGGTCCGCACCGAGGCCGCCGCGCTTCAGGCGCTCGCCATTCGCCTCGACGGGCCGATGGCCGAGCCGTTCTCGCGTGCCGTCGAGATGATCCTGCGCTGCGGCGAGGCCCATGGCCGCGTGGTGGTCACCGGCATGGGCAAGAGCGGCATCATCGCGCAGAAGATTGCGGCCACGCTCAGCTCCACCGGCTCGCCGGCGCTGTTCCTGCATCCGGCCGAGGCCGTGCATGGCGACGTGGGCGTGCTCATGCCCGGCGACGTGGTTATCGCGCTCTCGGCTTCGGGCGAGACAGAGGAGATTCTGCGCCTGCTGGCCACGCTTAAGCGCAAGGGTGACGCGCTCATCAGCTTCTGCTGCAATCTTCAGTCGACTCTCGCCACAGCCAGCGACGTAGCGCTCGATTGCAGCGTGGAGCGCGAGGCATGTGGCCTCAATCTTGCGCCCACTGCATCGACGACGGCGATGCTGGCGCTAGGCGATGCGCTGGCCGTCGCGGTCAGCCTGCGCAAGGGCTTCCGCGCCGAAGATTTTGCGGAACTGCATCCCGGCGGCAAGCTGGGCAAACAGCTCGCCAAGGTCCGCGACCTGATGCACACCGCCGAGGACATTCCCGTAGTCGCGCCCAGGACGCCGATGGCCGATGTGATCTTCGAGATGTCATCGAAGAAGCTCGGGATGACGACAGTGCAGGAGTCGGGCCGTCTGCGCGGCGTGATCTCGGACGGCGATTTGCGCCGCCTGCTCGAGCGCGAAGGCGGCGCGGCGCTGGGCAAGACCGCCGGCGAGGCGATGAATGCGCATCCGCGCACCATTGCTGCTGAAGAATTGGCAGCCAAAGCGCTGGCGATTCTCGAAGAGCGCAAAATCACTTCGCTGATCGTCGTCGACGCTGCGCAAAAGGTCGAAGGCGTGGTGCACCTGCACGATCTGTGGGGCGTGGAGCTGATTTAGAGACAGGGATCAGGTTTCAGGGGTCAAAACGGGGCGGATAGCCGTGAATAAAGTGTTAGTGAGAGTGCTTCAGGTTCTTTTCGGCTTGGCCATGTTCGCATGGATTGGGATTTTCCTGGTTAACTCGAACCTCCTGTTCATCTGGGAGGTCCACTACCCCGATGCTTTGAACCCGCCCACTTGGCGGTCTGGGATCGTGGTATTGCTCCTGATCGCAGTTGGCCAATGGATATCGTACTGGACGTTCCGCCACAGGATCGCAATACAGGTGGCTCTTGGCTTTGTCTTGTGCTCGGCATTTGCAGCTTGGCTGGTCTATTCGCGATTCTCGTTCTTTTGGGAAGTTCCGGAATCCGACGGTTCTGTCTCCATCACTTGCAGATCGGACCTAATGCTCCTCTTTACTCTGTTTGTCGCACAAGGAATTTCGTTTTTGGTCTTCCAAGCGATCAGGCTCCGTAGACGGAACCACCTCAATGTGGAATCCGGTTCGCCCGCAAACAATTAGAATGAAAGCTGCTTTAATTTGCCCTGCGTTCGCCGCGGCGGACGGGAAAGTACGCTTAGCCTTTTTATGCATCGTTGGTCGAAGCTCTTCATTCCCACTCTGCGCGAGGCCCCGGCGGACGCCGAAGTGGCCAGCCACAAGTTTCTTCTTCGCGCGGGCTACATTCGCCAGCTCGGCGCCGGCATCTACAACTACCTCTTCCTCGGGCAGCGCTCGCTGAACAAGATCATCGCCATTGTGCGCGAGGAGATGGACAGGATCGGCCAGGAGTTTTACCTGCCGGGGATTCTGCCGCGCGAGCCGTGGGAGCAGAGCGGCCGCTGGACGACGATGGGCGACAACATGTTTCGCCTCAAGGACCGCAAGGGCGCCGACCTTTGCCTGGGCATGACGCACGAAGAGATCATGACCACGATCGCGCGAGGCGAGCTGCGAAGTTATAAACAGTTGCCGCAGATCTGGTACCAGATTCAGACCAAGTTCCGCGACGAGCCGCGGCCGAAGTCGGGACTGCTGCGCGTGCGCCAGTTCATCATGAAGGACGCGTACTCCTTCGACATCGACAAGGCCGGCCTTGACAAGAGCTTCGATCTGCACGACCAGATCTATCGCGCCATCTTCACCCGCTGCGGGCTTAGGTTCGTCGCGGTTGAGGCCGACTCGGGCGCCATGGGCGGCTCGCAGTCGCAGGAGTTCATGGTCTACACCGATGCCGGCGAAGACCTGATCGCAAGCTGCCCGCTCTGCGGATACGCGGCGAATCTTGAGAAGGCGACTTCGCGTCTAGATCCGGTCAAAGAGATGGAGGCAACCGGAGACGGCAAGCCGGAGCTGGTGCACACGCCGGGTTGCGCCGCGATTGCCGATGTGGCCGCATTCTTCAAGATCTCGCCGGCCTCCGACATCAAGTGCGTGGCCTACATGGCGCAGATTCGCAGCCGGAAAGAGGCAGAGCCGGGCGTACATGGAGGCAACTGGCAGCCGGTCGCAGTTTTCCTTCGCGGCGACCACCAGGTGAACGAAACAAAGCTCGTTGGACTTTTGACGAAAACACTGCAAGCCCAAAGCGCAGCGGGCGAAGCCTTCGCGGTGAACGAACTGCGGCCCATGCAGCCGGGCGAACTCGACGTCTTCTTCAACGGCCCCGGTGGGTACCTTGGCCCGGTCGGGCTCGAAGTTGCAAAAACGCCGCTGTCCGGCGGGCTGACCGTCATCGTCGACACGGCGCTCGGAGGCCGCAGGAATATGGTCTGCGGCGCGAACAAGCTCGACTACCACCAGCGCAACGTGACGCCGGGCCGCGACTTCGGCTGGACGCTCAGCGCCGATATTTGCAGCGTGAACGAGGGCGAGGGCTGCCCGACGCCGGACTGCGCGGGCAAGCTCGTCGTTGGTAAGGCGGTCGAGGTCGGTCACATCTTCAAGCTCGGCTACAAGTACTCCGAGTCGATGGACGCGCGCGTCCTCGACGAGAACGGCAAGGAAGTGACGCCGATCATGGGCAGCTACGGCATCGGCATCGAGCGCATCCTCACCGCGGCCATCGAGCAGTCGAACGACGCCAACGGCTTCTGGCTGCCCGCTTCTATCGCGCCCTTTGCTGTGGTCGTCACGATCACGAACGTGGCCGACCCATTGCTCTGCGCGACCGGCGAAAAACTAGCCGCCGATCTCGAAGCCGCGGGAATCGATGTGTTGCTCGATGACCGGAACGAGCGCGCCGGCGTCAAATTCAAGGATGCGGACCTCGTCGGCATTCCCTTCCGCATCAATGTAGGCAAGAAGACGGCCTCGGGCCAGGTGGAACTGGTGACGCGCTCGACGAACACAAGCGTGGATGTAGCCTTGAGCGAAGCGGCGGCGCTGGTGAAGAAGCGCGTTCAAGAAGAACAGCTTCTAGCTGCTAGCTCCTAGCTGCTAGCTTTTTCGCGCGTGGAATCGCGCTGATTTTCTTGTTTTTGCCGCAAGGGCAGGTCGAGGAAAGAACGGCTCGGAGCTAGAAGCTAGCAGCTAGGAGCTGTTCTAAGGAGCGGCGATGGCGGTTCGAATCCGATTCACGAGGCCCTCGTCGGGGCATCATCTGAGGTCGCGGATTCTGCTGACTCTGCTCGTAATCTGTATCGTTGCCAACGTGATAGGCGCTTCGGTTTTCGCCTATTTCTACATAAAGTATCAGGGTATTGTGGACGAGCGGCTCAAGCAGCCGATCTTCGCCAGCACCGCCCAAATCTACGCTGCGCCGCGAGAGGTTCGTCCGGGGCAAAAGCTCACCGTGCACTGGATTGCCAACGAGTTGCACGAGGCCGGTTACACCGGCGACGGCGCTGCTCAGCCTTCGCCGTTGGGCACTTACAGCGAAGGCGTGCAGCAAATCACGGTGCAGCCCGGCCCGCAGTCCTATCACGCTCCGGATAGCGCCACCATCCACGTGAGCGGCGGCGTGGTGGATGCGATCACCGACGCGCACGGTCAAGCGCTTTCGAGCTACGAGCTCGAGCCGCTTCTCATCACCGGCCTCAGCGAGGGCGCCCAACGCACCAAGCGCCGCCTGCTTACGTACGACGAGATTCCCCCGAATCTTGTGCAGGCAGTCATCGCCATCGAGGATCGCCGCTTCTTTGAGCACAGCGGCATCGACTATTGGCGCATTTTGGGCGCGATGCGCAACGACATCTTCCACCTTCATCGCTATACCGAGGGGGCATCAACCCTCACGCAACAGCTGGCGCGCGGATTCTTCCTCACGCCCGAGCGCACTTATTCGCGCAAAGCGCGCGAAGCCATCATCAGCATCATCCTCGAACACCGCTTCGATAAGAAGCAGATCTTCGCTATGTACGCGAACGAAATCTCCCTCGGACAAATCGGCAGTTTTTCCATCGACGGATTCGGCGAAGCATCGCAGGACTACTTCGGCAAGGATGTGGGGAAGCTCGACCTGGCGGAGTGCGCTTTGCTTGCCGGGCTCATCCAGAGCCCCAGCCGCCTGAACCCCTTTCACCATCCGGATCGCGCGATCGAGCGCCGCAATCTTGTGCTGGACGCGATGGTGGAGACGGGCGCCATCACCAAAGACGAAGCTGAAGCGGCCAAGGCCGAGCCGCTGCATTTGACCAAAGGCAGCGTGGACGAAAGCGAAGCGCCCTATTTTGTCGACCTGGTGCACGATCAACTGACGCAAAGACTCGGCGATCGCGACTTCAACCGTGAAGGGCTGCGCATCTATACTTCGCTCGATCCCGATCTGCAGCGCCTGGCGTCGCAGGCTGTGGATTCCACGATTCACGTTGTGGACGCGCAGATCGACGCCGTCCACGCGCGTGACAGGAAGCTCGGCAAGCCTTACATCTATCCGCAAGTGGCGCTGATCGCGCTCGACCCCCACACCGGCCAAGTGCTGGCTCTCGTAGGAGGGCGCAGCTACGGCACGTCGCAGGTAAACCACGCGGTCGCGCACCGCCCCACGGGGTCCATTTTCAAGCCGTTCGTCTATGCGACCGCGTTCCAGACCGCCGTTGAGGGCACCATGCTGCCGGGCCAGACGACACTCTTCTCGCCGGTCACCATGCTGAACGACGCGCAGCAAACCTATGGAGAGGGAACGCAGTACGAATACACACCGCACAACTTTGAGAGCGAGTTTTACGGCGAAATGACTGCCCGCTTAGCGCTGATGCGATCGGACAACAACGCAACCATTAGCCTGGCGAGCATGGTGGGCTTTGATCGAGTGGCGTCGCTCGCTCGCGATGCCGGGATTAAAAGCGCGCAGGGCACGCCTTCAATGGCCATTGGCTCCTACGACGCCACCCCGCTCGACATGGCCGGCGCGTATACGACCTTTTCCAATGGCGGTGTGCACATCGATCCCTGGATGCTGGCCAGCGTGCGCACGCCCACCGGCGACATCATCGACGACTACACGCCCGCAACGCGGCAGGTGCTCGATCCACGGGCCGCCTTCCTCACCACATCCATGATGGAAGCTGTTCTCGGAGGCAACGGGAGCGATCCCTGCACGGTCGGAGGACGAGATTACTGCGGCACTGGCGCCGGTGTCCGCAACATGGGATTCACCTCCCCCGCCGCGGGCAAAACCGGTACCAGCCACGATGCGTGGTTCGCCGGCTTCACCAGCAGCCTGCTGTGCATCGTGTGGGTGGGCAACGACGATTACACCGCGCTTGACCCCGAAAACCGCGGCCGCATCCAGGGCGCGCGTGTCGCTGCGCCCATCTGGGCAGCGTTTATGAAGCAGGCGGTGCAGTTGCCGCAGTACTCCGACACCAACGAATTTACGCCGCCGGACGGCGTTCAGATTGTGACCATCGACAAGGCCACCAACCTGCTGGCCGACGCAGCCTGCCCCGACGACTACACTGCGGCCTTTCTCGACGGTACCGCGCCCACTGAGACCTGCGACCACAAAGGCCTGAACGGCGAAGACCACCGCAACATCTTCCAGAAGATCTTCGGGCTGGGGAAGCAGGGGAACTGATTCGAGCGAGAGATTATCCGTCCACTTCGCTGCCGTCCGGCATGGGCTGGCAGCGCGGGCACCAGAAAGTGACCCGCGCATCGGCGCCCTGAATGCGGCGGCGAATCGGCTCTCCGCAGCGGCGGCACGGCTCGCCGGCGCGCCCGTAGACCCAAAGGCTGGCCCTGGGGTCGGATGCATGCGTGGTGCGCCGCTGTTGCCCACGATAGGTCACGATGGTGTCGCCGGAGTCCTCGAGCACATTCGCCTTGAGCAGCTTTTGCGCGCTGGAAATTGTTACAACGGCTTCGTCGCGGGTCAGCGTTTCGACGGCGCGGAATGGATTCATGCCGTTGACGAAGCAGATCTCCGATTTGAAGACGTTCCCGATGCCGGCGAGAACCGTTTGATCGAGCAGCACGTCGGCGAGTGCGTCCCGTGGGCGCGCCAACAGGCGTTGCAGAGCGGCTTCGGCGTCGAACTCCTCGTTGAGCAGGTCGTTCTCCGAGCGGGCGATGTGCAAGTCGCGGGCCAATGATTGTTCTGTGTGCATGCGCGCCATGGGAACGCGAAAGCCGACAACCTGATACTCGCCATTCTCGATGACGATGCGCATAGCTAATCGCGGCGCCTGCCAGCGCTCGCCCTTGCGGTAGATGTGCCAGCGGCCGTTCATCAGCAGATGCGAGGTGAGAATTCCGCCGCCGGAAAAATGAATGAGCAGCCATTTGCCGCGCGCCTCGACCTGATCGACCGTCTGGCCCACGAGCGGCGTGTCGTCGTTGAATCGCATAAGGAGTGGGAATGTCGACCGGAAGCCGGTGACCGGTTTGCCCGTGAGTGCGCGGCCCAGGTTGCGCGCGGTGCGAAAAACGGTGTCGCCTTCGGGCATTTCCTATTGAACCTCAGGCCTGTTCTGTGCGGCATGCGCTAGGGGCAGCGGGATACGGCGCAGATGCATCCCCAGCGGCCCCGGATGAAAGCCCGCGTCCATCAGGAAGCGCGCCATGAAGTGCGCGGCGACGGGCTGGCCGTTGATGGTCGTGATCAGCACACCTTCGTGGCTTTGCGTGCGCATGCGATCCTGACCGCGCGCGCAAAGAAAATGCGCCAGCCCCGCAGCGGCTTGCGAGCGCTCGGGCTCTTCGGCGGGCAAAAAGACCAACAGGTTCGGGCTGCCACGCTTGAGCCACGCTACGAGCTGGCCGTTGCGCAGGATGACCTCGGCGTAGACGGCGCGAGTGAGCACGCGCGGCGCCGATTCACGCCCCGCAGACGAAGACCCGTCTGCGGGGGCCCCTGTCTCCGAATCTTCGTCTGCAACCGGAAGCTCGGGCCAGCGCAGGACCGAGCCGTACGGATTAGCCGGATCGGTCGCCGCTAACTGCACAAACTCTGGTTTCTCGGCGGGCGGCTCGCTGCGCAACTGACGCAGCAGGTCCACCGCGGCCGGCAGCGCAAACTGCGTGGCGCCCAACCCGCCGACAAAGTAGCCGCGGCGAATGCGCCCGCTCTCTTCGAGCGCCTTCAGCACGTCATACACCGCGCTGAATCCGCCGGGCACGTTTTCCGCAGCAACTTGTTCACGCAGCAGCACGCCGTAACGGTTGAGTAGTTGCAGCGCGAGCGCGTGGCTGCGCTCCGTTATCGTGCGTCCTGCTCCAGCTCCGCTCTGGTCTGCCGCGCGCGCCGGCAACAGTGACCACCGCCCTTGCGCCGTCGGCGGCGTGGTGCGCCGCGAGCGGAAGACCATGCCCGTTTGAAAGCGGCGCGGCGTTCTCGCGCTCTCGGGTTTCGCAATATACGCACGCAACGCGTGCAGAGAATCATTCGTGATGAGCCCGCGCCACACAAGGCTCCAAAGCGCATCAATCGTCTCGCCGGGATAGCCGCCGCCCGCGGCCTCATGCAGCGAATCGAAGAAGCTCGCGCCCGTCGACTCGAGCACGGCAAGCAGCTTCTCTTCGCGCTCGGTGAGAGGTTCGGCCATCGGACGCTGCTGCGCCAGCAACGGCAGCTTGTCGGCGAGGAACAGCGCAATGCGGCCGTCGCGTTCGCCAATCGGCTCAACTCCAGCCCATGCGACTTCACCGGCGGCGATCAGCGTATCGAGACCAGCGGGCGTATAGTCGGCGATGCGCGCGGGCAGGATCGAAGTTTCGAGCAGCGACGCAGGCAGCGGCGCGCCCTGCAGGCTCTCAATCGCATCGAGCAGCGCGTCGAGATGGGCGGTTCCCGTGCGGCGCGGCGCCAGCACGCCCTGCCAGTGCGCGAGGAAGCGCGCCAACGTGTGCTGCTCGACCGGCTCGACTTCGCGGCGCAGTTTGGCCAGCGATTTTCTACGAATCTGCCGCAGGATCTCAGCATCGCACCACTCACGGTGCAGTCCACCCGGCCGAAAACCGCCTTCGAGCGCGCGGCCCTCGTGGGCAAGCTGGCGCAGCGCGTTCTCGACTGCCTCTGTACCCAGGGCAAAGCGATCCGCGGCCTCGCGCAGCGTGAACGGCCCGTGCGTGCGCGCATAGCGCCGCACAAGCTCCAGCACGGGATGGGCCACCGGCTCGAGCAGCGCGTTGGCCAACCCCGGCGGCAGCGGGATGCCAAGGCCGTCGCGATAGCGTGCTGCATCTTCGGCGGCAATCAGGCGTTTCTCGCCCGCAATACGCAGTTCCAGCAGCCGCCGTGAGCGGATGAGCCGGTCGATATTCGTCAAGAGATCAGCCGAAACTACGCGGCGGCCCAACTCCTCGCGCGAGAGATCGCCCAGCCGCAGGCAAAGATCGTGAATGCCGTCGGCCGAACGCGCACGATAATTCTCAGCGAGGCACTGTGCCGCTTCTTCAACCTCCGCGATGGCGTCCGCATCGAGCAGCTCACGCAGATCGGCCTCACCCAGCAGTTCGCGCAACTGCTCCTGATCGATAGTGAGCGCCTGCGCGCGGCGCTCGGCCAGCGGCGCATCGCCTTCGTAAACAAAGTTGGCCACGTAGCTGAAGAGCAACGAAGCGGCAAAGGGCGAGGGCTTGCGTGTCTCCACCACATGCACGCGCACCTGCCGCTGCTCGATGGCGCGCAGCGTTTCAATCAAGGCAGGCATGTCGAAGACGTCGCGCAGGCACTCGCGATAGGCCTCGAGCAGCAACGGGAACGATGGATAGCGCGAAGCCACGCTGAGCAGATCGTAGGAGCGCTTGCGCAACTGCCACAGCGGCGAGCGCTGATCGGCGCGGCGGCGCGGCAGCAGCAGCGCGCGGCCCGCCGCTTCGCGAAAGCGCCCGGCAAACAGAGCCGTCGATCCCAATTGGCGCAGCACGAGCTGCATGGCTTCCGCCGACTCCACCAGAATCCAATCCGCATCGGGCGGCTCGTCGGTATCAGGAAAGCGCAGCACGAATCCGTCGTCGCCCCAAAGCGTTTCGACCTCCGGCCCGCCCGCTGCGCGGATACGCGCGGCCACCGCCATTGCCCAGGGAATGTGAATGCGGCTGCCGAAGGGAGTGAGCACGCAGACTCGCCAATCGCCCAGCTCGTCGCGGCAGCGCTCAACGACGATGGTGCGGTCGTCGGGAAGCTGGCCGGTCGCCTCGGCCTGATCGGCGAGAAAACGCAGCAAGTTTTCCGCGGCGCCGGGATCGAGATCGTGCTCGTTGACGAGGCGGGTGAGCGCGGCGGCCTGCGGCAGCGCGCGCAGCTCGCGCACCATGGCGCCGATGCGCCGGCCGAATTCGAGCGGACGGCCCGGGCCGTCGCCCTTCCAGAACGGCATCTTGCCCGGCTCGCCGGGAGCGGGCGTCACCAGCACACGGTCGTGCGTGATGTCGGTGATGCGCCACGTGGACGCGCCGAGGATGAACGTCTCGTTGGGGTGCGACTCGAAGACCATCTCCTCGTCGAGCTCGCCCACGCGCACCGGCTTGCCCTCAGTGAACGCGAGGAAGACGCCGTAGAGACCGCGATCGGGGATCGTTCCTGCGTTCAAAATCGCCAGCCGCGCCGCGCCGTCGCGCGCCGAGACCACGTTGCGCACGCGATCCCAAGTCAGCCGCGGGCGAAGGTCGGCAAACTCGTCCGACGGGTAGCGGCCGCTCAGCAAGTCGAGCACACCGTTGAAGGCCGAGCGCGAAAGCGAGCCAAACGGCGCCGCACCGCGGACGAGGTTGAAAAGAAAATCGACGGAGACTTCGGGCTTTTGCGGTTCGGCGTTTTGAGTTTCGGTCGAATCGAACCCGTCAAACTGCAGGCTTGCACTGAGATTCTTTGCTCGCCGCGCCGGCCTTCGAAGTTTTGCTGAACGCGCAGCCGTCGCCGGGCGCGCAGCCGCCACGATCGCTACGAGTTGTTGCGCCAGCACGTCCAACGGGTTGCGCGGGAAGCGCGTGGACTCGATGTGACCCTCGTGCATGGCGCGCGTCACTGCCGCGCAAGCCACAAGGTCGGCGCGGTACTTAGGAAAGAGAATGCCCTCGCTGACCGCGTCCACGTGATGGCCGGCGCGACCGATGCGCTGCATGCCGCTGGCGACCGATGGCGGCGATTCGATCTGAATCACGAGATCCACGGCGCCCATGTCGATTCCCAGCTCCAGCGTCGAGGTCGCACAGAGAGCGCGAATCTGCCCGGCCTTGAGCTGCTCCTCGATCACCGCACGCTGCGCCGCGGCCAGCGAGCCGTGGTGCGCGCGGGCAATCGGCTCGCCGGCCAGATCGTTCAACGCTCCGGCAAGCCGCTCGGCGGTCTGTCGCGCGTTGACGAAGAGAATCGTTGAGTTGCGCTCGCGGATGATTTCGAGCAGACGGGGGTGGATCGCGTTCCAGATCGAGACACGGCGCGGCGTTTGCGAGGCCGGCCCCGAGGGAATCTCCTCCATCTCGCCCAACCGCGCCATGTCTTCCACCGGGACCTCAATGCGCAGCTTGAGCTGCTTGGGCGCGGCGGCGTTCACGATGGTCACGGGACGATAACGCAGCGTGGCTGAATCGGCAACGTCACCCACTCCAGCGTTGTCATCCTGAGCGACCGAAGCGGCAGCGTAGGGAGTCGAAGGATCTGCGGTTGTTTCTAAGTCGCTTGGCAAATACGCAGCACCCTCTGTTGAAGCCGGCGTCGTCAGACCACGGCTCGCCAACTCCTCCTCCTCCGCGAACTGGCTAGCTAACTTGCTAACCTGCTCACTTGCTGACCCGCTTTTCGACCTTTCCTCAACCTCAATGCCGCCGAGAAACCGCGCCACCTCCTCCAGCGGCCGCTGCGTGGCCGAGAGGCCGATGCGCTGCAGAGGCTTGGCTGTGAGCGCCTGGAGCCGCTCCAGCGTCAGCGCCAGGTGCGCGCCGCGCTTGGTCGGTACCAGGGCGTGAATCTCATCCACAATCACGGTATCTACCGTGCGCAGCGCCTCGCCCGCTTGCGAAGTGAGCAGCAGATACAGCGACTCGGGCGTGGTGATGAGGATCTCAGCGGGATGCCGCGCGAAGCGGGCGCGCTCGCGCTGCGGCGTGTCTCCAGTGCGCACGCTGATGCCCGGCTCGCGGAACTCGACGCCCATGCGCCGCGCCATGTTGGCCATGCCAGCCAGCGGCGAGCGCAGGTTCCGCTCCACGTCCACCGCCAAGGCCTTCAGAGGCGAGACGTAAACAATGCGGCAGCCGCGAGAATCGGGATGCTCCACTTCCGGGGCCCCCGCAGACGGGTCTTTGTCTGTGGGGCGGAGCCTCGCGACGTCTTTGTTCTTGTCGCCAGGGTGGGAGGGCTGCAACATCAATCTATCCAAACACCACAAAAAAGCGGCCAGGGTCTTGCCTGTGCCCGTCGGCGCCAGAATGAGCGCATTCTCGCCGCGCGCAATCACCGGCCAGCCCAGGCGTTGGGGCGCGGTGGGCGCTTCAAAGACAGCCTTGAACCATGCCGCCGTTACTGGGTGAAAGCAGGCAAACGGGTCGGAAATTTCGGGCGGATTGGGCGTGTTTGGAGGCATGCTGCTCTCAAGAGAGTAGCGCAACCGGCCCGGCGAAGACAAAGCGAAGAAAAGACGGGAGCAGAAGACAGAGAGCCCGGCAGGCGGCGCTACTTCTTCACATCCCCGATCCGCGCCACGCTGAACTGCGCCCCGGCGAACAGAATCAATCCCGAGATATACCCCCAGAAGAGCAGTCCGACCGAAATGAAGAACGGTCCGTAAAGCGACTCGAGATCGAGGTGCGGCAGCACGATGATAAAGATGAGCCGCGAGAGCAGCCAAACCAATCCGGTAATGATCGACGTGCGCAGGATCGGGCGCCAGGGCACTTTGCGGTTGGGCAGGATGTAGTAGACCGAGAAGAGAAACAGGATCGAAGCGACGCTCGTCGAAAGCGCCTGCCATGCGTAGTCGACGCTTCCTGACACGTAGTGAAACACGACGTTGTTGGTGTGATGCAAGAAAGCCACCGGCAGCGCATTGTCCACGGCCACGTTCGTGACCATGCACGCAACCGCCAGCCCCAACATCAGCAGCGCGAGCCCGAAAGCAATGGACTGGTTGAAAAGATAATTGCGGCTCTTCTTCACGCCCCACGCCTGGTTCAGCGCCACCTCCAGCGGCAGAAAGATGCCCGTGCACGAGATCAGAATCATCACCAGCGAGAGGGCCTGCACGCCGTGCCGCTTCACCAGGGGCAGCACGGCCTCATGGAAGATGTTGTAAGTCACCCAGTCTTTGGTCGTGGTAGCCGAAGGCAGAAGGTCGTTCACCATGTTGTCGACGACGGCCTTCATCGCCGTCGAGTGGAAGACCGACAGCGCCAGCGTGTAGAGAAGCACGACGAAGGGAATGAACGAAATGATGGCGTTGGCGGCCACGCTGAAGGCGAAGGTGTGCACCTCGCTATCGAGCAGGTAGGCGATGAGCGCAGTGCCGTCTTTGCGCCAGCGGTACCACTTGGATTGCGTGACTGGCTGAGCGGGGCCGCTCGCGGCGGCAGCCAGTGCCTCCCCGGCGCTGAGGATTTCAGTGGTTGGATCAGTCGCGGAACTCTGAGCGTCAGTCACGTGCCAGTCTTTCTCCGGTTGGATGGATCTTCGCAGCCCGAGCGCAATCGTACGGTTGCAGCAAGGTGCTGTTCTCAAGAATAGCCGCTTGGCCGCGAGCGCCGCTGTGACGCAAAACCGGCAATGCACCTCCAGTTCATGAGCGATTCACACCATCGGCCTTTTTCCGCAGCTTGCCCAGCGCCCATCGCGCGGCGGCGCGCAGGCCCTTGTCGGCGGCTGTCGCCCACGCTTCGAGCCGGTCAGTAAACCGCGCCTGTTCGCTGTTGCCCATGGCGATGGCGACGTTGCGCTTGAGGTCCATAAATCCCGCGCGTCGCACCGGTGAACCGTTGAATTGGCGCTCAAACTCTGCTTCGTCCATCGCCGCCAGCCACTCGAGCAGCGGATTGACAAGCTCCGCGCGCGGCTCCAGTTCTGCGTCCACCGCAATCGGCGCTCTCCGATTCCAGGGGCACACATCCTGACAGATGTCGCAGCCAAAGACCTGCCGGCCCATGCCCGGCATGAGCTCTTCG
>Ga0326727_10008133_pt1 | contig 26908 bp, 29 predicted proteins | sample MB2enrmetagenome_FD_207643 | JGI IMG/M metagenome (GOLD analysis project Ga0326727, IMG submission 207643) | Lab enriched peat soil microbial communities from McLean, Ithaca, NY, United States - MB29MY | ecosystem: Environmental > Terrestrial > Soil > Wetlands > Peat | place: USA: New York...
GGGCACCGGCACGAGAACTTGAGAGCCATCCGATTACTTATACCGCCGTGGAGCAGAAATGTCCAGCGCTCAATCTCGCTTCGTATCAGTGGACTACGCGGCTCAAAAAACTTGCGGCATTAGGGCTGAAGCCCGCCCCGCGTCTGGCTCGTTGGTGGGCCGGGCTTCAGCCCCCAACCTGACCTTGGGGGAAATGTTGAAGTATTCTTGTTTACGATCTTCGACCTAAGAATCTAATCTTCAGAACATGAAACCGAAACGCGCCAAGAGCACCGCGAAGGCGCCCAAGCGAGCTTACGGGCCGCTACTTCTGCCATGCTCGATTCTATTAGTGGCCCTGGTGTTCCGAACCGTCAGCCTGACAACTTGCAGTACCCTGCTCGACGAAGGAATTACCAGGGACGTTGTCACGGGCATCTGGCACGGAGAGTGGTCCAATAACTGGAAGTACACGGTATCCGCCCCGGACTTCCGCATCGACCAGTACAACTTCTCGTCCTATCTCTACGCCGATGCCCTGATTGCCGGAGTGGCCAGCCAGGTTGCCGATCGCCTGCCGAACGGCGATCCCGACTTCGTCTTTTGGAGCAGGCTTTTTTCCGCGCTGGCCGGCACATTCGCCATTCTGCTCTTCTACCTGGTGGCGCGGCGCTTGTTCGGGCAGGCCACGGCGATTGTCGCCATGTTCCTCATGGCCGTGATGCCGCTGCTCGTACAGGACTCGCATTACGCTCGTCCGGAAGCCTTCGTCGTCGCACTTACCGGCGCGGCCTATCTCTTCCTGCTCCGATTCGATTCCCACCGCGACCGACTGAAATACCTGGGATACTCAGCCTTCTGCTTCGGGCTGTTGATCGCCTGCAAAGTCTCCCTCATTCCGATGGCCGCGATTCCCGTCCTGTTCCTGGCTCCCCTCAAAGACCGCCGGTTGCTGATAAGAGCCGCGGGAATCTGTGCCGGCTGCACGCTCGTGGGTGTTTTTATCGGAGTACCGACCGCGTTTTTCCACCCGGCGGCCTACTGGCACGGCGTCGAGTCGCTGCGCCGCCAATACGCCGGATCGATCACGCCGCACGCGTCAATCGACAGCAACAACAGCGTGTGGCTTACGGCACTGTATTTCTGGCAAACGACGGGGTTTTTGCTTCTGTTTTCGCTGGCCGGTGCGTTAGTGCTCGCCCGGACGAGGCGCTTCGTGCTGCTGGCCGCGATCGGCGGACCGGTGGCCTTTTACCTGTTATTCTTCTCGCTTCAGCACACGTTTTTCGAACGCAACCTGAGTCACGTTGCGCCTCTCATGACGATATTGGCGGCGGTCGCATTGACCGCGCTCAGCGAAACGATTCCCGTAAAGGCCCGGACTGCGGCGTTAATCGCTCTGGTGGCGCTTACGGCCGCTCCCGCCCTGTGGGTGTCGAACAAGTTGGTTTTCGACGCCATGCGCATCAGTCCTGACCAGCGCGCCCTGAACTACGAAGTACATCTTTTCAGGACCGTACGAAAGATTGACGGCACCATGGCGCTGTTCACCGACGAGCAGTTGAACACCATGATGCGACTGGCGGCAACCGCGGACCACAATACGCTGATACGTATCGCGGACTATCACGACTCTTTCACGAAAAGGCATCTGGCGGAGTTGGAGCGGCGAACGAATTGGCGCGAGGCCGGCTATTTCCCGTCCGTGTTCGAGGGCTACGGCGTCAGTACATTGATCGCCTATCACGCGGTATCCTACCGGTACTTGCTGCTTCGCGTCACTCCACCCGCCCGGTGACTTTTCTTTTCTTTCCTGTCGGCTTCACGTGGGGCAGGATATGTAGGCTCGGATATCAGCAATCCTCACGCGCCTGCGGCGCGATCCATGGAACCACTGACTGGCTGGCGGGCTGAAGCCTTGGCTTCAGCCCGCCACTCAGCAGGGCCCCCTTTTGCCTCCCAAATCCTGAAAGGATTTCAAGGGCGCAGCCCTTGGCTAGTTTGCCGGTTTGAGATCCAAATATACACCAATCGCCGGATTCCGGGTTGGCTGGAGCGTGAGTGCCGCCCCGCTGTCAACGCAGGAACTCGGCGTGGATGTCGCGGATCACGATGTCGAGGTCGGGATCCTGAGATGTGTCGACGTTCACCCGCGGCCCGATTTTCAGCGCACCGAGGCACGGAATCGCCCGCAAACTTCTTAGCACCTCCGCGTAAGATGCCTGGCGGTTCAGATGTCCCGGATGGCGTCTTCGCTGCAGGAACCGTTGGGCCGCGACTTCCGGCTGGCACGCGCAATGCACCTCCACAAGCTCCGTCGAGAGTTCGGGGAGCCAAGCTGTTGGCGTTCCCGAATCCATGGGCATCCCGGGCAAGTGCCAGAAGGACACCAGCACCGCTCCAGCAGAGGCTTTCGCTTCGGCCTCGAGCAACACGTCGCTCTCCCGGCTGAGCCTGTGCCGCCAGAGCGCATCGCCAACCCCCTTGGACTCGAATAGTCTTTCCAGGATGGTGTCTTTGTCGATCAGAGGGATCTCAGCGCGGGAGCGAGTTGCCGCGCGAGCGTGCTCTTTCCGCTGCACGGCAGACCCGAGAGCACTACGAAGCGTTTTGACGTTGGTTGGGGAGACACCGGACCACTCAGTCTAGCGCCATAGCCCGCCGTCAGCGCCCGAAGTGGTGATAATATGGGGCCTTAATCAGAAGCCGTCATTATGGACCACATTCTGTCGATTGTCTTGCTCACACCGTTGGCCGGGCTGCTGGTGCTGCTGTTCATTCCGTCGTCGAATGCGCGCGCCGTCAAGCTGTGGGCCAACATCGCCTTTTTAGTGGGCTTTCTGGTCTCCCTGCCGCTGGCCTTCCAGTTCGATCCCGGCAAGGACTTCCAGTTCGTCGAAAAAGCCGCCTGGATTCCCAGTCTGGGCGCTTCATACCACCTCGGAATCGACGGCCTGGGCCTGCTTCTGGTGATGCTGACCACGCTCATCGGCTTCGTCGCCGTGCTTTCCAGTTGGAACGCCATCCACGAGCGGCTCAAGGAATACTACGCCTTCTTCCTGGTACTGCAGACGGCCATGCTGGGGGTCTTCATGGCGCGCGATTTCCTGCTGTTTTTCGTCTTTTGGGAATCCGTGCTGGTGCCCATGTATTTTATCATCGCCCTGTGGGGCGGCCAGCGGCGCGGTTACGCTGCCATCAAGTTCATGGTGTACACCCTGGCGGGAAGTGTGCTGATGTTCCTGGGCATCCTGTACCTCTATGCGCAGCACCTGTCGCAGTTCGGGACCCCCAGTTTCGATATCGCCGAACTGATGCGCACGCAGATCTCAGCGGGCGCCCAGTGGTGGATTTTCTGGGCCTTTTTCGCGGGATTCGCCGTCAAAGTGCCCATGTTTCCCTTCCACACCTGGCTGCCCGACGCGCACACCGAGGCGCCCACGGCCGGCTCCGTTGTCCTGGCCAGCATCCTGCTGAAGATGGGGACTTACGGATTTCTGCGGTTCTCCATTCCGCTGCTGCCCGCTGCCGCTAAGAATCCCAAAGTCATCCTCATCGTCTCGCTCCTCTCGATCGTCGGCATTGTGTACGGCGCGCTGGCATCGCTGATGCAGAAGGATTGGAAAAAGCTGGTGGCTTATTCATCCGTGAGCCACCTGGGCTTCTGTACCCTCGGTATGTTCGCGCTCAACCCGGCCGGCATTTCCGGCTCGATTCTCCAGCAGATCAACCACGGCATCTCCACCGGCATGCTCTTCCTGATTGTCGGGATCGTGTACGAACGGCGTCACACGCGCGAGATCGCCGAATACGGCGGACTGCTGAAGGTGATGCCGATCTTCACGCTGGTCTTCGGCCTGGCGATGCTGAGTTCCATGGGGATGCCGCCCCTCAACGGTTTCATCGGGGAAATCACCATTCTGCAGGGCGCTTATCAGGCGAGCTTTAACTGGGCGTTCTGGGCCGCGGTGGGCATCGCGCTGGGCGCGGCCTATTTGCTGTGGCTGTTCCAGCGGACCATGCTGGGCGAGGTAAAGGAAAAGAACCAGTCGCTCAAGGATCTTTCCTGGCGCGAGATCGCCGTCTTCGCGCCGCTGGTAGTGTGGGCTTTTTGGATCGGCCTGAACCCGCAACCTTATTTCCATTGTCTGGACCGCTCGGTGGCGCAAATTGTGGAGCGCGTGCATCCCGGATATTACGCTGAGCGGCACCTGCCCAATCCGCTGGAACAGAACGGCCCTCGAGCGGCGTTGCGCTAGGTGGGACGGGCTTCACCCGCCGCTGGAGTTTGGCCCTTCTTAGTGGGGCAGGCTTCAGCGGGGAGCGATCCCGTGCGGGAGCGTCTCTAGCGCCAGTAACCATTGCGCAGGGAAACAAACATGTGGAATTGTCAGCAAGCGACTCAGAATCAATGGCTTGGGCTGTGGCTTCCAGCATGTGGTTACTGGAGAGCCTGCAACCGGCTTTCAGCCGGCTTCCACGGGGCCTGGCGAATTTGTCCGGCTTCGCTACGGGCGCACCGAACGGCACTAAGCCGGAGGGAATTCCCCGAGGCCGGCTGGAGCTCGGGGTCCCCTTTGGGGAGGATTGAAGTCTGCCCCACCGGGTCGGCCACCTGCGTGCCATGAAAAGGCCAAAGTCCAGGGGCGGGCTTCGGCCCGCCGAGTTATGAAGACGGTCGGAACGCCAGCGGCGCGGCTAGCCATGGCCGCCGCGCTGGCGCTGTGGATTGTTCTTTCCCTGATTCCACGTCCTCGCCTCATTCCCTGGCGGGCGGCCGCGATTGCCGTCTGCGCCGCAGCGGTGCTGCTGCTAATCTGCCTGCTGCCGCAATTGGTCTTCGTCTCGCGGCGATCCCGGCAAGCCACCGAACTGCGCTGGTCTGTGTAAAAATCATCAACTGTGTAAAAATCATCAATGAGGAGACACCTGTGGACCTTGAAGAGTTCAGGGGTACGGAGACTATTCTTGTGGTGGAGGATCAGGCGGAGGATCGCAACTACGCGGCCGAGGTGCTGCAAAAATACGGCTACCGCGTGATCCAGGCGGCCAGCGCCAGTGAGGCGCTCCGTGTTTGCCAGCAGGAATCTGCGCCGATCCACCTCCTTCTGATCGACTTGGCCATGCCGGGTACGAGCGGCCGGGAACTCGTCACCCGCCTGGCAACCATGCGGCCCGCCATGAAAACCGTGTTCATGTCCAGGTCTAGCGACGATGCGATTGCGCAGGAAGGAGGGTTGGACGAGGGTGTCCATTTCATCCAGAGGCCGTTCACTCCGAAAGACTTGGCCCGAAAGATTCGTACCGTATTCGGAACGCCGGCGGCCCGCATCCTGGTGGTCGATGACGAGGCCGGCGTGAGATCATACCTGCGAACGGTGCTGGAACAAGCCGGCTACGTGGTGAGCGAAGCCGCGGACGGGAAGGAAGCATTACGCCTGGCGCTCTCGGAACCGCTGGAACTGGTGATCACGGATCTCGTGATGCCGGAGCGGGAAGGGATCGAAACCATCCAGGCTCTGCGCCGCCGGGTACCTGGCATTAGGATCATCGCAATTTCGGGGGCGTTCGGAGGCCGGCTCCTCAGTGCGGCCAAGATAATGGGGGCTGATATGGTCCTGGATAAGCCCGTGAGCGCTGAACAGGTGCGGGCCAAGGTAGCGGAAGTGTTGATCGAGCGGCGGTGACAACCGCGCCGCATGTAGACCGGAAAGAGTGCAGCTCATGATCTTTGGCGCGCATGTAATCGTCTACAGCAGGGACGCGGCGGCCGATCGCGCCTTCCTGCGGGACATCCTGGGATTTCCGTCAGTGGACGCCGGCCACGGGTGGCTGATCTTCACTCTGCCTCCGGCGGAAGTAGCGGTCCATCCCGCCGAAGAGACGGGCGGGCCGGACCTGTATTTCATGTGTGACGATATTGGGGCCGAGATATCGGCTCTCGGGGAGAAGGGCGTCCGGTGTTCCGAAGTCGAGGATGCCAGGTGGGGTTCGGTCACCAGGATCCGGCTTCCCGGCGGAGGTACAGTGGGGCTCTACCAGCCCAAGCATCCGACGGCATTGGCCAAAGCTTAACGCGCGGCCGCGGCGCCGTTACTGAACCGGCCCCGCTTCGGGCCCCGGAAGCTGGGCGCCGAGACCCAGGAAAAGTGTCAGCCCTTCATCGAGGGCTGCTATCTCTTGCCTGGGAAGCACACCGAACACTCGCCGGATCCTCCGTTTGTCGAGCGATCGCAGATGATCGATCAGGGCGAAGGATCTCTTGGCGAGGCCGCTCTTACCTGGTGCGAGAGGCGGATAAAGCAATCCCTCGCCGGCAGTCCCCGTCACCGGCACCACGCACACCAGCGGGAAGCGCTGGTCGCCGATGACATCAGGATCGCTCACCACTATGCAGGGTCTTAGACCTTGCTGTTCGTGACCGATTGCCGGGTCGAGTTCCACCAGGACAACAGAGCCACGGCCGAGTTTCACTCACGCCCCTCCACCCAGCCCTCGCCGGGGGCCCATCGCACCGTAGTGCCGACGTTATTATCGACTAGCGCCTCGGTATCCTCGAGGGGCAAGCTGCGCGCCCATTCCGCGAGACCTTGTTCTGCAAGCACCCCACTCTCGGCATGGGGGTTTCGAAGCGACCGGCGTAGTTCGTCACGACGCCGGCGATCAAGTTCGCGGTGCACGGCCTCCGCGACGAACTTGCTGCGGTTCTTCTCCCGCCGGTCAATGTCTCCGACCGTTTCCGAAGGAAGTGTCACAGTGACGCGTTCGACATTTGGCATTTCATACTCTCAGTATGATCATACCACGCCCCCTGGGGCAACGTCCGTAGTCCGTTTCTCGATCCGCATGTAATCCACGTCCGAAGTGGCGATCAGGCCCGTGTCCATCATCGCCTCGACCTCGGGAATCAGCCGTTCCAGATTTTCCGCCGTGTCCACTATGGTGACGACAATCGGCTGGTCTCTGCGGATCACATGGTGGCGATGGATTTCCGCCGATTCACCGTATCCCTCCAGACCGCGAAACACCGTGGCGCCGGCGATTTTCAGTTCCTTGCAGCGGTGCACAATCGCCTCGTAGAGCGGCTTCCCTTTGTATTGGTCGCTCTCGCCAAAATGCAAGCGAAGGATCTTGGCCTTCTTAACGGTCCGCATGAGTTGCCTCGCTATGGGCAGCCTCCACCGCCGGCTGGCTGTGAACCAGGCGGATTACATCCACGTCCGAAAGCACGATGATTCCATCCTGCATCATCGATTCGATCTGGTCGATCGCCTGGGCCAGCTTCTCGGGCGAGTCCACCACCGAAATCATCACCGGCAAATCGTGCGAGAACGGAAGCCGTCCGCTCTTGTGCGTGTGTCCTTTCGCGCCGTAGCCCAGAATGCCCCGGTACACCGTAGCGCCCGCGATATCCATCAGGCGCAACCGCTTGACGATGGCCTCATGCAGCGGCTCGCCTTGCCACCTGTCGGACTCGCCCATGTAGATCCGCATCAGCCGGGCTGGGCCTCTGGTCTCCGTATGCGGCCCCTTCAGCGGCGCAGGCTGTTCCTTGTTCGCCACCTTCACCACATTGGTGTCCTGCACCTCGATCAGGCCATCCGTCACCATGTCGTAAAGGGTGGGCATGATCTCATCCACCTTGGCGGCCGATTCGATGAATTCGATGCGAATGGGCAGATGCTCCGTGAGCACCTCGATTTTGGTTGTGTGCATCGCCTGGTGAGCGCCGAAGCCGGCTATGGCGCGGGTGGCTGTGGCGCCGGACACCCCCTTATGCAGCAGGAACGTCAGAATAGAATCGCACAGAGAAGCGAAGTGGTGCTGGGTGTCTTCATTGATGAAGATCGTGACCTTTTTCGCCGTTCCCTTGTGGAGCATTTCGAAGCCTCCCGGACCCAAGCATAACTCAATTGCACGCCAGCGATTTCCGTGCCGTCTCCAACCGCTCGAGGTCCGCGCGCAGTTGCGGCGCCAGTTCCTCGCCGCCATTCTCCACCAGCCGTACCACCGTGTCGAACAGCTCGTCCAGGCGCCGGCGCACCTCCTTTTCGACGCTCCACAGCGCGCCATTGATGCCTTCTTCCCACTGGGCGGCGAGCCGGCTGAGGTTCTCATAAACCAAGTAGGATATGGTCCGCGCAAAATGGCGGCGCACCCCCGCCCGGATCAGCCACACCGGCAGAAGGGACGAGAGCAGTTCCCAGTTCCGGTCGAACACGCGTCCGATGCGGATATCGGGAGTGGCCGGCTCCACAACTTGGATCTCCGTTTCGGTGGTGCGCAGCGGCACGCCGAACACCCGCAAAGTGCTATCCGAGAGACGATCGCGAAATTGTTGCAGTGCGCGATGCGCCTGCTTCCGCACCTGGCCCAGAGGCGCCAGCAGTGCACTGCGTTCGCGGACGGAAACGGCGGCAAGTTCCTCGCGTAAGGCGCCCGCCAGCCAATCTTCGAACGAGGAGAGCATGGTAGCGAGGCTCCTGCTCCACTTGGGAAACTCTCGTTCGAAGGCCGCGAGCAGGGTGCGCTCCAGACCGTGCTGGTGGGTTTCCATCCGCGCCCCGGCCATCGACCTGGTTCCGGCCGCGGCATGTTGCACCACCAGCCGGACCGTCGACTTCAACTCGTCCACAGCTTCCTTCTCGCCCACCACCTGCCGACTCAGCTCCTGGCGCTCCGATTGCTTCAACTCCGCCGACTTCAGACTCAGCGCGAGATACGCGCCGCATTCCCGCAAAAGTGTGTCCATTTTGCGGGAGAGGATGGATTCGCGCTCCGCCGCGAAGTGCTGCAACGTTCCCACCGAGAGCTCGGCTTCGAGCGCCTCACGGAACCGCTCGAACCCCGGCTTGATCGAATAAGGGAACACCCGCGGCGTTCCGGGAAGGTTCTTGGCAAGCTGGGCGCGTACGAATTCCACCACTTCGGCCAGCTCGCAGTCGCTCAGAAGGTCGGCCTTGGTGAGCAGGACGGCGACTTTCGGCGTATATCGATAGAGGCTTTTCAGCAGCTCGATATCGCGCTCCGAAAGGGGCGGATCGACACTGACCGCTACCAGCGCGAGGCCCACGTTCGGCAGCCAGCCGAGCGAAGTCTGCGTGTTGTGTGCGAGCGCGCTTTCGAGGCCCGGTGTATCGACGAACTGCAAACCGCGGAAGCGCCGCAATTCCGGCAACTCCACGGTAATCAGTGCGACCTGTTTGGCGTTCTCGGGGTTCTCTTTTTCCGAGACGTAGCTGCCGATCCGGTTGAGCGGCACCTCGGGATTGCGGCCATCGTGGTGATGTACGCGCGCCTCTTCGCGCGGACCGTAGCGGATCTCGGTGACCACGGCGGTGACCGGCACTACGCCCACCGGCAGGAAATTGCGCCCCAGAAAATGATTCAGGAAGCTGCTCTTGCCGGCCTTGAACCTTCCCAGCACGGCGACGCTGATGTCATCCTGGCAGGCTGACGCGCGGACGGTCCCGAGCAGGCCGGAGAGCGCGGAAATCTCGTAGCGCGCCGCGATGTCGGCGGCTAAGTCGAGGGGAGAAAGCATGGATGGCGTCGTCAAAAGCATGGCTCCTCAAAAGTAGGAGCCATCATTCCCGAGGCGACTCGAGACGGTTGATGGCGGGCTCCATCACCAAGCAGTCTAAACATAGCCAAGGGCTGCGCCCTTGAAATCCTAAGGAGAGGGTGTCGAGGTATCCCTACGCCTCTTTGCGGCTTGGCGGCTTTGCGTGATAGCGTTTCACGTTCTGTCGAGTTCCAATCCAACCGCCGTTCCGGCCGATATCGAAACACAATGTCACGCAAAGCCGCAAGGCTCGCCAAGAGTTTCATCTTGGCCCGCGATTTCAATGGGATGCGCGGAACATGTAACATGTTACAAATTGTGGGGCGGCGATGAAATTCTGAGAGATGATTTCTCAGATCTGGCCGTGCTAGAAACTAATTATAGCCTCCTTTCGCCAGGTCAGCCTATAATGAGGGCAGGCGTTGGAGTTCGCCGCAACCGCCCCTCATGAGCAGGGTACGGGAAAAGGTATGAATGGTCCGCTCCCTCACGGGCGCGGCTCGGGAGCCGTTTTCTGAGCCGTGTGCGTAAAGTAAGCAAGCGGTTTGCGACTCCTTTTTCTGAACCTGACCGGGGAAGATGACTCCTACAGAGAGGATTTCCGGTTGTGAGCACGCCCGCCCACCTGAACGAGTCGCAACGGCGGCATCTGCTGTCGAGCTGCCAGTACGCCGACAAGCTGCTGGCGGAAATCGAGACCACTCTCGCGGCATCGCAGTCGAAATCTCCCTTCCCCAAATGCAAGCCCGACCTCTCGCCCGCGCAAGCCAAGATCATCCGGGATTACATCGCCCGGATGCGTTCCCAATTGCTCCGCGCCCTCGATAGTCAGGGCGTCGCGATTCCCGCGGCGCAGATCTCGGCGCTGCACTCCATTCGCGTCACCCTCGGATTCGTGGATATCGCGTTCGACGAGTGCCGCCCGAAGCGCATGATCGGGTACGGAGAACTGGCGGACGGCGCGGCGACCGAGATCGCCGGAATGGTGGATGAAATGCGCGGCCTCATTGCGAGGTTGGATTCGTACCTGGCGCAAGGCGAATCGGCCGACCTGAACAAGCGGTTGCGGCTCCTTGAGGAGAAAGGCAGCGAGGTCGCGCTGGTCGAAACGCTCGAGCGCGCCATCGACCAACATGGCCTGGTAGAGTTCCGGCCGGCGTTAACCACCATCGTCGATCGATTGGAATCGGATGCCTTCGAAATCGCCGTATTCGGACGGGTCAGTTCGGGGAAATCGTCTCTGCTGAATCATATCGTGGGAGAGGACGTGCTGCCGGTTGGCGTAACTCCGATCACCGCGGTTCCCACGCGCCTGGCCTATGGCGCGGAGCGGCGCGCCACCGCGTGGTTCGCCGACCGGAAGCCGGAGCAATTCGCTATCGGGTGGCTGGCGGAGTTCGTCACCGAGCAGCACAATCCCGCGAACGTCCGCCATGTCACGCGGATCGTTGTAGAGTTACCGGCGCAAAGACTTCGGGAAGGCGTGGTCTATGTGGACACGCCGGGGCTCGGGTCGCTGGCCGCTTCCGGCGCGGCGGAAACCAAGGCTTATCTTCCACGCTGCGATCTGGGCGTGGTGCTGATCGACGCCGGCTCCACTCTCACTGCCGACGATCTGGCCACGATTCAGGCGCTCTATGACGCCGGCATCCCCGCGTCAGTGCTGTTGAGCAAGGTGGACCTGTTGGCGCCGGGGGATCGCGATCGCGCGCTCCGATATGTGGCCGGCCACATCCGTTCGGATCTGGGTTTGGAACTGACGGTGAATGCCATCAGCATCCACTCCGAGTGTGGCGAACTCCTCGATCGCTGGCTCGCGAGCGAGATCCTGCCCTTGTACGATCGTCACGCGGAGCTCGCGCGCCAATCGGTGGCCCGTAAGATCGGCGCGTTGCGGCTCGCCGTGGATGCCGCGCTCAAGGCTCGGTCGAAGCGCTCCGCCGCGCCGATCGACGCCGCCAAGCTGCGCGATTTGGAGACGGAACTGAGGACCGCCGCCGGCGCAATCGCGCGGGCGCGGGCGGAATGCCTCGAAAAGGCCGACTCGCTACGCGACTGTGCGGATGAATTCATTCGCCGCGCGGCGCAGGCCAGTGCGGCGGGCACTGCAAATGGCAGGTGGGGCAGGCTTCAGCGGGGAGCGATCCCGTGCGGGAGCGTCTCTAGCGCCAGTAACCATTGCGCAGGGAAACAAACATGTGGAATTGTCAGCAAGCAACTCAGAATCAATGGCTTGGGCTGTGGCTTCCAGCATATGGTTACTGGAGAGCCTGCGGCGGGCTTCAGAGGGACTTGCAAAACTCCGCCTTCGCGTGGCGGGCTGAAGCCGGCCCCACCAAGAGTACAGCACAGTCAGGGGGTGGGGCGGGCTCTAGCCCGCCGGGTTGTGGACGGAATTTTGCAAGTCCTCTTCAGCCCGCCAGCTTCAGATGCGACAGAAACGGCGGCGTGTACCGGTTCGCAGCGGGATGGTAACCCGCCCACGGAGCACGGGATGCCGGAGCCGCTAACCAGTGTGGAGGAGGCTGCCGCGGAAAAGGCGGCCGAGATCGTCGCTGCTATTCGGGACGCGGCCGGCAACGCTGCAAGCGTGCTGGCGAAAGCCGCCGCAGCGCTCGAACTCGATAACCGGCCGGAGCCGGACGAATTGCTCGAGGTGCTGAAGAACATGCCGCGCCTGGATTTGGGCGGCCTCGATCTGGATATCGGTGCGAGCACCTCCCTCTTTGGCCGCCGATGGGCCGCGGCGCGGCTGGAGCGGCGCATCCGATCGCAAGCGGGGAAAGAGATTGCCGAGGCGCTGGCGGCCTATGCGCGCCTGCTGCGAGCCTGGGTTACCAAAACTTTCGTCGAACTGCAGGAGCGGTTCGACAGTTATGCGGGCGCATACCGGGCGCAACTGGAACGAGTGGGGGCCAGCGCCGCATGACCCGGCCGGCCACGGATTCCCGGCACTACATCGTAGCCTTCGAGCTGCATTCGGTTGGGGATTGCCCGCTCGACTTCGAATTGCCGGATTCCCTCGCGGGCTTCGAGGCGGGGCTCTTCCTGCCGGGCGACGACCCCGATTGGTTTGGACGGTCGGCCTATCCGCCGCGCGTCCTGCTCGTCGAAGGCGGCGCGCTGGCTATCGTTTCCCATCCCAGCGCCGGGGAGTCGCCTCACCATTGGGCCATGACCGAGATCTCAGCGGTGGAATCGGGCCACATGCTGCTGAAAGGGTGGCTGCGTTTCACCGGAGCGGACTTCGACTACACCGCCCGCTATAACACACGGGGCGTGCCGTCGGTTTGGCAGTTCATGAGGCGCTTCCGGATCGAATGGCTGCCCGAGGCCCGGCCGCTCGATGCTCGCAACGTTCATCTGGGAGCTCGCCTCGATATCAAATTCGCGAATGCCCTGGAGCGGGAACTGGACTCCCCGGAGGCGGTGCAATTACAGGTTTTTCAGCCACCGGAAGTATCGAGAAAGCGGCGGCTCGCCGGCGACTTGCTGGCCCTGACGGACCGGCGCCTCTTGTGGATCACCGACCGCGAGAACGGGTTTCGGTCACGATATGGGAGCATCGCTTCGTATGCCCCCCTCGACGCGGTGTCGCACGTCGCGATCGCATCGGACAGTCTTCGGGTGGACCTGCGCGGCGGCCCCGAGTGGCAGATGCCGGTTGCGCCGGCCTATCTGGGGGCTGCGGAAGAGCTGGCGAACTTCGTCACCACGTCGATCCGCAGCGGGGCAAACTTGATATAGCTCCCGTAGAGATATTGCGGCTGCGTGGCGAGCCGGCACATCTCCGTAATCTGCCCCGGGTTTCCACCGGCGCTGTGCAGAACTTTTTCGCGAAATTCATCCAGGCGAAGGTGGCGCAGCTTGAAATAGTCCGCGGCGGACTCAAACAGGCGCTCGGCGTCCCGCTCCTGGAGCGGTGGAATGTGCAGGACCTTCTGCGGGTTCCAGAACAGGCGCGCCAATGCGCCTAAGCTGGAAGTGTCGCGGGAGGCGGCGAACAAAGCCACGCCGGGCGTATGGTAGACGCGCTGCAGGAAGCGGTACGTAGGGAAACTGCCGCCCGCGATGGCATCCAACACCATCGGAACGGGTGAGCTTTCGAGCGCGTTCCAGAGGACTCCTTTGAGGTGCACGCTGGTCTGCGTTCTCAGCCAGGCTTCTGGAACGTCCAGCAGCGCGCGTGCCATGGCGGCCAACAGCGCGTGCAGGGTCGGCTGCCATTCGACGTAGCGCACCTGAGGATGGGCGGAGAGCGCCTCCTGAATGACCCTCGTCTTGCCGCTTCCCTGCGGCCCCAGCAGCAACAGCGGATCGCCCGTGCCAAGCGCCAGCCTCAGGCGCTCGACCTCTTTCGCCATCCCCACGAGAGGCAGTTGCGTTTCCACTTGGTTCACCCGCTATTTGACGACGAGCACGTTGCAGCGCACGGTGCTGGTGAGGTTGTGCGCCGTGCCGCCCCAAAAGTGCTCGTAAATCCGCGAGTGTCCGGTGAAGCCGATCACCAGCAGATCGATGCCGTTCTGTTGTACGAAGTCGCCAATGGCGCGGACCGCGTGTCCGGGCACGATGACAATTTCGAGATCCACGGAATGCAGTGCCGCGCGCGCCCGGCAGTGTTCGGCGAGCTGTTCGAAGTAACTATCGGCGCGTTCTTGCGCTTCGCGAAATTCGTCGATTACTTCGGCGTGGCGTGGAATCTCCTCTTCCACGCAGATCATGGCCAGGCGCGCGCCCACCCGCGCTGCCAGATCGACGGCGTTATCGAAGGCCTTGTCGGCGCTATCGGAGCCATCGTGCGCGATCAGGATTCGCTCGATCATGTTTTAATCACCCCCGCGGCATCTTCCACTACTTCGGCGTGGCGTGGAATCTCCTCTTCCACGCAGATCATGGCTAGGCGGGCGCCCACCCGCGCGGCGAGATCGACGGCGCAATCGAAGGCCTTGCGGGCGCTATCGGAACCATCGTGCGCAATCAGGATTCGCTGGATCATGTTTAATCGCCCCCGCCGGCATCTTCGACCATGTGCGCCATGGGCAAGACCGCTGCTTCCGATTTCGGCAGCAGGTGCCTGGGCATGAACCAGGCGTTGGCGATCGCCGTGGGGATTACGGCGCTGGCGATGACCGTCGCCACCAGGTAGGAATACTGCGCTCCGGTGATGATCTGATGATTGAGCCCGAAGAGCGCCGATATGGTGCCGAAAGTCAGCCCGGTGGACATCATCAGAGAGTAATACAGGCCATTGTGCCCGCTGTGGTTGAACGCGCGGACGGTGGGAACCAGCGGCGCCATTTTACTCACCATTTTCGCCGCGAACAGCGCCACAAAAGCAAACGGCATGGCAAGCAGCGCCGGCACGGAAACCAGCGAACCCGCGCGAATGAAATAGAACGGAGTGAGCAGGCCGAACGTCAACGTGCGCAGACGGCGGATGAGAACGTGATCCTTGCCCACCGTGCCGGCGAGCACCATTCCGATGATGTACGCCGGCAGCACCGCCTCGCTGCCCGCCCAGGCGGCCAGTCCTCCCATGCCGAACAGCAGAAACAGAATGTACTTGGCTTCCAGTTCCGAAACGCGGCCTCCGTACCTGCGAAAGAACGACGGCGTGACAAATGGCAGAGCCGCGAAGACCACCACGCTCGCCGCCACGAAAATGAGGGTCCGCAGGGTGAACGGCGCGAAGATGAGACCCAGAGCGATTACGGTTCCGAGATCGTTCACGAAACAGGCCGCGAGAATGCCCTTGCCGAAATCGGTCCTGTTCAGCCCGAGTTCGAGCATGACTGCGTACACTACGGCGACCGAAGTAGTGGAAAGTGCGACTCCAGCGAGCCAGCTTGCGGGAATCGACCAGTGCAGCACGAAATGCGCGACGGCTGCGGCGCCCAGAAATGGCGAGAAGAAGCCGACCAGTCCCACCACCATCGCCTCTTTCCACTTGGTGCGGAAGATACCCGGATCGAGCTCCGCTCCGGCGAGAAAGGTGAGCACGATGGCGCCGGTCCCCGCCAGAAAGCTGACCCAGGCCGACTTCGCTCCCAGCACCTCGGTGCCGATGAGAGCTCCGATGATGAGCTGCGCCACCGTGCCGACCACAATCTCCGAGAGCGCCGTCGAGATCTTGAACCAAATCGAGAGCAGCGTGGCGATCAACGCCAGGATGAGCCACAACGCCGCTGAAAACCAGACCTGTTCCATACCGGTCTCCAATGCCTAAATTTGTCGCTGAAGAGGTACGGATTCGGCCGCACGCTCCTACAGCAATTCCTGCTATAGGAGTCATTGGCCGCTGAAAGAGCGGCGGTTGGGCGAACTCCACCGCCTGATTCGAGAATACAGTAAGTCGCGGATTGCTGCAATCGTGGAGGCCGGCGGCCATTCCTGGAAGCGCGCCCGTTTGCGCCACTTGGGGGGGTGCGGCCGGCTTGCGCGCCTTGGACTGGGCGCCCGGGACGCCGCGTCATAACGCTGGCGGTATAACGGAGATCGTTATAGAATAAAATGGAGTGATTAAAAGCTTCGCGGAAAGAGAAACCAGGTCGCTGTTCGAGACTGGAATGAGCCGCCGCTGGAACTCGATCGCCCGTGTGGCAGTGCGCAAACTGGTCCAGATCGATTCAGTCACCACACTCAATGAACTGAATGTGCCTCCGGGGAACCGGTTGGAGGCTCTTAAAGGTAATCGAGCAGGGTTGCACAGCATCCGCGTCAACGACCGATGGCGCATCTGTTTCCGATGGGAAAGTGACGGTGTCTACGATGTGGAAATTGTCGATTACCACTAAATGGAGGAAGCGAACATATGAGCATCATGCGTCCTGAAGGCGGCTGGAATATCACCCGTCCTCCGGTTCACCCGGGCGAAATGCTCCGCGAGGAGTTCATGAAGCCGTTGGAAATTTCGATCAACGGTCTCGCTTTGGAACTGCATGTACCAGTCACCCGCATCAGCCAGATCGTCAACGAGCGTCGCGGGATCACCGCCGATACAGCATTGCGTCTGGCGCGGCACTTCGGCACGAGCGCCGATTTCTGGATGAATATTCAGAAGGACTACGAATTGCTTCTGACCCGGCGCAAGTCGTTGAAGACGATTGAGAGGCAGGTCCGGCGGCGCACGGTGGCAGCATGACTCGCGCGACCTGACTGCGAACGGCTGCCGTCGGAGGCGGATACGCATGTGAAACTTCACCTGCTTTGCATTCCACTCATCGCCTCGGCCTTTTCGCGCGGGTCGCGAAGAATGCGGGCGATGAGTTCCTCCAGGCCCATGCGGCGGCCGAAAACGCCGGTGGCTTTGAGAGTGCGGCTGGTGAGGAACGAGTTCAACGATTGCACCAGGCGGCTCGTGGTTTCGGCCGAGGCACTCTTCGATGGCGGGCGGGCCGCTCCAGAATTCGATCCTGCTGACGTCGCGTTCTTTCACCATGTCGACGTAGAGCAGCGAGCGGTAGGCCTCCGTGACGCCGCCGAAGCTCGGAAATCGCGCGAGTTCGATTTCACCCCCGCGGTTTGCGCGTGCGGCGGGAGCTGTTGGTGGTGCCGAAATCGATGCCGAATTTTACGCCAACCGCCGCAGCGGCGGTGACGTGCCATGAGTTATAGTGAGCTTTCCAGAGTGGCAACGGTGATGGAGTCTGACCGCGAACCGTCTCAACTTGCTTGAGTCTGATAGCTCCTACCACCAACGGTAGGAGCCTTTCGTTCTTAGGCCGCTGGAAATCTATCGAAGGAGTCGATCATGACAGCAATCGTAGAGGTGAAAGGCCGCGAGATCCTGGACTCTCGGGGCAATCCGACCGTTGAGGCAGACGTCGTTCTGGCCGACGGGAGTATGGGACGAGCCGCCGTGCCGTCCGGTGCCTCGACCGGTGAAAAAGAGGCGGTGGAACTGCGCGACGGAGATAAGAAGCGGTACGGCGGCAAGGGCGTCGCCAAGGCCGCGAGTCATATAAACGGCGCGATTCGCAAGGGCGTGATGGGACTGGATCCTTCCGATCAACGGGCCGTGGACGCCGCCATGATTGCGCTCGACGGCACGCCCAACAAGGCCAAACTGGGGGCCAACGCGATCCTGGCAGTCTCCATGGCCGTGGCGCGGGCGGCCTCGAAGGCCCACCGTTTGCCGCTCTATCGCTATTTAGGAGGCGCCAATGCCTGCCGGCTGCCGGTCCCGTGCATGAACGTGCTCAATGGCGGGAAACATGCCGACAATACGGTGGATTTCCAGGAATTCATGATCGCACCGCACCATGCGCCATCCTTCGCGGAAGCCATCCGCATGGGCATGGAGACCTTCCACACGCTGAAACAAGTCCTTCGCGGCAAGAGCTACAGCACCGCGGTGGGCGATGAGGGCGGCTTCGCGCCGGACCTGAAATCCAACGACGAAGCCGTGGAGCTGATTCTCGAAGCCATCGTGAAAGCCGGGTACAAACCGGGCGAGGACATTTCCATTTGCCTGGACCCGGCCGCCAGCGAGATGTGGGACGACGGGAAGTATGTTCTCTTCAAGTCGACCAAGAAGGCCATCACGTCGCAGGAACTGATCGCAATTTGGGAATCGTGGGTGAAGCAATATCCCATCATTTTGCTGGAAGACGGCATGGGCGAGAACGATTGGGCAGGGTGGAAAGCGCTGACCGACACCCTGGGGTCGCGGATTGAGCTGGTGGGCGACGACGTATTCTGCACCAACCCGCGGATTCTGCGGGAAGGCATCGACAAGGGAATCGCCAACGCGGTGCTGATCAAGCTCAATCAGATCGGCTCGGTGACGGAGACGCTGGATACCATCGAACTGGCCACGCGCAACAACTATCGCTCGTTCGTTTCTCACCGTTCGGGCGAAACCGAGGACACCTTCATTTCCGATCTGACCGTGGCGACGGGCGCCGGCCATATCAAGACGGGCTCGGGATGCCGGAGCGAGCGCGTGGCGAAGTTCAATCAGTTCTTGCGCATCGAAGAGCAGTTGGGAACGCAGGCGCAATTCGCGGGACGCGCGGCTTTCGGGCGGTAAGGGGTGCTCCCGCGGCACGGCGCTTCATAGGTCGAGGAGGATTCGGATACGGAGTTCCACCTCGGCCATGGTGCGCGGGGACACTGTGCCGTAAAACTTCTTGAGCCTCTGTTTCGACACGGACCGAATGTCGTCGCACTTGATGAAACTCAGCGTGGACAGACCGGCCTCCGGAGCCCTCACCGGCACATGGATGGGCTGTTTCTTGTCGTGAGAGGTGATCGGCAGCACCACCACCAGATCTGCGGGGCCGTGGTTGAACTTGTCGACGGAAACCACGAGGGCCGGGCGCGTTCCCGCTTGCTCCCGGCCCACCGTGGGGTCGAAACTGACGGACCAGACATCGCCGCGATTGGGATCGGAGGCGCTCATTCGTCCGTTAGTCCATCTGCCATCGTCTTGTCCCAGAGCGCCCGCTCGGCTTGTTCCGCCTTCCACGCTTTGGGATCGTTCCGAAGAGCGGCATAGGCGGTGTTCACGTCGTCCAGGAACTTGTCTCGTTGGTAGTGCTCAATGGCTTCGTCGAGCACTGCCTGCATGGGCCTGCCTTGCTGCCTGGCCAATGATCGAAGGACCGCCTTTGAGCGCGGTGTGATACGGATATTGGGGTTTTCAAGCGTGGATTTCATAACGGAGCCAGTACTATCATGCCACAGAAACGCAACAGATGAGTATACAAATTTGTATTCACAGCAGTCAACTCCCGTGCCGTTTCGTCACCCCGTAAAACTCCCGCACTCGTGCCGCCACCTCCACCACTGCCGAATCGGGCATGTAGGGCCACAGCGGCAGCGATACAATTTCGCGGCAGGCGCGCTCGGCCACCGGTAAGTCGCCGCGCTTCATGCGGCACTCGGCAAAGGCCGGCTGCAAGTGCAACGGCATATCGTAATGCACTCCGGTCGCGATGCCGTGCTTCGCCAGATACTGCCGGAGCCGGTCGCGGCGCGCGGCGCGCACCACGTAGAGGTGACAGACCGAGCCCCCGCCGCGCTCCACCGGGCGCACGCCGGGACAGCCGGCGAGAGCCTCGTCGTAAAGCAACGCAAGGCGTGCGCGATCGGCATTCCATTCGGCCAGCTTGGGCAGAAAGGCGCGCAGATAGCAGGCTTGCATTTCATCCAGCCGCGAATTCACCGCGCGGATGCGCGCCACCTGGTCGTTCCGCCGGCCGCCATCGCGCAAACGGCGCAGCCGTTCGGCCACCGCGCGCGAATTGGAGAGCACGGCGCCGCCATCTCCCAGGCACGGCAGATTCTTGGTCGGATAGAAGCTGTACGCCACGGCCGGCGAGAAGCTCGTGAGTCGAAGACCGTGCGCCTGGCAGGCATCCTGCACCACCAGCAAGCCGCTCCGCCGCGCGGCCTTCGCCAGTTCGGCCATTGGGGCAGCCTGCCCGTAGAGATGCACGGGGAGCAGCGCGGCCGTGCGCTTGCGGATGCGCGCTTCCGCATCGCCGGGATCGAGCAGCAACGTTTCCGCATCCACGTCCGCGAATCGCGGACGGCAACCAGCGGCCAGGACGGCCTGCGCGGTGAACGGCGAAGTCAGCGCCGGCAACAGCACCTCGGCTCCGCTTTCGCCCAACCCCACGGCGCGCAAAGAGAGTTCCAGCGCCGCGGTTCCCGACCCCACCGCGACCGCGAAACCCGCGCCCCACGCTTTCGCCAGTTCCTCTTCGAAGGCCGCCACCTGCTCGCCCAAAACGAATTGCATGCGGTCGAAGAGCCGCTCCAGGTTGGCCCGCCATGCCGGCTCGGTGGCGGCGAGCAGCGGCCGCAAATCCACCATCGGGACGCTCATGCCAGAATCACCAGCCGGATCCACAGCCGCAGCAACTGGTAAAACGTGCTGGCCAGAGAGCGCAGGCGGAAAAACTGCGAACTGCCGTAGAGCCGCGGATAGTGATGCACGCCGATTTCCTTCACTTCGCAGCCGCTCAGTTCCAGCTTGCGCACCAGTTCCACGCAAATGGTGCCGCTGGTCGACGTCAGGCGAAGGCTTTCGAGCAGCGTGCGGCGAATCAGGCGGTAGTCGCAATCGATATCGCGGATGCGGATGCGGAACATCAGGCGCGCGCACAGGTTGTAGATGGCGCCGATCCAAATGCGGTGGGCCGGATCGTGCCGCTCCAGCTTGTAGCCATTGACCAGCCCCGTGGCCGGAGAGACCAGTTCGAGCAGGCGCGGCAGTTCTTCCACGTCGTACTGGCTGTCGCCATCGGTGTAGAAGACGAACTCCTTGGTGGCCGCGGCAAATCCGGTGCGCAGCGCCCCGCCGTACCCGCGATTTTGCGGGTGCGTCACCACTCGCATGCGCGGCGCGAACTCGCGGCGCAATTCCTCCAGCACCTCCCCGGTATTGTCCTGGCTGCCATCGTTCACCACGATCACCTCGTAATCGTCCACGTGCCGTTCCAGCACGGCGAAAGTCTTATGGATGAGGCCGGGCAGAGATGGAGCATCGTTGTAGGCGGGGAAGAAGACGCTCAGCGATGCGAACTTGCGCGGTTCCACGGTCAGACCATTTTCTCGCCAATCAGCAGCAGCGATTGGCCGGCTGGAAAACTCACACCTGCGCCGATCCAGGCCGCTTCTATCGCCAGCGGCGCGTAGAGCAGCCGGTCCAACCAGGGCGCCACAGGCTCCACGCCGCTCGAGGCGGGACCGCGCTGGAGTGGCTCCCACAACCGGAATTTCGCCAGTGCCACCGGCATCAGCAGCGAGTTGGCATAAGTGCAGCGCACCACGCGGAACCCCGCGCTCTCAAACAGCTCCCGGAGACGGCGCCGGGTGAAGCGCTGGCGCTCGAAGATGAATGAAGAATGGCGGCTGCGCAGGATGTCGAGCGCCGAAGTCCGAACCGCAATCAGTCCGCCGGGAGCGAGCACGCGCGCCATTTCGCGCGCCGCGGCGGTTTCGGCGCCGCGCGCGAGTTGCGCCAGCACATCGAGGGAAAGCACCAGGTCGAATACGCCGGCCGCAAAAGGAATGCTGGTGGCATCGCCTTGAACCGCCCGTTCCACACCCATTGCCCGCGCGTAGCGAAGGCCCTCCGGGCTGATATCCATGGGGACCACGGGGCAATGCCGTTGGTTCTGGAGCAGCCAGGAAAGGTATCCGGTGCCGCAGCCGGCTTCGAGCGCGCGGCCGATGCGGCGTCCCGCCAGGTGCCGGTCGAGCAGGCGGAACAGGATCTTGCGCATGCCGCGATACCACCAGAAGTCGCGCTCGCAGTTCGCGATATTGGCGAATTCCGCTGGATTCATGGGGACGTTAGAGGCCGGCATCGCGATCAGTTCCCGTTATATGGGCGCCAACGAGAATTTTGTTCCCATTGCGTCGATTGGGCTGCACACCATCCGCAGCGTGGGCGGCAGTGAGGCGGCTCCTGAACGCGTGCGCCGTCGCCATTCTGACTTCCACGGACCCGGAGGTGCCGCTTCTGGCTCCTGACTTCCATGTCCCGCAGGGATATCAAGGCCGAAGCCTTGCCTGGTTAGTTTCTGTCGCGAAACTCGGTCTCTGCGCGTAAGGCCGCTCCCTAACGGTCGCGGCTCTGATCGGAAGTCTCGTCTTATCAATGACGCCATCGGAGCCCCGACCGTGAGGGAGGGGTTGCTCCGCCGCCGAACGGCAGTTTCGCGACAGAAACTAATCTTGTTTTTCATCGGCGTTGATCTGCGTTCATCGGCGGCTAAATTGTGTTCGCGGTTCGACAAGCACGGGTCACACCGCCAGGGGGCGCGGCGCAGGGCCGCCTTCCGGAAGGTAATGCGGGAATTCGCGCTGGAAAAACTCCAGCGAGCGGCGAATGCCCTCCTCGAAGGCAATTCGTGGACGCCACCCCAGTTCCTCGCGGATCCTCGTGGAGTCGCTACAGTAGCTGCCAATGTCGATTCCTTTGTGGTCCGCCGGGAACGGCCGGCAAACCGGCGGCGGCGCGCCCGCGGCCGCGCTCACGATGGCAGCAATGTCCGCCAGCGCGAGTGCCTGTTGGCCGCCCACATTCCACAAACGCGACTGGGGATCCGGTTCCAGGCCCGCCAGCAGAAACGCGTCCACCGCATCATCCACATAGACGGGGTCGCGTAACTGGCGGCCATCGCCGAAAACTTCGATGGTCTGTTCCAGCAGGCCGCGGCGCAGGAAATTCGCCAGAAAGCCCTGGCCCGTGAGCCACAATGCCAACCTCGGCCCGTACACGTTGGTCAGGCAGAGCACCCTGGCGTCGATGCGCCCCAGGTCGCTCCACAGCAGGTGATACTGCGTGGCGGCGTATTTGTGGATGCCGTTGAAATCCACCGGCCGAATGGGGTGGCTCTCATCCACCGGCAGATACTGCGGGACTCCATAGATCTGCCGGGTGCTGGCATAGACCACTCTCACGCCCGGTTCCTGGCACGCGCACTCTTCCAGAAAACGGAGCTGCGACATGGCATTGAGCGCGGCGTCTCGGGCGGGATCGCGCATGCTCTGGATGTGGCTGATCTCGCCGGCGAGGTTGAAGACCACCGAGCAGCCGCGAATCTCGCCGGCCAGCGGCGCGGCGTCTCCCACATCGGCCACGACCAGGCGCAGATCGCCCTCGGCCCCGGCGATATTGTGCCTGCTGGCCCCGCAGCCTGCGACTTCAGAGTCCACAATCACAACCCGCGCGCCGGCGTGGACCAGTCTAAGAGCCAGGTTGCTTCCAATGAAACCCAACCCCCCAGTGACCAGGACTTTCCGGTTTTTGAATGCGGAGATCACCCTCTCCGCCGGTAAACCGACGTTTGAGATGAGCTTGTTGTAGCGCACTGCGGGCTCGCAATGCAAGGGTGCTCATCCGTTTTGGGGGTGCCGACTGCTCAGTCCCAGCAACCGCTCCCTTACGGTCGCAGCTCTGTTACGGTTGCCTCGTGTTTGCAGCTACTTACAGAGCTGCAACCGTAAGGGAGCGGTCCGCGGACGCCCATTCCCCCAGATCGGTTAAGCACCCGCAATGCAAGCCGGATCACGGAATTGGCGGGGACTCGGCCGGCTCCTCGCGGAGCCGCTGATAGACCTCGCGGGCGGCTCGCTGCGCCGCCATTTTCTTGGAGGCGCCTTCGCCCTGCCCGGTCCACTCCTTACCCACGCGCGCCTCCACGGTGAACGTCTTGGAGTGTTCCGGGCCGCGTTCCCGTACGATGGCGTAGCGCGGCTGCGGCAATTTGCGGGACTGCGCCAGCTCTTGCAGAGCGCTCTTGAAATTGGTGATCGACGCCTGAATTTCCGCGTCCACGGCGGGGTCACTGGAACGCGCTGCGTCCAGCACATGCCCAGCCACGAAAGCACGCGCGGGTTCGATGCCGCCATCCAGATAAATAGCGGCGATCAGAGCTTCGAGTGCGTCCACCAGCAGGGTCTTCTTACCGCGGCCGCCGCTCATCTCTTCGCTGCGGCCCAACTCCAGATAACGTCCCAAATCGAGCGCGCTGGCCACACCGTGCAAATGGGCGGCGCTCACCAGATGGGCCCGCCGGCGCGAGAGATCGCCCTCGCTAGACTCGTGGTAGCGCTCAACTAGCGCTTCGGAAGTCAGGAAGCCCAGAATGGAATCGCCCAGAAACTCCAATTGTTCGTTGTCCCTGTCGGGAGAGACGGGGCCCGTGTGTGCTTCGTGGGCGGCTGAACTGTGCGTCAGCGCGCGGTGCAGCAATTCCTGGCGGGCGAACCGGTAGTTCAGCCTAGCCTCCAACAATGCCAGCTCCGCGCGCATGACGGAAGGTCCTGCTCAATGGCTCGCCTGGGTCTTGATGCTGGTGACCACTGCCCTGATCTGCGGATTGAGGTTCGGCTTGGCCAGAAGCTTATCGCAAATAGCGACGGCTTCAGCCTTCTTGCCGGCGCCCAGGTACGCGTTGGCGAGGCGCGTGCTGTAGGCATCCTGCTCGGGATCGCCGTCTACGGCCAACTGGTATTCCTTGATGGCGTCATCCCATTTTTTCTGAACCTGCGCCAGCATACCCAAACCGTTGTGGGCTTCCGCAATGGTCCATTTCTTGGACTGTTCCCAATCGGCGTCGGCAATTCTCGCATTGGCCTTGGGGGCTGCTTGCACGTTTGCAATGGCGTCGTTGAAGAGGTGGTCGGCCTGGGCGATTTCCTGGTCTCTGTTGAGGTCGAACTCTTTAATGCCGGGCGTGATCACTTCCGCCACCAGCAATTCCATCATGAAGGCCTTGGGATTGATCTGCAGGACGCGTTCGGCATACACCCGGGCGTTGTCATTGTCGCGCTTCTGCTGATAGGCCTTGGCTTCCACCTGCAGGGCGAATTCCTTGTATTCGGTATCCGCGTATCTGTTCAGAAGGTCTTCCGAGGCCTTGATCACCGCATCCGGATCGCCGGAAGACTGCGCGGACTGTAGTGCTTGTACCGCCTTCAGCTCCCCCTGCGACTTGACCGTGGGCGCCTTGGGCGCGGCCGGCGCCGCGGGCGCGGCGGGTTGTTGGGCGAACAGGCCCGAAAGACCGGCCGTCAATGCCACGACACCGGTAAGAATCATTCGTTTCATTTCCAGAACTCCTTCAGTTTTCCTTCTGTTTTAAACTTTGGTCCAGCCCCTGCCAGGCTTCCTTAACCGCGGCCGCGGTGGCGCCATCCACATGGATCGCTTCCTGGAAATACTTGGCCGCGTGCTCCTTGTCCTTCACTTCCAGCCGCAGCTTTCCCAGGTAGACCAACGCCCACGCCTTTACCGAGCCTTCGGGATCCGACTCCAGCGTATGTTCGAAGAGGGTCTCGGCATCTTCGGCCTCACCCTGTGCCAGCGCGAGCCTCGCCAACCCGTAATAGCCGGCCGCTTGCGCACGCTTATCGGTAGTCTGATTGGCAGCCTCCTGGAAAAGCTTCTCGGCCTTTTCCATTTCCTGATTCTTCAGGAGTTCCTCAGCCTGCTTCAGGTTCTCATACACCGGCGGAGTGACGTCTTTGGTTTCCGTCACGGCGACTGTGGGAGGGGCGGGAGCTTGATTGGCGAAGATCACCGGCATGAGCCGCCGGTCTTCTTTCAGGAGATCGATGGCCTGCACCATGGAGGTGTAATACAGCGCCATCGATTGCTCCTCCTTTTCGAAGCGCACCAGCGCTTCGCTAAAATAGGGCGCCAGAATATAGCCCTGGAGCAACGCCTGTTGGACCGCTTCCGGTTTATGATCCAAGCGGGCCTCCACGGCGCGCACCAGCGACCCGGTAACGAGCAGCAGGAAGTCCTGCCTATAGGCGTCGCCCAGCAGTTTGGCCCGCATCGCGTGGTCCGCCAGGACCTTTTTGCGCTCGAGGATATCCGCGTTGCGCGTGGCCAGCGGATCCAGCAAATAGTACAGGTACGCGTGCCGCACCTCGTCGATTCGGGGCCGCGGCCATGGCGTGATCACCACCGTATACTCATTCCCGTAGCTGCGCGTATGTATCTGCCCCGGCGGCGCCAGCGGTTCCAGAAAAATCTGGAAGTGCCGCCCTCGGAATCCCGAAGTCTGTTGCCGCAAATAGGCGTTCACCTGAAGAACGGCATCCAACACGCCCTGGTGATAGGGTGCGATGAGCTGATCGATTCCCGGCTGGGCGCGCTTCCATAGATCTTCGATATTGGCTTCCTTGTAGAAGGCCGCCAGCAGCTTCGAAAAATCCCGCAACGGAACCACTTCCGGCGGAATATCGGCGTGCAGCCGGAAGTTGAAATCCGGGGGTGGGTTAATGCATAGCGCGAAGGAAATGTACTGGCCCAACTCATCGGTATCGTTAGCCTGGCGGTGCCGGGCCACGAATTCCTTGATGAGGGGAAGCGACGGGATGTCGCGTTTGGCTAGTTCGGCGCGCACGGCTTTGCGCAAGGGGCTATTATTGGGCGAGTTGAGATCGGCATCGTAGCCGGCAGCGTTGAGGGCGGCCATTACCGTGAAGAGCGAGGGGCTGGCGTCAAGTTGCCCTTGCTGCGCCGGCGCGACACGGATGAAGAGGACGACTGCCGGGATGATTGAGAGAACGAACCGGTTCAAATCGGTGATCCACCTGGAAACAACCTCAGTTTAACGTAAAAAACTATCGGCTATCAGCTTTCCGCTATCGCCTGGGGTGCCGCGCTATACGCGATCCAAAGAGTCTGAAACTTCGATCTTAAGTGGGGCAGGCAATCGTGCCTGCGCCCAGAGGACGCCCTTTGGCGGGCTGAAGCCTCTAATGCCCCAAGTTTTTTGAATTGAGGTGCTGGCGGTAGGCACAAATGGTGACTCATGACAGTTTAAGCCTTTCGGGAAGGGAAGGTTCGCGGTCTGCCCCAAACCGCGCGTGGGTAAGGACCGCGTC
>Ga0326727_10008136_pt1 | contig 26903 bp, 22 predicted proteins | sample MB2enrmetagenome_FD_207643 | JGI IMG/M metagenome (GOLD analysis project Ga0326727, IMG submission 207643) | Lab enriched peat soil microbial communities from McLean, Ithaca, NY, United States - MB29MY | ecosystem: Environmental > Terrestrial > Soil > Wetlands > Peat | place: USA: New York...
CTCGCGGCCAGCAAGCGGCGCTGTTCCAGTTTCTCGAAGTCTCGTCGAACACCTTTTGGGTTTCCCATGCACTGAACATAGCACAAGAATCTAGAGATGTCACTATATTATTCAATGTTCAGTAGGAGTTGTGTTCTTATTTGTGCTACCCGTCGGCGAGCGTTTTTCTCGTCTGTCAACCCTTACGATTTCGATCACTGCGGGCATTGTCTCGACAACTGCCGCCTACGTCGCCCTGCTCATTTACCTTCGGTTTTTCTCTCACGGCGTGTGGCGGGAGCCCGAGCGGTGGCTTCGTGGGCAAAAGTTCCCATTACCGTTCACGGTGTGGATAGGCTTCATTCTGGGGAGTTGTTTTCTCCTGACGGTCGTCTTGGTCAATTTCCTTGTAAAGCGGAAACGTTCCAGTTCTCAGGATGCATTTCTCGCTCCGCTGCTTGCACCGCTGGTGGGTGCAGCGGTTTTGGCGACCGGCGGATCGACATTTGTTGCTCTTCGTGTTGCGCCACCAGCTCCCGCACCGCAGTCTGAGATTGGATGGGCGAAAGCGTCCGGAGAGGTGCCTGGGCTCATTTTGCCGAAGAGCACGGTCGAAGAAATCGTCGCCGATAGCGAGCGTACCGGTGAAGAGAGAATCGAGCAAACGACGCAAATCGCGAATTCAAGCGTCAATCTTTCGATCTACAACGCGTTGGTTTCTCCTGTTGTTCCGGGGACAAAGAACGTTCTCTTTAACAAAACGAGGACGAAAGTCGAGTTCTATATAGGGACGCCAACGACGGGGAATGTGGTTCCAGAGGCAAGAAAAACTGTAAACCCTGAAATAGCAAAGCTTCCGGCAACCGAGAACCTAGCGGTTAGCTTGTACTGCGATTTTTGCGAGGAGTCGAAACTCCAACACGGTACGATTACAGTCGAGCCCGGGAGTCCGGTCCACTCAAGCTCTGCAATCTTTCAATTTATTCCGAATGCAGAGCGTACGGAAAAGGGCATCGGTGATCTTGTTTTCCAAGTCACGGGAACGGGGGGGACTTTATACGACAACGTGGTTGTTCCCGTGGCGGTTGAAACCGGCGGGGCTCCCGATCGAACCGCGCTGGCTGCTTCTGGTGCCAATACAGCGCTGGGTAACGACGCTTTTCCCGACGGCGGACGGAAGTTAGATTTGACGATTTTCTGTCAAAGCGATGGTAACAAGATCAAACTTCAACTGCGGCCCGATAACCCAGATCTCGCTCTATCGTTCAACGGCCGACAAAACGATGGGCCGCCCGGGGGCCTGAAGGAATTTGCATCCGGGCTAACGTGGATAGACCTGTCGACAAGACTACTGCAAGATTACCGGCTGCTGGACGGGATTATCAGACAGGACCCCATTCTTCAAAAAGCGGTAACTGGCAAGTCGACTTCAGACATGCTCCCACAAATCACCGATTTGAAACCACAAGAAGAACAAAAACTATTACAACCCATGGCGAGCACGGGCCAGTTTCTCTACGACGGGCTGTTTAATCAGAACCAGGATCTCAAGGACCTGATTAGCATCGTTGAAGGTTTCAAGCGGAAGGACGGAAAGCCCGTGCTCATCCGCATTGTCACAGGGGGGATTTCTCTGCCTTGGCAGTTTCTCCATCCTTTAGGCTCACCGAAGGAGGAGACCTTCTGGGGGTTTAAGTATGAGCTGATTATTGATCCGCTGAAGGCAGAGAACGGATTTTATCCGGGCACGCTACATTACAAGAACGGACCTATGATGTTTGGTAAGTATCATGCGCAGGCTGGAGACCCGGAGAATCAATTGGTGGAACAGGAAGGAGAGGGTGAGATCAAATACTTGTCTTCTGATTTGGGTTTCAAAGGTCTGCTACCGGCCGTGGATTCGCGCCAGTCTTTCCTGGACGGCCTGAATCAAAATCGTAAATCTCTCGAACTGGTCATCGTCTTTACGCACGCGAGGAACGATGTTGTGTCGCAGCCGGGTACGAAAGATGTGACAGTAACACAGAGTGTGAGCGGACCCGAACTGGAGTTCCGTGCTGGCGAATTTGTAAGTGTTGGTTCCCTTGAGGACCTTAGGAACAGCGTTGAGCCTCCGGATGTATTTCGTTTGGAGCAGCAGCCATTGGTTTTTCTGAATGGTTGTGGCACGGGGACGGCGAGTTTCAGCGCCATGGGCAACCGGAATTTTCCGACCATATTTTTGGTGATGGGGGCTCGAGGAATTTTGGCAACCGAAGCTCCCGTCTGGACTCGATTTGCTGATGACTTTGCCCAAGAGCTGTTGAAACAGATGAAAGCGAAAGACCCGGTTTCCCTCGTCCTATTCAACGCAAGGCGGGAGTTTCTCCACGATCACAAGAATCCTCTGGGCTTGCTGTATACCTACTACGGTGGTGTTGATTCTTCTTTGGTCGTTGAATAAAAACACCTGCGTTGCCTATCCGTCGAATACCCGATAAAGGTGTTGACACGGAGAGTAGATACCTATAACGTTACGAGCAATCTAACTGCACGGAGAGACCCCCATGCAAATACCCGGCAAGTGGTTCCTAATGGTGCTCGGTTTCGTTCTGCTTGCTCCGACTTGCTTTTCGCAGGGAAGCAAAGGGGGAGGCAGTAGTTCGCAGAGCGGAGGGCAGCAATCGAGTAGCCAGTCTGCTGGTTCGAATTCTCCTGGGGGAGGGCAGTCAGGGAACCAAGGAGGCGGGACAGGGGGCGGATTCTCGATCGAAGCGGAGATTCTGGCCTATAAGTCGCTTCAATCTGACAGCGAAGCCATCGCGTGTGACATTGCAGGCTTTTTGTTCGAGCCTGAGACAACAGGCTTTTCGCCAAATGGAGCAAGCCCACCGACATTCACGAGTGCTTGCGCCTCATCGAGTTCGCCCGGAAGGATTGGAGGCGGGACAGTAACAAAGGGGAAGGTCGCCGATGCCACGGTCCAAGACGGAAAACAGGACGGCGCAACATTGAGTGGTGCGACGTTGACGGGAGCGACGATCAAGGAGGCGACCATCACAGGCGCGTCGCCTGCAACCCCGTTGCCGAAAGGCGTCATTATTCTTTCTTCGTCGGGGACGACGATGTCCAATTTTCAGGTGTGGCGAATGGATATGGCGATCATGACGCAACTGGAAATGAGGGCTGCCGATTTCAAGTGCCCGTCGAAGGCTGCCGAGGAAACCATGAGTGTTGCGGGGCTAGACGTCGCCCAGCAAGCGGTGACACTTGTGCAGGGGGTGATCGGGCTGTTCGCATCGAATGAGTCTGCAGCTGGTGTAACGGGAACCATCCAGGACCAAGCTTTGGTCGATTCGGTAGGACGACAACTCAGAAATCTGAACGTCTCCGTGCTCATGCCGGACACGTACGGTCCATTCACTTTCACGGGAATCGACTATCAGTCTTCGCCTTTTTTCCAGAATTTTGCGCTGCTCTTTCGTTGCCGGATTTGTCTCCAAGCCTTTTTGAAGGATCCGGCAAACCAAGTGAGCCAAGAGGACCTCGATGCCGACAAAACGGCGCTAAAGGCAAATCTCGAAAAACAACAAGCGGATCAAAAGCTCTCGGGCAAGGAGCTAGAAGCGAAGCTGTCGGAAATAGCAGACTTGAAAGCGAAAGCAGAGGAACTTAAGGAGTCCATCAAGGAGAAAACGCAAAAGCAAGGGCGAATGAACGATGCCGCGGGGTTGCTGGCGAGCATCGACGCCTTCATCAGTAGCTTGGCTGGAACTGGTGCGAGTCCGTCGGGCTCGGACGCTACAAAGAGCCAAAGTCAAACGCAAAGTCAAACCCAGACAAAAGCAGATACTGGAACACCGAGCGCTCCGAGTTCGCCTAGTAACTCATCTCCCCCGATCGCGGCAGTTCTGGCAGCCGATGGGCTGGCTCGAGAACTTGGCATGAAGGCCGACGGCAGTCTCGGGGAAGGCTCGATCTGGAAGCACGTCTTGTTATTGAAGGCTCTGGAATCAGGTGGGTCATTGATAACGCACAGTAATATCTGGGGCAGCAAGGTATTCTTCAGCGGCGGCGCAGTGGCCACTTATGCATTATTTACGTTGAATGGGCGGCTGAGCTGTTCAGGAAATGTGTTCGACTATGGCGGTTATATTCGAGCGCAAGACTTCAACAAATCGTTCCGAGAACCAAACATCGATCCAAAGAATCACCTTATCTTCGTGCGGGGCGGTTGTGCATCCCCTGATGAGGTTTCAAGCAACGCAACCCAGAAATAGCCCGATAAACAGAATTTAAGTCGAGTCCTTTGGAGCTGTGGGGGCTGCCAGGGGGCGGAACTTTCAAAAGTGGAACTCATAATCGATCTACTTGAAAGAGGAGCCAGTTCTGCATGATTCTGGACATTTGAGACCTACAGCACAGACTGATCCGATCCGCGGTACTTGGACCAACCCACACGCCTTCTTCATCGGTCAACCCTCTCCTCCCTGCGAAGGACTCCGAGGCTTGTGAATCTCACCTTCCGCAGCATCTTCGTTTGAATTGTCTCACCGGTGAACCCGATCTTCCGACGAATCCCCGGCCTGTGCCGCGCATAGAGCTTGCCAAGGCCATTGAGCTTCAGCGTGAACCCGTCAGTACCAAGATGATTGAGTAAGGTGGCCTCCAAGCTCGTGATCACTGCGTGAATAATGTGCTCAGCCTCTTTCTTGGTCGGCAAAGATAACGCCGCCTGAACCCTCACGGCCAACTCGTTACGACCTCTTATGCTTGCTTGCATGTAGTTTCAAATTCCTTTCGGAGGAGAGTGTCCCCATGCCAAGCAATACTGCAGTACTTGAAAACCAAGCCATTAATTTCCACAATGTTCTTGCTGAAAAGTCCGATCCTTTCACGATTCGGCGCGGCCATTATGCCGGAAGTGATGGTTTCGTCGTTCCGAGAGACTTTGGGGAGTTCTACAAGCGGTTTCCCGATTACGTGAGCAGATGGGTCGGCAAGCACTGCGATAGGTCTGCACCGAAAGAGGACTTAGAGGATTGGACCCACGACCTACTGATTCACCTCTATAGCCTGCCGCAAACATCCAATTTTCGTGAAATGGGCAAGCAAGACACTGTGGAGACGTTCGATCCGTCAAAGCACCACGGCGCAAACCAAGCCCGTTTCCGGAATTATGTAAATGTCTGTCTCGCCAACAAGTTCAGGACCATGCATTCGAAGAGCATGAAGGACGCTCTCAGCCGTCCCGGAAACGTCTCGTTCGGCGGACCGACAGATTGTGAAGACCTCCACTCAGTTGGCGACGAATACTGCCATTCGCATTCGGCATTCTTGCGAACAGCGGTGAAGGCTTACGAAAAACACTTCAGCGATAAAGCATTCCTTGAGGAGTTCGTGGAGTTTGTACGGCGTGAAGATCCCAAGGCCCTGCCCGCAATAAAGGTAATCATGGCGACCGGGAGAAATGCCGAAACGGCTGAATGGCTGAGGATAACGGAAAGAGAGTTTGGCCGCACGCGTAATCGACTTTGCCAACTGGCCGAGTGTTTTCTCAGCGGCTAGCCAGTGCCGAAGCAGCGAAGACCATACAAGAAACACGGAATCTAGACAGGATTTATGTTCTGGCTCAATTTCAGTTCACGAAAAGGAGAACTCTGTGGAATTCAAAGGCATTACGCTTACCCGCCACGAGCTGTATGAGAAAGTTTGGTCGAACCCCATGCATAAACTCGCAAAGGAGTTTGGACTTTCTGACGTTGGTCTAGCTAAGCTCTGCCGCCGGCATGACATCCCAGTTCCTGGTCGAGGTTATTGGGCGCGAATTCAGTTCGGTCAAAAGCCTGAACGCATCTCGTTGCCTACCCTCAAAGAGCCAGGACAAGACCCCATCAAGATTGTTCCCAGCCCTCCCAAGGTTACTTATGACGTCGACCCAGAGAACAATGAAGAGATCCCCACAATTGAAGTGCGGGATGATCGCCTGGTGTCACATCGCGTCGTGCGACGCATCGAGCATTCGGTCTCTCGGAAACCGTTAGACGAGCGGGGCATACTTGGCACAAGGCAGGGACGAAGTGTCCCTCTCAACATATCGGGGGGAGCACTCCCGCGAGCACTCCGCATTCTTGATGCGTTCTTTGCTGCTTTAGATGATGTTACGCACGTGCTCGAATGGCCTAGTCCTTATAACACACCACTTAAAATCCTCGTGTCTGACGAGAAATTACAGCTGTCAATAACTGAAGCCATTCGTCGCAGCGAGTACAAACCTACACGGGACGAACTGACGCGCCAGAAACAGGACTACTGGTGGAGACCACCGAGATGGCACTATACCCAAAGCGGAGAACTCAAGCTCGCGCTCTGGTCGTGCGATTATCCAGGCATCAACCGCACATGGGCCGATGGCAAGCGGCGCAGGCTAGAACAGTGCCTTGGGGAAGTCCTTGTGGCCTGCCAGAAGCTTCCGGCAACAATCAAGAAAGAACGCGAGGATCGTGCGGAGGCTGAGCGAATCAGAAGAGAAGAAGAAAAGCGCCGAGCCGAAGAAGCACTGCGGAAGGCCGAGCACGATCGAAAAGCCAAAACCGTAAGGGAACTCGCACATGCATGGCAGGAAAGCAGGCTCCTTCGCGAATTCGGCACTGCACTTCAAAACACGACAGCCGAAACACCGGATCTCTCAGACGAGGCCAAGAAGGAACTTCTAGTGATGGTGGATTGGATCTTGCACAACGCTGATTATGTGGACCCGCTCACGGACCTTAAGTGGACGAGCAACCAATTCAAGAACCCGCCCTGGTCTCTCCAGTATTGAGACTAAAGCCAAAAAGCCTGAACGACCTGTCATCGTGCGAAGCCTTATACAAGTGAGGGTCTGCCGCCAAGGGTTGGCTATGATGAAGATCTCCGCGTTACTGCTTCTTGCGGAGCGCCCGGATCAGCACGTACACGAGCCTAGCAAGAATGAGGAATCTACGAGCGCATTCGTTCATGGTTGACCTTTCTAGGGGACAGACAGTGAAGGGAAAGTAAACGAGAACCACGGCTGCGGCTGGATGGGGTGCTCGTGGGCTCAAGTTAACGTAGTTGTTTGTGTGCAGACCAGCAGCTTGGGTCCATTGGGGACCAAACTTGGGTCCAAGGTTTGGGTTATTTGGGGATCATCAGGCGGGTGTTAGTGGCGTCGAATCAGTAGCTTAGAGTAACTTCACATTTGAGCTACACGCCCACAAAAGAAGCCACATTCATTCTAAAACACTTTTGACTGCCTCGCATCGCGGAAAGAGAGGCGGCGGGGAGATTCCTCGCTCCATGTATTCCGCTCGCAATGACGGCCTGGGCCGGGGTAGTTTCGTTTTATTCGCGGTACTTGACAATACGGTTACTGTACACGTAGGCTCGGGGCGTGGAGCTCGAAGCTTCCCTCTCGTGGCTGGCGTTGACGCTGACCCCGGGCATCGCGGCCCGGCTGTCTGCGCGATTGTTGCGCGAATACGGGTCGCCGGAAGCCGTATTTCGCGCGCCCCTGACCGGCATTGAAGCGTGCAACGTCCCGGCCCCCGCCGCCCAGGCCATCTTCAAAAAGCAGATGTTTTGGCGCGCAGAAAAAGAGCTGGACGCGCTGCGGAAGGTCGGGGGAAAGCTGGTGAGTTGGAAGGAGCCCGAGTACCCGCAAGCGCTGTTGCAGATTTACGACCCGCCGGTGATGTTGTATGTGCGCGGGGACACACAAGTCCTGAATTCGCCGAGCTTGAGCATCGTGGGGACGCGGCGGCCCACAGTCTATGGCTCGCAAATGGCGGAGAGGATGGGGAGGGACTTGGCGGTGCGCGGGTTGACCATTGTGAGCGGTTTGGCGCGTGGGATAGACGCCATCGCTCACCAGGGGGCGACGGCGGTAGGTGGACGGGCGATCGGGGTGCTGGGCACGGGGATCGATGTCTGCTACCCGAAGGAGAACAAGAAGCTCTACGAGAAAGTGCTGGAGGGGGGAGCAATCGTGAGCGAATTCCCGACGGGCAGCCATCCGGCACCGGAAAATTTCCCAGTGAGGAACCGCATCATCGCCGGAATGCCCCTTGGGGTCATAATTGTGGAAGGGAGGCAGTACAGCGGGTCGTTGATTACGGCACGGCTGGCCATGGAATTCGGGAGAGAAGTCTTCGGCGTGCCGGGGAATGTGACCCAGGAAGTGAGTTTCGCGCCTAACCTCCTCATCAAGCAAGGGGCGAAGCTGGTGACAAATGCCGAAGATGTGATCGAAGAGTTGCCGACCCCGGTGAGGGCAGCTCTGGTGAAGGCGGAGGCAGTGGAAGCGGAGCAGCGGAATTTGCTCCTTGTTGACGGCCTAAGTGCTGTGCAGAGAAAGCTTTACGAGTTCTTAAGCGCCGAAGAATCGCGCCACATTGACGACATTGTGGATACCAGCGGGTTGAATTCTAGCGAAGTTCTAGCTACCCTCTTTGACTTGGAGATGAAGGGGATCGTCCGGCAACTACCGGGCAAGCAGTTCAGCAAGGTGTTGTTGTAGGAGAGGCAGAAGCAAAGCGTTCTGAAGGCCGGTCACCACAACCCAGTTGGGTTCCGGCTCCCCTACCGGACCAAGCAGTGAGAGACCCCTCCAACCAGAGCGTTCTCGTCCAGTTGTAAACCGCCTTTTTTGAGATAGAAAGACGGGCGATGCATCCGAACTGAAGCCGGAGGCATCTGGAAACAGGCAAGAGAGCCTGTGAGAGACAATAGCTAAAGGTAGCGAGAAGGACACACACCGCTTACCTGGCCCTCCCTGGGGGTAGAAGCGGAGTTAAAACAGCAACATGGCAAGATCACTGGTAATCGTCGAGTCGCCGGCAAAGGCGAAGACTATCAACAAGTACTTGGGGAAGAACTACGTGGTGAAGGCGTCCATCGGGCACGTGATGGACCTGCCGACGAAGACGATTGGGATTCGTCTACCCATCGAGGATGAAAAGCCAAAAAAGAAAAAAAAGGGGAAGAAGGGCGCAAAGGCAGCAGCGCCCAAGCCACTGCGGAAGCCCATAACCCTGGATGATCCGAGGATCTTCGAGCCCACCTTGCAGGTGATCCCGGGCAAAGGGAAGGTCGTCAATGACCTGCGGAAAGCCGCCCAGAAAGCGGATGCGGTGTACCTGGCCGGCGATCCGGACCGGGAAGGAGAGGCGATCTCTGCCCATCTGGCGATGGTGCTGTCCAAGCCGGCGAAGTTCTTGGTTGATGAGGCAGACGAGGAAAACGGGAAGAAGAACGGCAACGGCGCAAAGGACGACAAAGCCGAAGCGGAAAAGGCCGCTGAGGCGCCGCCCAAGGGCAAGGCCAAGGGAAAGTCTGGGGAGAAAAAGAAAGAAAAGGACGTCATTGTTATCGAGCCTATCGATCCCAAGAAGATCTTCCGGGTGACGTTCAACGAAATCACGCCCAAGGCGATCCGCGCGGCTTTTGAAAAGCCCCGGCAAGTGGACACGCAACTCGTGGATGCGCAGCAAGCACGGCGCGTCCTGGACCGCATCGTGGGGTACAAGATTTCGCCCCTGCTGTGGGACAAGGTGCGGCGGGGCTTGAGCGCGGGACGTGTGCAGACGGTAGCGCTGCGGCTGATTGTCGAGCGCGAGCAGGAGATTCGGGCGTTCGTGCCGCAGGAGTATTGGTCGATCCACGCGATGCTGGATGCCGGGGAGCCTCCGGTTTTCGAGGCGCAGCTCGCGAAGAAAAAGGGCGAGGACGTCGAGGTCAAGAACCAGGAGACGGCTGACGCGATTGTCGCCGCAGTCAGCAAGGCGAAATGGCAAGTAGCCAGTGTCGCGCTGAAGGAAAAAAGGCGCAACGCGCCGCCGCCATTTACCACGTCGAAGCTGCAACAGGCGGCGTATAACCGGCTGCGCTACACGGCGAAGCGCACGATGGCCCTGGCGCAGCGGCTATATGAAGGCGTGGAGTTGGGCGCAGAAGGGTCGGTGGCGCTGATCACATACATGCGCACCGATTCCGTGCAGGTGTCGAACGACGCCCTGGAGCAGGTGCGCGAGCTGATTCCGGAGCGTTTTGGAAGCGCGTACTTGCCGGAAAAACCGAATTTCTACAAATCGAAAAAAGATGCACAGGGAGCGCACGAAGCGATCCGGCCGACGGAAGTATCGCGCACCCCGGAAGACGTGCGGAAATACCTGCCGGACGACCAGTTCAAGCTGTACCAGCTCATCTGGCAGAGATTCGTGGCTTCGCAGATGCTCCCGGCGGTTTTTGACCAGACGACCATTGATATCGAGGCGGGCGACTATACCTTCCGTGCCACGGGATCGATTTTGAAGTTCGACGGCTATTTGAAGGTATACCAGATTCCAGTGGCGAATACGGACCGCGAGGAAGATGAAAAGGATGACGAGGGCGAAGGCAAGGCGCTGCCGCGCGTGAGCGAGGGGCAAGTGCTAAAGCTAGAGTCGATCCGGCCGGAACAGCACTTCACGGAGCCGCCACCGCGGTATACGGAAGCGACACTCGTCAAGGAACTCGAAGAAGACGGAATTGGCAGGCCATCCACGTACGCGTCCATCATTTCGACGATTGTGGAACGCGAGTATGTGAAGAAGGATCAGGGGCGATTTACCCCGACGATGCTCGGCGAACGCGTATGCGTGCTCCTGATTAAGAGCTTCGAGGATGTGTTCGACGTGAAGTTTACGGCGCGGCTCGAAGAGGAGCTGGACGAAATTGAAGAGGGCAAGATGCCGTGGCGGGAGTCAGTGAAAGAATTTTGGGAGAAGTTCATTGTCGATCTGGACAGGGCCGGCGACGAGATGGTGTCGTACAAGGCAGGCATTCCCACGGGGAAAAAGTGCGAGAAGTGCGGCCAGGGAGAGCTTCTGGAACGCATCAGCCGCCATGGCTTCTTTCTGGGCTGCTCGCGTTACCCGGAATGCGATTTCATCCAGGATCTTTCCGAGGAGATTCCGGAAGACGCGGAAAACAAGATTGAGTATTGCGAGAACTGCGGCAAAGAGATGGCGCTGAAACGCGGGCGATTTGGAGCGTTTCTGGCATGCACTGGGTACCCGGATTGCAAGACGACGCGGCGGCTGGTGGCGGGAACGCGGATCGCGCATCAACCGGACGAGCCGCTGGACGAAAAGTGCCCCGATTGCGGGAATGGCCTGGTGAAAAAGCACGGTCGTTTCGGCGAATTCATCGGTTGCCTCGGGTATCCGAAGTGCAAGTACACCCGGCCGATTACGCTGGGAATCAAGTGCCCCAAGTGCAAGGAAGGCGAATTTGTCAAGCGCGCCAGCATGGGCAAGGGCGGGCACGGGCGGATGCGCGTGTTCTACGGCTGTTCGCGGTATCCGGACTGCGACTTTACGACGCCTTACATGCCGATTGCGGAGCCTTGCCCGAAGTGCGGCGCCCCCTTCATTGTGGAGAAGAAGAGCAAGATCGGGCTGGTGCGCGCGTGCATTAAAGAAGGATGCGACTGGGAAAAGCTGGCCCCCGAAGTGAAGCGGGCCACCGAACTCGAGGAAGCGCCGGTCGCGGTGAAAGTCTAGCCGCTTTCGGAAAAAGTACGATCCCGTCATTCCGAACGGAGTTCGCGGAGTGAGGAATCCCTCTTTTCTTGGGTTTTCGCCTAAGAGAGATTCCTCGCTTCGCTCGGAATGACGGCGAACCGCATTTTTCAGCAAACTGCTAGACGCCTGCGCACCTGAGGCAGGTTGCAGTGGCTGCCCGGCACGCAAAGCTGTGCTGGAGCAGGCCCCCCGTTTGAGTGCGATAATTCCGAAAGGCCAATTTGCGGCAGGGGTGTACCCGGAACGGAAGCGCGTGCCGGAATGAAGAAGACGATCGAGAAATATTTGGAGTATTTGCGCTCGGTGAGGAACGCCTCGCCGCACACGTTGCTCAATTACGCCAAGGACCTGGAGCAATTCGTAACCTTTCTGACGCCGCCGGGAGTGAAAACGCCCGGCGTGACGAAGATCGATCATCAAATGATCCGGGAGTTCGTGGGACAGTTGCACGAATGGAGGATGGAGAAAAGCTCGATTGCCAGGAAGCTCGCGGCGCTGCGCTCCTTCTTCAAGTACTGCGTCAGGGAAGGACTCCTGAAAGACAATCCAGCCCGCCTGGTGCCCACACCGAAGCTGCCGAAGCGTATCCCCGTGGTGCTTTCCGCCGAAGAAATGAGCGGGTTTCTGGACCAACTGGCGGGGCCGCACTATGCCGAAGCGGGCCGCGGATACAGAAAAGCGAAGCCCAGGGCCGGGAAGTCAGCGCCGGAGATGGGAATCATCAAGCTGGAAGATTCCTTGCTCTTGCCAAGAGACCGCGCTCTCTTGGAGTTGCTGTATGCAGCCGGGCTCCGGGTCAGCGAACTGACGGGGCTGAACCTGTCCGATATGGATCAGAAGGAGCAGATGTTGCGCGTGCGCGGCAAGGGCAACAAGGAGCGCATCGTGCCGTATGGCGCGAAGGCGGCAGAAGCCCTGAAGTGCTACTGGCCGGTGCGCGAAAAACTCCTCTACGAAAACACCACGATCCGGCAAAAGACCCATCCGGAAGCGGTGTTTTTGAACTACACGGGAAGGCGATTGACGCAGCGCAGCGTGGGAAGAATTTTGAAGAAATATGCGAAACTGGTGAACGTCAATTGGGATTTGCATCCTCATTCCCTGAGGCACGCGTTCGCCACGCACTTGCTGGCGGACGGTGCGGACTTGCGCGCGATTCAGGAACTCCTGGGGCACCAGTCGCTTTCCACCACGCAGAAGTACACGCACGCGTCGATTCGGCAGTTGATGGATATTTACGACAAGGCGCATCCCCACGCATGAAGAGTCACAGGTAATCGAGAAGCGGCAACAGCTGCAGATTTTCCCGGTGATTGAGCTGAATCTCTCGCCCAAGTGGGAAGTGAATTTCGGCATGGGAGTATGCGTGACGCGCTCGATGGATCATCTGATCGCAAAAATGATCCTGGGCTACCGCTTCGATTTTTGATAGCCGCGGCTGGTCTGCTCCTCCGCGCGAACACCTTAACCTGGCCAGGGGGATACGATGTGACAGGGCTCTTCCATCAAGATACGCGCGTTGACGCTGGTGCGTGCGGACCCGTACAATGGTAATTTGTCCATGGCCTTTGGAGGGCAGATGTACGCCGTCATACAGACCGGGGGAAAGCAGTATCGTGTCGCACCCGGCGACACCATCCGCATCGAACGGGTCAGTGGTGAAGTGGGCGAGCAGGTGAAGTTCGGCACCGTGCTGGCGGTGCATACCGACGACAAGAAAGTCCTGGCCGGTTCGGACGCGTCGAACGCCTCGGTGACCGGGAAAATCGTGTCGCAGGGCCGGGCGAAGAAGCTCACCGTGCTGAAATACAAGAGGACCAACCAGTACAAGATTCAGCGCGGCCACCGGCAGAATTACACGGCCGTTGAGGTCAGCGAGATCAAGCTGTAAACCGAACGGCGCCGCATTGCCGGGGCCGCCAAGCTTAAAACGAAAGGGATTGCGTCATGGCACATAAGAAGGGCGGCGGATCATCCACAAACGGCCGCGATTCGCACGGGCAGAGGCTGGGCGTGAAGCGCTTCGGCGGGCAGTTGGTGAACGCGGGTACGATTCTGGTGCGGCAGCGCGGCACCAAGCACCAGCCCGGCGAGAACGTGATGAAGGGCAAGGACGACACCTTGTTCGCGCTGGTGACGGGGTACGTAAAATTCGAGGACAAGGGCAACCGGGGCCGCTTCATCAGCGTTACGCCTGCGGAAGCCGCCAAGGCCGCGAATTAGGATCGTAGGGTTCCAGGCGGCCCCGACTCTTGTCGGGGCCGTTTTTTCTTTTGGAGCTACCGAAGCGCCGTGTTTGCAGAGATGAAGGTTTATGTTCGTAGATGAAGCCAAAATTTACGTGAAGGCCGGAGACGGCGGAAACGGTTGCATGGCCTTCCGCAGGGAAAAGTATGTGCCGCGCGGAGGACCTTCGGGCGGTGACGGCGGGAATGGCGGCAGCGTCTACGTGGAAGCAAACCCGAACGACAACACACTGCTGCGCTACCGCTACAACCGGGCATTCAAAGGCGAACGCGGGCGCCACGGCGAGGGTTCCAACTGCACCGGGCAATCGGGGGAGGACACCATCCTGAAGGTGCCGGTGGGCACACTGGTCTTTGACCAAGAAAGTGAAGAGTTGCTGGCGGATTTGAAGAAGCCCAGCCAGAGAATCCTCGTGGCCCAGGGAGGGAAAGGCGGGCGTGGCAACCAGCACTTTGCGAAGCCATGGCATCAGGCGCCCCGGGAGAAAGAAGAAGGGCAGCCGGGCGAGGAACGCCGGCTGCGGCTGGAGCTAAAACTCCTGGCCGATGTAGGCCTGGTAGGCTTCCCGAACGCGGGCAAGTCCACGTTGATTTCGGTGATCAGCGCGGCCCGGCCGAAAATTGCGAATTACCCGTTCACAACGCTGGAGCCCAACCTGGGCGTGGTGAACGCGGACGGGGGAACGGGCGGCCACGGCAGCGAACTTGGGCGGACGTTTGTGGTTGCCGATCTCCCGGGGCTGATCGAAGGGGCGAGCGAGGGAGCCGGACTGGGAATTCGCTTCCTGCGCCATGTGGAGCGGACGCGGCTGCTGGCGCACCTGATCGATACCAGCGACACCGCGGAAATGAACCCAGTCGAGGCATTTGAAATTATTGAAGGCGAACTGGCGGCGTTCAGCGACACCATGCTGGATAAACCCATGATTGTGGTCGCCACGAAGCTGGACGCGACAACGGACCGCACGAAGTTGCAGGAGCTAAAGAAGTTTTGCAGCGAGAAGCACCTGGAATTTCACGCGATTTCGGCGCCGACGGGCGAAGGCGTGAAAGAACTTGTGCGGGCCATGGCGGATGCGCTCGACCGCATTCCAAAACAAGAATTGACTGAAGATGCGGCCATCGGAGCAAAGGATGAGAATATAGATGCGGCAGCCTACGAAAACCCCGATGACCTGGAACCGCATGAAGGTGGCCCACCCATCGGGAAGATTTCGTGAGAGAATCCCACCCGGTACATCCGGGAGGCGGTTTGACGACGGCGCAAGCGCACCGCACAGCGGCAAAACATCATCCACGCCGCATCGCTCTTTTTGGCGGCTCCTTTGACCCTATTCATGCAGGCCATCTGGTGGTGGCGCGAGCAGCGGACCGGCGCTTCAATTTCGACGAGATGCACTTCATCCCGGCGAGCCGACCGCCGCACAAACTGAAGCAGCACCTGGCCCCGTTCCCCCACCGGTTTGCGATGGTGGCACTGGCGTGCACGGAGCACCCCCACTTTGTGCCGTCGCTGGCGGAGGCCGGGGAAGACTTCAGCGGGACGCAATTGCACTACTCCGTGGATACGGTGCGCTATTTCCGGCATGCGTACCATGGGCAGGGGGACCGGATCTTCTTTATTATCGGGGCGGACGCATTCCTGGATATACCAATGTGGAAGGAATATGAGACCCTGCTGGGACTGTGCGATTTCGTGATCGCTAACCGCCCGGGCATCCGCTTGGAAGCGCTCAGGCTGGTAATTCCTCCCGACTTGCACGGGCGGCCGGATGCTGCGCGGGAGAAAGAGGACGAAATGGTGGCTCATGGGTCACCCGTGGTAGCCCAATTGGAGCGGACAACCGTCTATCTATTGGAGAATGTGTCCAGCGAAGTCTGTGCCACGGATATCCGGCGGAAGGCGAACCGCGGGCAGTCCATTCATGGGCTTGTCTCGGGGCGTGTGGAGGAATACATTTTGAAGCAGGGTTTGTACCGGTGAAACTGGAATCGTTACCCCAGGGTGTGCGCAGGGCCGTCGAGGCCGCGCAAGAGAAGAAAGCGGGCGGGATCTCCGTGCTGGACTTGGACGGTGTGGGGGCGTTCACGCGGTACTTTGTGATTTGTACGGGGTACAGCCGGCCACAACTGCAGGCCATCTGCGCGGGGATTGAAGAGGCGCTGTACAAGGATTTGAAGCGCTCGCCGGAGCACCGCGAAGGCCAGCGGTCATCGGAATGGGCGCTCTTGGATTTTGGAAGCTTCATCGTTCACGTCTTCGGGGAGCAAGCACGGCGTTACTACGATCTGGAGAGATTGTGGCGGTCGGCGCCGGTGCTGTCTATCCCAGACGAGCCGGAGACAGGGCGAAAAGAGCTTTCCAAGCGAGTGGGCTGAAACCAGGTCAGAATGTCGCCTGCGGCTAACGCGGGCGGCTGGAGAAGCCCATTGGTTATGGCAAGCGAGCGATTGCCCTGGATCTGCAAGGATCCGGCCTCGCAGCGTCTCCTCGATCTCGCGGAGCGCGTTGCTCCCCTTCCCACCACGGTCCTCATCACCGGAGAGAGCGGCACCGGAAAAGATTACCTGGCGCGCTTGATCCACGAACTTGGACCCCGGCGCGACACTCCTTACATAAAAATCGAGTGCGAGAGTTTGCCGCCTCCACTGCTGGAGAGCGAACTCTTCGGGCATGAGCGCGGAGCGTTTCCCGGCGCTGCGGAGCGGAAGCCTGGGCGCTTCGAGCTGGACGCCAAAAGCACCATTGTACTCGATGAAGTGGCGGCGCTGGCGGCCAGCACGCAAGCGCGGCTCTTGCGCGTGATGGAAGAGCGGGTCTTCGAGCGCCTGGGCGGTAAGGAACACCTTCGTGTTGAGGCGCGCATCATCGCGTTGACCAGCGCGGATTTAGCCAGGGCGGTAAAAGAAGGGCGTTTCCGCGAAGATTTGTATTACCGGCTGGACCTCGTCAAGATCTGGATGCCACCGTTGCGGGAACGCCGCGCGGATATCTTGGCCCTGGCGGAGCATCTCTTGGCGGCGCTCGGACCAGCCCACGGGAGACCAAAGATTCGGCTAAGCGAACCGGCCAAGGGGGTCCTGGAAAAGTATCGCTGGCCGGGCAACGTTCGGGAATTGCGTGACACCCTCAAGGGCGCCGTGATTTGCGGGCAGGGAGAGATGCTTGAAGCGGAGCATCTGCCTGCCCACATGCGCGCCAATCCGGACGGAAACCGCCCCGAAGCTGGCTCGCGTTCGCTGGAAGACGTTGAGCGCGAAGCGATCGAAGCGACGTTGAAGGCGACGCGCAATCAGATCGGGCGGTCCGCAAAAATTCTGGGCATCAGCCGCAAGACGCTGCTGGAAAAGAGAAAGAAATACGGCTGGGTGTAATTCGCGAAAAGTAGAAAAATGACAACCGTGGGTGGTGACGCGGTAGACTCGCGGCATGAAGATTCGGCTGTTGCTGCTGGGGAAAACGCGGCGGGCAGAGCTCTGCGCGCTACTCGATGGGTATGTGAAACGCATCTCCAGGTCCTGCTTCATCGAAGTGACTGAGGTGCGTGATGCCAAGGCGGCAGTGAAGAAGCTGGATGCCGATCGTGCCGCCACGGCGGTGCTGCTGGATGCTGCGGGAAAGTCTTATGATTCGCAATCCTTCGCGAAATGGCTGGGGGAGGAGCGTGATCGCGGAACCCGGGAGCTCATCTTCGTGTGCGGTGATGCGGATGGTTTCCCGGCTGAACTGCGCGAACGCGTGAAGCAGAAAGTGTCCCTCAGCGCGATGACGTATTCGCATGAGCTGGCCCGAGTGATGCTCGCGGAGCAGATTTACCGCGCGTTGGCGATCTTATCCGGCAGCCCGTATCCAAAGTGAAGAAAAGCTGTCTAGCAAATGATTTTCGGGAGGGCACGACTTTTTACCCAGAACGCAGCGAAGGGCACCCCTTACTGAAAAACTCCGCAGATTAGGGGGTCGGAGCTTCAACTCCGACATTAGGTGCTTGGCTATCATTGGGCTTTCGCCCCTGGAGAAAGCCGCTACAGGTTTTTTGCGCTGCCTGCCAAAGCAGGCGGCACTGCTTCATCTCGATGTGCCGATAGCTGCGCTCGGTATGCTTCGCGACTCTGTTATGCTGGCGGTCATTGGGAAGTGCGCGCTTGGAAGATCAGATTCAAACGATGCTTCGCGGCTCTGTCGGCGGCATCATGCTGGCCACCGTTTTTCTTTTCATCGGTCTGGCTGCCTGCGCCATCGCTGCGATTCGGGGCCGTGGCAGGGTTCGCATCCTACTATGGTTTGGAATCTTTAGTGCCATGTACGGCGTCCGCATACTGGCGCAGGGCCACCCTTACGTGATTGCGATTATCACGTACTTGATCATTATTCCCGCCCTGCTTTTCTGGCTGGAGTTAAGCCTCGGGAAACTACGCCGCTTCTTACAGATCACGGTTGTTGCGGCAGCGGTGATCGGCATTATCGGCATTTGTGTGACCTTCATTACCAAGTCGCCCTACAAATTCATGCCCGTTAACAATGTTATGGCGATCTGGACGCTTTCGGCACTCGCGGTCGTGACCGCAGTTCCAAGTTTAGGGAGGAGATTCCTGGTCATCCAAAGTCCGATCTCCGCAATCGGTACGCTTGTGCTCGCGGTGGCAGTCCTGTACTCCAATTCGACGTTTTTTTTCAAGCTTCCTTCCTATCCTTACTTTGAACCGCTTGCGTTCGCAGTGTTTGTTTTCTCTCTTGGATACGTAGCCGCAGAGAAAATCTTCGCTGACGAGCGCCGCCTCCTCTCCATCGAAAGCGAACTTGAGATCGCCCGCGAGATACAGAGTTCGATTCTTCCGAGATGCGTTCCCGAACTCAAGGACCTTCGCATCAATGCTGCTTATCGTCCGATGACCGCCGTCGCCGGCGATTTCTACGAGTTTATCGCCGTCGACCAGAACCGGGTCGGCTTCCTCGTGGCGGACGTCTCCGGGCACGGTGTCCCGGCAGCGCTCATCGCGTCAATGGTCAAGGTGGCAATGCAATCGGTCGTGCCCGTCGCACATGACCCGCGAAAGGTTTTGCGCGGGTTGAATCGCATCCTCTCCGGCCAACTCCAGGATCAGTTCGTTTCGGCGGCCTATTTATGGCTCGATATGGAGCTTCGCAGGGCCTTGTACTCGGCCGCGGGACACCCACCACTTCTGTGCTGGCGAGAGGGTAAGTTGGAGCGTATTGAAAGTAACGGCTTATTGCTGGGACTCATAGCGGATTCCGACTATCCCGTTTGTGAACTGCCGCTCAACTCCGGCGACCGTTTCCTGCTTTACACCGATGGTGTCGTTGAGCCGGAGAATGCCGCCGGTGATTTCTTTGGCGATCACCAGCTTGAAAAAATCGTTCGCAACAATCGCTCGCGCCTGCCTGCTGAATTGTCGGAGGAGTTGCTCTCTGGAATACGCCACTGGCGACCCGCCTCCGTCCCCCAGCAGGATGACATCACGCTCATCGTAATCGACGTCGTTTAGTCTCTCGGGAATGCCAACGCTGGCAAGGCTAAGACAACCCTGGAATGAATCCGAAGATTCAGGGCAAATGGCCGGCTAACCAGAAACTGGGCAGGCCGCCACAAATCATGGCATTTGGCCCCCGTGTCCGGGTGTGTTAACTTTTTTATTCATGACGAAGCGCATCGGCGTGCTCTTGAGTGGCCGCGGCTCGAACTTCGAGGCGCTGGCCGAAAGTGTTGCCGCCGGACGCATTCCCAACGCCAAGATCGCCATCGTCATCAGCAACAAACCGGACGCCCGCGGATTGGAACGCGCAAAGGCCCGGGGAATTGAAACCCGGCTGATTCCGTCGAAAGGGCTGGAGCGAGAAGCCTACGATCGCCAGGTGGCCGCGGTCCTGCACGACTACAAGGTAGATCTGATCTGCCTGGCGGGCTACATGCGATTGTTATCGCCCTATTTTGTCGCGGAGTTCCCGCAGCGGATTCTGAATATTCACCCGTCGCTGCTGCCGTCGTTTCCCGGGCTGGAATCGCAGAAGCAGGCGCTGGACTACGGCGTGAAGGTTGCAGGTTGCACGGTGCATTTCGTGGACGAGAATCTGGACGCGGGACCCATCATCGTCCAGGCAGTCGTGCCCGTGAACGATACGGACGACGAGCACGCCCTGTCTGAGCGCATACTGAAAGAAGAGCACCGGATTTACACCGAGGCCGTGAAGATTATCCTCGAAGGGAAATTCAAGATCGTGGGGCGGCGCGTAATGCGCACCGCCTAGAGCGGCAAAACGAGATGACACAAGCCAATTTCAGACCGCTGGAAGAACAATTCGCGTACCTGAAGAAGGGCGTGGCGGAAATCGTGCCCGAAGCGGAGTTGCGCGCGAAGCTTGAAAAGTCGCTCCAGACCGGCAAGCCCTTGCGCGTGTACCTGGGCGTGGATCCTACGGCGCCGGACATTCACCTTGGGCACACAGTCGTCTTGCGCAAACTGAAACACTTTCAGGATATGGGCCACACGGCGATTTTCCTGATTGGTGATTTTTCCGCGATGATTGGGGATCCCACGGGTCAATCCGAAACGCGACCGCCGCTTTCGCGTGAGCAGGTGGAACTCAACGCGAAAACGTATCTGGCGCAGGTCTACAAAATCTTGGACCCGGAAAAGACCGAGGTTCGTTACAACAGCGAATGGCTGGGCAAAATGTCCAGCTATGATGTGGTCCGGCTCTGTGCCCATTACCGGCTGGCGCGTATGCTGGAACGTGAGGATTTTCGTTCGCGCCTGGATAAGAATCTTCCGATCGCCGTTCATGAGCTTTTGTATCCCTTGTTGACGGCTTACGACGCCGTGATGCTGCAGTCGGATGTCGAACTGGGCGCGACGGAACAAAAATTCAACATTTTGGTGCACCGCGAAATCCAGCGCGAGTATGGGCTCTCGCCGCAGGTCGTCGTGACTATGCCCATCCTCGTGGGGCTCGACGGCGAGCGAAAGATGTCCAAGAGCCTGGGGAACTACGTCGGGATTACCGAGGCGCCCGGGGAAATGTTCGGCAAAATGATGTCCATTCCCGATGAGCTGATGTGGTCGTACTACGAACTGGTCACCGACCGCACGCCTCAGGAAATCGCATCGCTGAAAGGGCAAGTGCAGTCAGGCCGGGTCCATCCGATGGATGTGAAAATGCGGCTTGCAGAAGAGGTTGTGGGCGGCTTTCACGGCGCGGACGCGGGGCACAAAGCCGCTGAAAATTTCCAGCGGGTCTTCCGCGACCGCCAGGCGCCGGCGGAGATGGACGAAGTCCGCATGAAGCGAGTGCCCGGTGGATTGAGGATTACTTTCCCGCAGTTAGGAAACGTTGAGACGCTCACTACGCTCGCGCTCCCCAGCGGCATCGTGAAGTGGTCGAAGATTCTCGCTTCGTTCGAGGGCATCGCTTCCACATCCGTAGCAGAACGCCTCATCAAACAGGGCGGGCTGGAGATCAACGGCTCCACGATTCAGGATCCCGCTTGCAAGTTGAATGTGGATCAACCTGCAACTTACAGCGTCCGCGTCGGCAAGAAGAAATTCCTCCGCATCGTGGTCGAATAAGCCGGAAATCCCAAGTTGACCATTTGCAGGCGAGCGCACCTTGTTCAGTTTCAATCGATTGTCACGGAAAGATTCAACTTCGCCGAAGTTGGATCTTCTCACGCCAGCCATTACCCAAGATTTGTCATTCCGACCGGAGGGACGGCGCTTTTGGCCGTCACGGAGCGGAGATACGTTTTTCCATCGCACGTTTTTTGTGCGATGAAATCTCTCTTCAACTTCGGATTTAAGGCTCAGTGAAGCGTTTCCGCGACCAATTGGAAAACATGCTTGGCAATCGCCGGCGCGGCGGTCAGCCCGGGCGATTCGATCCCCACAAGCTGAATCACGCGCGGCACTTCCTTGTCAGGCTCAATCACAAAGTCGGCAATCCCCTGTCCGCCCGGCGGTACGAGTTTCGGACGTAGCCCCGTATAGCCGAGCTGTAGTTCGCTCTCCTCAAGTTCCGGCAGCATGGCCTTCGCATCGCAAGCAAATTCAGGAATGGCCATGCGGTCGCGTTCGTAATTGTCCTTGCCCTCGACGTAGGCGGCCGTCGGCCCAACAAGCACTGTTCCCCAAAGTGTTTTCGTGAAGTGCAGCCCAAGGTAGAGGCCATCGTGATGGGGCAAAGGATAGACCAGGTTCTGGATCAGTCCCGCCCGAGGGCCGCGAATTTCGCAATATTCGCCCCGCACCGGATAAATCTTCCATGGGCGCGGGCCGAGAAGCTGCGCAACTTCATCGGAGTAGAGTCCCGCGGCATTGATGACGCAGCGCGCTTCGATGGTTTCCGTTTCGGACTGCTCTTCATCGCCGATGCGCAAGCGCACGCGAATGGCGTCCGTCACCGGCTCCAGGGAAATGGCCTTGGCGTGGTTGACGAGGTTTGCTCCTTGCTCCTCCGCGACGCGCGCGAACGCATGCACCAGGTCCTCGGCGGAGCAAATGCCCGTGGAAGGCACAAGAAGCGCCGCATGGCCTTTGACGTGGGGCTCGATGGCGCGTATGCCTGCCGCGTCAACAATCCGTAAACCCTCCACGCCGTTGTCCTCTCCCTTTTTTTGCAGAGCGAGAAGCTCTTTCTCCTCGGAAGCATCTTTCGCAACAATAAGCTTTCCCGTCGTGCGGCACGGCACGTTGTGCTTGGCGCAGAATTCCTTGGTCAGACGATTGCCTTCGACGCAGTGGCGCGCCTTCCAGGAATTTTTCGGATAGTAGATTCCGGAATGGATCACCCCGCTGTTACGCGTGCTCGTGGCCATCCCAAACTTCGGATACTGCTCAACCAGAAACACATCCTGCCAACGGCGGGAAAGCGCCTCGGCAATTGCGCAACCGACGACACCGCCTCCAACAATCAAGACATTTGCCTGGTCCATATACGCCAAGTATAGGGCGGGCGGATTACCGGCGCATTATTCTTCGTGACCAGTTTCGTCGAAGAAAGCTTTGCAGGGAACCAGGCGGGCTTGCGTGCCGTCGTGAACCGCGAACATCGCCTCTTTGCCCTCCGCGTTGCTCTTCTTCCAGAGAGAGGCGCTACCATACTCGCCGTCTTTATTGACGGCATAGAAACGGAGATTGAAAGTGGAAAGCTTCGTCTTGTCGCCGTTGTAGTTGCGCACCACGCGCCCCAGCGCTTCCAGGCAGGCATCGTCAGGCTTCATGCCCTTGCGCATCATTTCGACGATCGTGTGGCCACCGGAAATCTTGATGTTCTCCTCGCCTTTGCCCGTAGATCCAGCACCGCCAACGTCGCCATCCACGTAGAGCCCCGCACCGATCACGGGCGAATCGCCGACACGCCCGGGGATTTTCCAGGCCAGCCCGGAAGTCGTGGTGGTGCCGCTGACCTCACCCTTGGCATTCACCGCGAGGCAGTTGATTGTGCCGGTTGGCGGGTAAGTGATGACGCGCATCGCATAAGCGATTTTTTCCGGATCGTGATCGAAAAGAATCGCAACATAGTCTTTCCATTCCGGGCTGTCCGTGCCCGGCCGCCAGTTAAAACTCGTCTTGGCTTTCCAGGCCAGCCAGATTTTGCGCGAGTGCTCGGTCAGGAGATTCATCTCCTCGAAGCCCTCGGCGACGCCAAAGCGCCGCGCCCCGTCACCCACAATCATCACGTGGTTGGTGCGTTCCATGACCGTTTTGGCCAGCCGCGAGACATTCTTGATGCGGCGCACGGAGGCCACGCTTCCGGCGCGGCGTGTCGGGCCGTGCATTACGCTGGCGTCCAGTTCAACTTCACCCTCCTCGTTGGGCAAGCCGCCGTAGCCTACACTGTCATTGTTGGGATCGTCTTCCACGACAGTTACGACGCCAACAGCCGCGTCCAGCGTATCGCCGCCGCCCTTCAGGACTTGCATGCCTTTGTCGAGAGCGTTCAACCCGTTGGCCGATGAAATGATGAGCGGGCGCGTGCCGGCAACTGGCGCCGCGTCGAGAAGTCGAAGATCGCGGCTACTGCCATCGGTCAGTTCCAGTGTTTTGCCAAAAAGCCTGCCCGCGCCGGCGAATGCGCTCCCCGCCAGCGTTGTCAGAAAAAACTTGCGTCGTGTCCAGCGATCCATGACTACCCTCCCAAGCAAGATGCAAATCGCTCCGGATGGCACTCTATGCGAATTGAACTGGAAAAGAAACTACCGGTCCGGCGTGCAAGCCGTCTTCAGTCGGAGCCGCCGAGGGGGAGAAAGTACTGTGTGCCTTTGACCGGCTCCTGCAAGCGCCGCAGGAGCTGCTGCAAATCCTCGTTCTTCTCGACGAAATCGATTTCCGAGGTTTCGATGACCAGAAGATCCGCGCCCTCATAGCGGAAAAAGAAATGCTCGTAGGCGCGCGCCACTTCCTGCACGTATTCCGTCGAAATCTGGCGCTCTTCGTGCGCCTTTTTCTTGGCAATGCGGCCCAGCAGCACTTCCGGCTTGGCCTGAAGATAAATCACCAAATCGGGTTGCGGGAGCTCGACCGTGAGCGCCTCGTAATAGCGCTCGTAAAGCTTTAGCTCATCGTCATCCAGGCTGAGGTTGGCGAAGATGCGGTCTTTTTCCATCAAAAAATCGCTCACCACAAGGCCGGGCGCATCGCCGGAAAGGCCTTCACGAATGCGCTTCTGCCGTTCCATCAGGAAATACAATTGCGTGCGGAAAGCCGCCCCGGGAAGGCCGGCATAGAAATCAGCCAGGAAGGGATTATCCTCACAATCGTAAATGCGGCGCGCATGGAGCCGTTCGGCCAGCAGCCGAGCCAGCGTGGTTTTGCCAACACGAAGGGGGCCTTCAATGACGATGAATCGAGGTGGCTGCGGGCCGCGTTGCGGGATGCGTGCGCGCTTCGCCGATGATTCCGGACCAGCCATTTTCCCCCAAACCAAGGACGACGGCTTCTTGTGCGGGATTATAGCAGGTCTTTTCTCCGAATCGCGAGCGAGTGTCGAACCGGCCGGTACGAACGCTCCAGAACCCGGCCCCGGGAAAGTACCACGGAAAATTGTGACCAATGGGCCAGTGACACCTGTCCTTTGGTACAGTAAAGTGGACAGGAGTTGCAGCGTACCAGGAACCCTCCCCCCGGCCTGCGACTTCTGAGGTGCATCTTGGTACTATCCGCGCTCCTGATTTTTTGCTGTGCCGCGCTCCCGGCCGATACCCCTGGGGCTGTCGCGGATTCACCCACCTTGGTCGCCAACAATTCCAGTGCACCCCAGCCGGATTCCACAACGAAGTCGAAACTCCCCGATGCGCCCGCGCCCAAGCTGACAGGTTCGAGTGGGACCGATGCGGATGCTTCTTCCGCCGCGGGAATTGGTCCGGGCAGTGAGTCATTTTTGAACGCACCCCTCAAGCCCGCTGTGATTCGGCCGCTCGAATCTCCCCGCCAGCGCAAGATCTGGTACGCCTTGATGGCCACAGGACACGGCGCCGCTGCCTTCGATGCCTGGTCCACGCGGCGCGCCATTTCCGGCGGCTACGGCACGGAAGGTGATCCCCTGATGCGTCCGTTTGCACACTCCGGTGCGATGTACCCCGCCACGCAAGTGAGCCCGGCTGTAATGGACTATCTGGGACACCGCATGATGAACAGCAATCATGGCTTGATGCGGCGTTTTTGGTGGTTGCCGCAGGTGGCCGGAGCCAGCTTCTCGTTTGGAGCCGGCATTCACAACTATCGCGTCGTGCCCTGAGATTTCGCCGGTTCTATTTCCCAACTACAATCAGGACGAATGTTCCCGGCTTCATCGTAGGCCAGCGCTCCCCTTCTTTCGGCGGATTCATGTCTGCTGCAGGCAAGACCACGTTGTGGGTCTTGAGATCGAGACCCATCGTGCGGGCGCTCTTCTTGGTAGGAACATTTTCCACCACAGAATAATTGTCCGGCCCCTCTTGTTTCACAACCGTGAGGGTGCCCTCCCCGTTGGAAGCGAAGGCTAAGCCCGTCCCCGGATCATAGGTGTTCGCGTCCACGCCCTCGCCAATGGCAGGGGTGGCGATCACTTTTCCTGTGTCCGCGTTCACGACGGCCATCATCTTGTTGTGGCAACCCACGAATAGGCGGCGATTCTTTTGATCCATGGCCAGGCCCGAAGGACTTTCACAGGGCTTGAGGGGCCAGCGATGCAGGAGCTTGATGGATTGCGCGTCGATCTCGACAAGTTCCGAAGTGTCCTCAATGTTCACGAAGATTCTTCCTGTGCCATCCGCCGCGGCAAATTCGGGGCGCCCCGCCAATTCCAAAGTGCCGGCAACGGACCCATCGGCGGCGTTGATGGCGGTGGCGTCCTTGCTCCGGCCGTTCAGCGTGAAGACGCGCTTGGTCCCACTGTCATAAACGATGGCATCGGGGTTTTGTCCTGCGTTCACCGTGCCCAGCGTTTTCAGCGATTTCAGGTCGAAAATTGTCACCGTGTTCGCCCGGCCGTTGCTGGTGAAGCCTTTGCCGAGGTCGGCCGCGATCGCTATGCCGTGGACTCCCTGGGTGTCCGGAATCTCTCCAACGGCAGCGAACGAATCCGCGTCCAGCACGACGACTTTGGTGCCGTGCGAAATGTAAATGCGGCGTCCGGCGCTATCCACAGTGACGTAATCCCAGAACCCATCGCCGGCTACGGGAACACTTTTGATGACTTGGTAGCCGGAAGGGCCGGCAGTGCGTCCGAGCCCTGTTGATACCAAACTAAGACTCACAAAAGCGATGAGAGCAACGCCCAGTCCAATTCGATTCATCCTCATGTGAATCCCCCCTCCCAACCCAGCCCTTGAGCTGCATTTGTTACCGAGGCAATATACCTCACGTCAGCCTCCCCCAGCGCGCGCTTATTGGGATATAGTTAGGACGACCCAGGCTGGGCCGCTATTCGCCTCGGCGTTTCTTTTTGGAACAAAATTCCTTTGGGCGGGTTAGGATTTCTATATCTTGGAACAGACTAGCCAAAGAGGCAGAGGGGAATGTGTATGAGAAAGGGATTGCTGGGAGTGCTGGTGCTGCTGATGGTGGCGTGGGCTGCGGGGGCGCAGGAAGCAAGCTTGGGGGCAGCCGCGACGCAGGACAC
>Ga0326727_10008137_pt1 | contig 26903 bp, 23 predicted proteins | sample MB2enrmetagenome_FD_207643 | JGI IMG/M metagenome (GOLD analysis project Ga0326727, IMG submission 207643) | Lab enriched peat soil microbial communities from McLean, Ithaca, NY, United States - MB29MY | ecosystem: Environmental > Terrestrial > Soil > Wetlands > Peat | place: USA: New York...
AAAGGGGCTTCGCCCCTTTGGAATCCCAGACGGGAAGAGCCGGGACAGGCGGGCTTTAGGGGAGGATGGACTGGTCATGGAGCGCGGTCCATTTGGCTTGGTAATCGTCCCAGACGGCCTGATCCGCTGCCCCGGCCATACGGGAGAGTTCCTCGCGGGAGTATTTGCCGTGCAGTTTGTACTGGTTGGCGAAGCCGGCGCCGTAGCCCGCGCCGCCGAGCCCGGAGACCGCGCCCGTGCGCTTCAAGTGGGGCAGACTCAGGTATCCTTGGTAGACCGGGACCTTGCCGAGGGCCAACAGGCGCAAATCGTGGTCTAGGTCGTCGAATTGCGAGGGCGAAAAACGCAGGTCGAAGTCGCCGCAGGCCGCCAGGTCTCCGGTGGCAAACATATGCAGGCAGCCGGTCACCGAGGCGGCCGGGCGCAGGTAGTCGAACTGGCCGACGTCCAGGACCTGGTGGTGCAGGCTTGAGATTTCAAAGCGCCGCGTGGCCGGGGCGGCTTCCGGGTCCTCCGGCGTTTGCGGCAACACTTCCAGGTGCAGATCGGCGCTTTGGACCTGCAGGGGTTGAGCGTGGTCCACGACCTTGCAGCCGTAGACCCCGGCACCGGGATAGGCGGCCCGGGCGGCGGCGAGCAGCGAAAACCAGTCCGACGGCAGATCCACGTCGTCGTCCATGTAGACGACAAACTCGGCCGCGGCCGCCTCGGGCTCGCGCCTGAGCCAGTTGCGGGCAGCGGGCGCTCCGATGTTGACCGGCAGCCTCACCACCCGCATCCGGTCCGCGCCCAGACGATCGCAGGCCGCGCGCAGGACCTCGGGCGTGGCGTCTGTCGAGCCGTTGTCGAGCACGATGATCCGCGAGATCCCGTCCGACCCGGCCGGATTCTCCAGGCTGCGCTCAAGGGAGCGCAAGGTGACCTCCATCTCGGCGGCCTTATTGAAGGTGTAAAGTAAAACCGCCACCGGTCCCGGCAGCTCGGCCGGGCCCCGCGCCCTCCCGCCGATCAGGTCGTAAAGCGCCAGCATGGCGTTCACGCACCAGGGATGATTTGCGGCCAGCTTGGTCAAAACGCGCGTTGCTTGATCGGTTTGGCCCAAAAGGGCGAGCGCGCGGGCGCGGCCGAAGGCAACAGACGCCCCGTCGTAAACCGCCTGGAAATTCCGGTAGTGCGTGAGCGCCGCGGCGGCCTCGCCCTGGCACAAGGCGATGTCGCCGAGGAGCTTGGCCGCAAGCGCCGACAGATTCCGGGGAATCGCCTCGCCGGCGAGCCGCGATGCTCCGCCGAAATCGCCGGTGGCCAGATGATGCGTCAGTTCGTGGCCGAGCCAGAACAGGTTGCCCGGCTGCCGGGCCCGCTGTTGGCCAAGGTAGTGGCGTAATTTGTCGTGATCGCGGCGCGCGGCCAGCCTGGAAAAGTACTTCATATCCGCGGGCGGGGCGTGACCAAGGGCCACGGCGTCAAGCAGCGCGGCGAGCGCCGGGGGCAAGGGCTCTCCCGGCTGGGAGCGAACGGCGCGGGCCAAAGCCCCGTCAAGCGGATCGCATTCCCAGGCGGCTAAAAAAAGCCGCCGGGCAAGCCCGGGCCAAGCCCGTTCCGCAAGCTTCAGGGCACTCCGAGCGGTCCGGGCCAGATGCTGCTTGCCCACGCCGCCCCAGGCGAGCAGCGTCCGGACGGCCAAAGGCAAAGCGGCCAGCGGCGGCGCAAGCGGCGCGGCGCTCGGGGTCACTCCCCGGCCTTCCCGCCCGACGCAGGCCCGCGGGACTCTTTGAACGTGTGGTTCACAACAGTGTTTTTCATTCGGCGATGGATGTTGCCAGCCCGTGCGCATCGGGGAACCGACTTTTGCTCCCTATAGCCGAGACGGACGGCAAAGGCCACCGGTTTTCGGACGGCAAGACGAAGCGCACTCAAAGTGAACCGGCTTTATTGCTTGGAACACAACGCCTTTGACTTTGTGCTCCCATGGCCCAGCGCCGCGTGGCCGTTCTTATAAACGGGGCAGAAAACCAAGACATTTCATGCTTCCATGTATAGCCCTACATTACCCGCCACACGGTAATTTTTATACCTTTTTGACACACACCTTGCTATGATCTAATCAAACGCGAAGCAAGGCTCCCCGACCGTCCGGGAGCCTCGTCGCAGGGAGCCGGCCATGGGCCTGAACAAAAACCTAGTGAGCAATATCTCGTGGATGGCCGCCGGAGCGGCCATACTCTTCGTCTTCCTGGCCGTGACCTGGATGTCGCGGCCGGGCGCCCTGTCAGGCGACGAAATTTCCGCCCAGGCCGCGAAACACCGCCTGGTGGACCAGATGCGCCTGGATCTGGTCCGCGAATCCGAGACCGAAAAAAGCGCCGTCCTGACCGAGGACGACAAAGAATCCGTGGAATTTGCGGATCAAGCCAAGGCCGCCCTGACCTCGATCGAAGACCAAAGAACGCAACTGCAGTCCTTGATGCAAAAAGGGGCGAGCTCGCGGGAGCAGGCGCTCTTCGCCGGATTCTCCCGGGCCTTCGCCGAACTGACCAAAGTGGACGCGGTGTTGCTTGATTTGGCCGTCAAAAACACCAACGTCAAGGCCTACGGCCTGGCCTTCGGTCCGGCCACCCAGGCCCTGCGCGATCTCGAGGCCAGCCTCGGAAAACTGGTCATGGCCGAATCCGGGACCCCGGACGCCTCCCGGGCCGCCAACTTGGCCTTCATCGTGCAGACCTCTGCCTTGCACGTCCAGACCATGCTCGCCCCGCATATCGCCGAGAGCAGCGACGCCAAGATGGACGAACTGGAAGTGGCCATGGCCGCCGAAGGCAAAAAAATCGAGACGGCCTTCGCGGGCCTGGCGCAACTGAGCCCCATACAAGACCCCGCGTCCCCCGCTCCCCTCGAAGCGGCCAAGGTCGCGTACGCCAGCTTCCAGGAAATCACCGGGCGCATCCTCGCCCTGTCGCGGGAAAACACCAACGTGCGCTCCCTGGCCATGTCGCTCAACCAAAAACGCAAAGTCTTCGCCCTGTGCCAGGACGACCTGGCCGCCCTGCTGGAAGCCATCCCCGAACCCCAAGCCCCGCTCGGCAAATTCGGCCGCTAGCCCAGGGCGCTGCCCCTGGACCCCTCCGCTGGGGGCGATAATCGCCCCCAGACCCCCATGGTAAGGGGCTTTGACCGTCCCCCCTTACCGTGGGGGTCCGGGGGGCACTATAGTCCCGGCCTTAGACGGGATCATGCCCCCTGCCGTCAGGCCGTCAGATGGCGCTACGCATGATATCCAGGAGTTTTCCGAGTCGTTTGACGTAGGTATGTTCGGCCAGGACGCGGCGGCGGCCCTTGTCGGCGATCTTGCGCCGTTCGCCGGGATGGTCGAGATAGAAGCGGACCAGTTCCGCGATCTCGTCCGGATGGGAATAGACCGCCGCCTCGACTCCCGGGACGAACAGGGCTTCGAATTGGGGTTGGGCGTCGGTGAGCAAAAACGCGCCGCAGGCGGGCACGTCGAAGACCCGTTGGTTGACCGCGCCCTTCATCTGCCGGCTGGTGGCGTTGAAATTGATCTCGGCCAGAGGATAAAAGAGCGGCGTCTCGGTGTAGTAGGCCAGCTCCGCGTGGTAACGCCAGTCCCTGCCTTCCCCGGGCAGGACTTCAAGCCAGCCCGGATCGCCGGCGATTAACGGGAAAAAGGGGGTGAGCCGCCTGGCGCAGTCCAGCCGGTACTGGCCGGTGGCTTCCCACATGATCAGGGTATCGAAGGCCAACCTGCGTTCCACGTCGTCGAAGGCGACATAATCCGGGTAGAGCTCGGAGAATTCCCGGCGCAGGCACTCGGCGACCGACAGGCCCGGGCTTTCGCCGAAGGCCCGGGCGATGTCGCGGTAGGCGGCCGTCAGCGCCGGCGTCGGCCTGGCCACCTCAAGGCGCGTGCGCGTCTTGATGGCCATGGAATTGCCCAGAAACGAGACCCGCGACCGGAAGGGATGGTCGCGCGCCGTCCGGCCGAGCGGGTGGAAGCGTTTCTCGTCGGTCGCCAGGGGCAGGTGGTGGACCGCCGCGAAGCCCAGGGAGCGGAGCGATTCCAGGTGGTCGGCGTCCCAGGTGAAGACGACGGTCTTGGCCGTGGTCTTGTGGTCGTAGACCTCCAGGAGCAGATGGGGATTATCCACGAACCAGGAGGCCAGGGGCAAGCCCAGGCGCGCGAGCATGCCGGCCAGCACGCCCTCGCGGTCCACGCCCATGTGGTTGGTGGTGAGCACGAAATCGGGCCGGAACTCGTCGATGGCCGAGAGCATCGTGCGGGCGTAAGTCTCGATTTCGGTTGCGTCGTCCGGTATCGAGACCAGCTTGTGGGGCGCGCCGAGCCGGTCGCAGGCGGTCATGATCTCGCCCATGAGGAAATACTTGGACGTCAGCAGCAGGGGGCGCATCGCCCGGCCGGCCCTGGGCCGGCCGAAAGAAGGCTTGGGCGCGCCGGGAAGGGAACGGGAAAGCGCGTTTGCGATCGCGAGGTAATAATCCGGATCGAGCCGGGCGTAGAGCGGGTGGGTCAGAACGTGAAGCGTCCCTCCACCGTGCTTGGCGCGCCAGGCCTCGATTTCGGCCAGGGCGGCTTGCATCCGCGGGGCTTGGGCAAAACTCACCCGGGGATCGGCGGCAAATCGCTCCCTGGCGCCGGTGGCCGTGAGGATGGCCGTTTCCTTGTCAACAACCAACACCGGCAGCACCGCTCCGGCCGACGCCGCGAGCAGCTTCGCTACGGCCTCACCCAGGCCGCACCCCAGCACGACGGGCAACTCGCCGGGCGCAAGCGCGGCAATCCAGCGCGCGGCCAAAGCGGCCTCGCCGCCGCGTCCGGCCAGATGCCAGGTTTTGCCCGCCAGCGTAAGCCGCACGTCGATGACGCAGCCGTCTTGCAAAACGGGTTCGACTTCGTAGGGCGGCGGGGATTTTGGCGGCATGACGGTCCTCGTGTGATGTTCTCGAAATGGCCTTGATAAAATATCAAGGCCATTTCGAGAAAGAGCGCGAGCCGGAAAACGCGGTTTCCGGCTCGCTCACGGAGCCCACGCCTCCGCGCCAGCCTTGCGGCCGGCGAGCGTCGCGTCATGAAAACGCTCTCCAATTACAAAATTAATTGCAGAACGCGACACTCGGCCGCTTATTCGGGCAGGATCGCCCCCAAATCGACTTCGTTTTCAATGATATTAAAAAAGTCGATCAGCTTGACCAGGGACAAAATCTTTCTGACCTGGTCGCTTGGGCGGTAGAGGTAGAAATGCGATCCGGCGCTTTGGCTGCGGGTGCTGGAGGCCACCAAAAGGCCGATGCCCGAGGAGTCGATGAAGGTCACGCCGGAGAGATCCCAAATCACGGTCTCCGGTCGTTCACCGCTTAAGGCCGCTTCGAGCTTGGCTTTATAGGTCGGAGCGGACTCAAGCGTGATTTCACCCGCACTGCGAAACATGAGAACATTTTGGTCGCGTTCGACGGTCAGCTCTTCCACGATGGATTTCCTATGTTTTTATGGATGGCTACAACGTTTTCCCCGCCGTGCCGGCGCACTTCGCAGCCGTCGGCCAGGGAAGAAATCAAAAACATGCCCCGGCCGCACTCGGAACAGGGGGCGGCGTTCTCGTAGCAGACTTCCTTCGTAAACCCCCGGCCCCAATCCACGACCTCGATGTCGGCGCTCTTACCCGGCGTCAGGCCGAGGCGTATCTCGATACCTCCCGGAGCGCCGCCTTGATAAGCATGCCGGACCACATTGGAGGAAGCCTCGCACAAAGCGAGCTCCAAATCGTGCAACGCGCCTTGGTCGCCTATGTATTCCCCGGCCAAGGCGATGACCGACTTGACCAAGCGCCTGGCGGCCTTGGGTTCGGCCTCGCAGCGGAAAACAAAGGTGTTCAACTTTCCACCTGCACGTAAAGCGCCGAGACGTCGTCGCGGAATTCTGGCCGCGACGGCGTTTCCCCGGCGACCGCCGCCGACAGCGACGAAAAGAGCGCCTCAAAGCAAAATCCGCCGCTTGACAGCAGATCCTTGGCCGTCTGAATGAAGCGTTCGATGCCGTACATCTCACCTGAAGCCGTATCCCATTCATACCATCCATCGGTGAAAAGAAAAAGACCCGCTCCGGGATCGAGCCTGACTCGCTCGACTTTGAAATCCAGGTCGAAAAAGCCAAGCACGGTGGTGGTGGCTTCGAGTTCGTCGATGCGCCCGCCCGAATGCAGGATGGCCGGGCAATGGCCGGCGTTGATATACTCCATGGTCCCGTCCCCGCGCTTGATGTCGGCCGTGAAAATGCTCACGAAATCCGAATCCCTGCCGAGGATGTCGAGAAGCTGGCGGTTGATCAGGGTCAGGGTCTCGGCCAGCCCGAGATAATGGGTGGCCGTGGTCCGGAACAAGCTGCGCACCATGGCCATGACGAAGGCGGCCCTGGCCCCGTGGCCGGAAACATCGGCCAGGATCACCCGCACATGGTCGTCGTCGCCTTGAAAATAGTCGAAATAGTCGCCACTGGCCAAACCCGAGGGCTGATAGAAACTGGCCACCGTCATCCCGCCCACCGATCGGTCGCCCGAGGGTAAAAGGCTCCGCTGCAACTGGGCGACCATGTCGATTTCCGAGCGGATCGTGGCATAAGCGCCGCGCAACTGGCGGGTCAGCCGGACCTGGCGCTCGGCCACGCCCACCCGGGCGAGCAGCTCCACCTTGTTGAACGGTTTGGTCAGATAGTCGTTGGCCCCGGCATTGAGCGCCGCGGACTTGGAGTCCGAGGTCTCCTCGGAGGTGAGCATCAAAATATAGGTATCCTGGTCGTCGCACGCGGTCCGGATGTGTTCTATCACCTCCAGGCCGCTTTTTTGGGGCATGTTCATGTCCAAAATGATGATGTCCGGACGGTCGGCGAGGTAGTTATCAATGCCGTCCTGCCCGTCCACGGCGGCCCGGATTTCATACAGGTCGTGCAAAATGATCCGAAGCGTCTGCCTGATGAGCAGCGAATCGTCGACCAGCAAAAGTTTGAGTGATGCGTTGTCCGACATGGTCGTCCATGTACCTTTCCTTGGGCTGGAAGGCAAAGGTGAATTTGCCCCGGGACGCGGCCGGCCGGCCGCGCCCGCGGTATATTGATCCAAATGTTTCATTTCGCTTGGAAGATTTGCAAAAATACATCGTTTTGCTATAGGAGTGCCCGATAAAGTATCCAATCCGGTTTCCCGGCATCTCTTCCCCGGCCGCGGATGCCCTCGCGGCCGCACCCCGGGAAAAACCGCGCCGGGTTGCGAAGCATCACCCGGCTCTTCGCAACCGGCCTCTGGGAGAACAAGCAAAATGCCCCGTATTCTGGGAGTGTATTCGAAAACCGTCGAAGTCGGCGCCGGCATCGGGAGCACGGCCAAAAAAGTCATCCAGCGAACTTACTGGTTCGTGCGCATGCTCCCGGACGACAGCTACGAACTGCGCGCTCTCAACGCCAACCACGTCCCGGCCGGACCGGCCTTCGTCCTGACAAAAAAAGAATTCATAAGCCTCTACGCGCCCGAACCGGACTTTTACCTTAAAAAAACCGTGCCCGGCCTGGAATCGCTGGCCAAAAAGCTGGAAAGAGGCGAAGAGCACTTCAAAGCCGGAGAGTTGGACGAGGCCGAAAAGGAATTCTACAAGGCCCTGCATATCGACGAAGACAGCCCCAAGGCCAATATCGGCCTGGGCAACGTCTACACGGAAAAATCCGATTACAAAAAACTCCACGCCGTATTGAAACGAATTCTGAACAATGACCAAGTGTTCAAGGATGAGCAACGACTCCTGTTCAACGATTTCGGCATCCACCTGCGCAAAGGCAAACTGTTCGAGGAAGCCATCCAATATTACGCCAAAGCTCTAGAACTCCACCCGGACGATGAAAATCTGCACTTCAACATCGCCAGGGCATTTTATGAATGCCAGAATGAACCAAAGTGCCTGGAGCATCTGCACAAAGCCCTTGAGATCAATCCCGGATTCAAGGAAGCCAAGCTTTTTTTGAATTACTGCCAAGCCGGCGCGGAAAAAAACGCCCCCAGGGAGATGACCGAGTAAGGACACGGTCGGCGGAGTAACACATGGAGGACAAACAAGCTTCACTGGCAATCGATCTCGGCACCAAAATGCTTCTTGAAGTCCAGGGCGTGGGCGCCAAACTCAACAGCAGCTTCGTCGGGCTGGTCAAAAATAAATTCATCATCACCCAAATGCCCGTACTCGTGGACTTCGAAAAAGAACAAGTCCTGCAACACCTCTATCCGGAAAATAAAACCACCGTCCGCTACCTGAACATGGGTACGGTGCTCGGCTTCCAAAGCCAAATCATCAAATACATCATGGTGCCATTCCCCATGCTCTTCCTCACTTACCCCAAGAAAGTGGAGAGCCTGAACCTGCGCAAACACAAGCGCATCCGTTGCGTCTTCCCGGCATTGGCCAGGTTCGACGCCAAGCAACTGGAAGTCATCATCGTGGACCTCAGCGACGGAGGCTGCGGCCTGTTCCTCAGAAGCGACCAGCAAGACACTCTCAAGGTGGACTACGATGACATCGTGAAAGTACAATGCCCGGCTCTCGGCCATGGGCCGGATAATCCCATGGAATGCATCGTCAAACGCTTCACGGCCAACGGCAAAGGCATGGAACTCGGCCTGAAATTCGTCGACAAGGAAAGCGAAACCCTCAAGCAAGTGCGCCACTTCATCGGACAAGTCTCCAACTACATGTAAGAGGAGACCAAGGGCTCCGCCCCTGGACCCCGCTGGGGGGACAATTGTCCCCCCAGCCCCCCCGTGTAAGTGGGCTTGCCCGAGCCCCTTACCGGGGGGAGCCCTTCCCCCGGGTCATTCTTCGTAATAGGTGGCTTTGCTGGTGTCTTTTTCGGACACGCTGACTTGGTGGACGGATATTTCGGTATTTTCGAGTTGTTGTTTCATCTGTTCGTAGATGTGCGCGGCCAAGTTTTCGGAGGACGGGTTTTGCCGGTCGAAGGGCGGAATGTCGTTTAGATGGGCGTGGTCCAGACGGGACAGGACCGAAGCCAGCAAAGCCTTGATTTCCTTGAAGTCCATGAGCAGCTCGGTGTCGCCGGTCAGGCGCGAGCCCTTGACCGCGACTTCCACGGCGAAATTGTGTCCGTGCAGCGACTCGCAGGCTCCCTGATAGCCGCGCAGGCAATGCGAGGCGCTAAATTCCGCCTTGACCGTCAGCAGGTAGACGCCTTTTCCCATGATCCTTTCCCGTGAGCCGCGCGCGGCGTGTTATTGTTTTTGGAGCTGTCCTGGCTAAGCCCAATGTCGGCGATAGGACGGCGTCGCCGGTCCTCGCCTTGAGAAACCAAAAATCAGAACCACTGTTCTTTCTCCAGGGGGCTGCCGCCCCCGGCCCCGCTTCAGAGCGGGAAGGGACTTCCACTCCCGACTCCCGCTTTAAGCCAAAGAGGCCGACGCCTCCGGCCCCGAGTCTTTTCACTCAATACTTTCGCCTCCCCCCACTCGTCAAAGTTTTTGGGAGGTGGGGGTTCGGGGGAGGAACTTTTTTTCCATACGCGGAGAGTAGAAAAGCCTCCTTTTCATACTCTCCGCTACGAAGCGTCTTCCCGCTGCAAAAGGTTCCTCCCCCGATTTCCTCTCTCTCCCAAAATCTTCTCCAACACCGCGCGCGTTCGCTTTGCTTCCGCTTCGCCGGGCCGGGGCGGACCGGCCAGGGCGAGGACGTCGGCGTGCCGGTCCAGGTCGCGCAGCGTGGGGAGCAGTGCCGGGGTTATGGCCTTTCGGCGCAGGGCGTCCAGGGTCAGAGCGAGCACATCCGGGCCGCCCCAGGGTATTCCGTGAAAGACTTCCGGACAGAATCCCCGGCGTGAAAATCCGATCAGATAGTAGCCGCCGTCGGTGGCCGGACCGATCACGGCCGGGCCTTCGGCCAGGTGTTTCGCGGCCCGGCGCAGGGTGTCCGGGGCCAGTTGGGGGATGTCGCTGCCCAGGACCATGGCCGCGTCCGCGCCGCGCTCGAAGCTCTCGGCCAGGGCCAGACGCATGCGTTCGCCCAGGCTGCCCCCGCGCTGCCTAAGCACGGTCCTGCCGCCGCCGAGCCAGGCCCTGGCCTCGTCCAACTCGTCCGCCGGCTGGCAATAAACCGTGGCCTCGAGCCCGGAGGCGTCCAAGGTGTCGAGCATATCCAGGACGCAGGCCTCATAAAGCGCCAGCGCCTCCGCCTCGCCCAGCTCCCGGGCCAGTCTGGTTTTCACCTTGCCCAGGCCGGGATTGCGGATGAAAAACAAAACCCGGGCCGCTTTCCGAGTGTCCATGGCTATCCGGCTCTCCGACCCGGCCGAGGCGTTGTCGGCCCGCCCATGGCGTTCAGGCGCTTCGCTGCCGCTGGAGCGTCGCTCGTGTGTTCATCCCCTGGCCCCCCTGATCCCGCTGAGCCCGCTGATTCCAAGAGCGCGTTGCCTCACTGGGATTTGCTTTCCAGAGATTGTCCGCTCCGGTTATAACTCGCACAAAGCTCCGGCGCAGGACGAGCCCTGTCCGGCGCAACAGGCGAAGCAGTGCGCTCCGGTGACCACCTCGCGCGAGGCGAGCGAGGAGAGGCCGTGGCCATGCACGGCTCCCGGCGCTCCGTGGTTGACCGGCAACCCCAAGGCCAGGTTGAAGTCGCAGTCGTAGATCCTGCCGTCGTGGCCGACGATGACCTGGGTCAGGCACATCAGGTTCGACAGCGCCTTGGGGTTGAAGGCGTTTTGCAGCAGTCGCCGGTAGGCCGCCTCTTCGCCGGCGCGGCGCAATTTGTCGAGAAAGCGGCCGAGAGGGACGTTCGCCAGGCAGATGAGGTTGTTGAACGAGACGCCCCATCTGGCCGCGAGTTCGCGCCGGTAGTCCGCCTCCAGGGCCTTTTGGCCGGGCGGCAAGTCGGCTCCGAGGGGATTGTAGACCAGGTCCAGGACGAGCTCGGGATCTCGTCCGTAGCCCAAAGCATTCAGGCGCGAAAGCGCCTCGATGCTGGCCGCGTATGTGCCGGGACCGCGCATGGCGTCCACGTTTTCCTCAAGGTAGCAGGGCAGCGAGGCGACCAATTTGACCTTGCGCTCGGCGTAGAATTTCGGAAAGTCGGCGCACTGCGGCTGAAGCAGGACGGTCAGGTTGGTGCGCACGGTCACGGCGTGCCCGGCATCGCGAAGCGCGGCGATGAAGTCCTTGAGGTTCGGCACGAGTTCCGGCGCGCCGCCGGTGATGTCCACATAGCGGGGCGCAAGCTCGCCGGCCATGGACGTAACCGCCGCCATGACCTCGGGGCTCATGATTTCGCGGCGCGTGGGCCCGGCCTTTTGATGGCAGTGAGAGCAGCTTTGGTTGCAGACAAAGCCCACGTTGACCTGGATGACCTCGATGCCCCGGGCACGCAATTTGCCCCCGGCGGCGCGTTCGAACTCGGTTTGCTCGTTCATGTCTTTTTTCCTTTGCCAGGCGCTTTGACGCCCCGGCCCGGGACGGCCCAGGCCCCCGGTCGCATTCCCAGCATGTCGCGCACGATCAGGAATAGTTCGCTCCAGGCCTGCAGCGTTCCCCCCGGGGCGTCGTAGATCCCCCCCGGGACGCGGACCCGCGCGCGCAGCACCCGGATTTGGGCACCGGCCAGGCGGGCCGCGCGCGTGAGTTCGAGGTCGGCCACGGCGCTCTCTGGTCGAAATCCGCCCAACCGCGCGAACAGGTCGCGGCGCATGAAAAACGCTTGATCGCGCAGGGGACGCACCGCCAGCCGGGACAAGATCGAACGCGCCCGCACAATCAGCCGGGCGGCCCGGTCCGCACATCCCGCCTCGACGCCGAAGGCGCCCCCCCCGGCGCGGCCCTCGGCCAGACACCGTCCGACCAGATCGAAGGCCCCAGCCGGCAATCTGGTCCCGGCTTCGAGAAACACAAGAATGTCTCCGAAGGCCAAAGCCGCGCCCGCGTTATATGCGGCGGCGCGGCCGCCGGTGGCTGCGGCCCGGCGCACGCCAGGGCGTTCGTCCGGCCCGGGCGGTATTTCACCGCAGGCGATGATTTCGATGGCTTGGCCGTAGCCCACGATCCGGACGTGATCGACCAGCGCGCCGAGAAGCGAACTGTCGGACCCGGCCGAGGCAAGGATGGAAAAACTTGGCGTCATGGTTGAACCAAACAGCTCTTTTGCCGCATCTACCTCAAGGCCGGAAAAAAACCAAGGCCGCCCGTACACGCCTCCCCCGGCGTCCGGTTTGAGCTTGCTTTTGGCCCTGCCCGGAGATAATGTAAAATACTGAGCGTGCGAGGCGATCGCAACCGCTCGGGGATGACGCCGAAACCGGGTTTTATCCTCACGGACTGTTTGGGCCTTTGCCGTCGTAGCTCATGCCCGGCAGGCCAAAAAGCGTTTATTTGTGGGATGTCATGACCGTACCCGCCATCTTGCTCGATGCGTTGCTTGAGACCATCAATCTGGGCATCGGCCAAGCCGCCGGCCTGCTCAACCGCCTTGTCAAAAGCCACGTCCAGCTTTCCGTCCCGAGCCTGGCCATCTATTCCGAAAAGCAGCTTCGCGACTCCCTGACCGACATCGACATCTTGTCCTTGTCCGCGGTCGAGCTGTCTTACCGAGGATTTATCACCGGCCAGGCGACCCTGCTCTTCCACAAAGAGGGAGCCGACGCCCTGGCCGAGTTGTTGCTCGGGGACGACGTCCCGCCGACCGATCCGGACCTCTTCAAAATCGGCATCCTCCAGGAAGCAGGCAATATCGTCTTAAACGGCGTGCTGGGGGCGATCAGCAATTTTTTCGGGGCCTCCCTCGACTATCTGCCGCCGATCTACGAGGAAGGCGATTTCAACAGCCTGATCCTGTCCAAGGCCAAAGACATCGGGGCCTCCTTCATCATGGCCAGGACCCATTTCATGGCCGAGCAGACCACCATCGAGGGCGACATCGTGCTCATTCTCGACGCCTCCGAGATCGAAACCATGCTGCGCCTCTTGGAACTCGTCATGGAAAAGAACTTGCCCGCCGGCGAAGCCCTCAAGCCATGAAGACCGCTGGGAACGGCAGAGAAGCCGTCCCGGCTCCCGGGACGGTCAACGCTTCGCCGGCCCGCGCCGCCTACCGGAGGCGCCCATGAGCCGTTGCATATCCACCACGTTTGAGACCGAAGCCCTTTACAAGCTGCCGGTCGGGGTCTTCATACTCGAATCCGACTCCATCGTTTCGCTGTGGAACGCGATCCTAGAGGAATGGACCGGCATCGACGCCGAAAAGATCGTCGGCCTGCCGATCACCGAATTTTTTCCCCATTTCGGCGAGCCCTATTTTGGGGAACGCCTGGCCGGGATTTTCGCCGGCGGCCCGCCGGTGGTTTTTTCGGCCCAATTGCACACTTCGGCAGTGCCCTGCAAAACCCGCCACGGCAAAGACCGCCTGCAAAAAACCACGGTCATCCCGATAAGCCGCGCTGGCGGGGGATGGCGCGCCCTGTGCGTGGTCCAAGACGAGACCGACCTCTCCAGCCTGATCACCGAAATCGCCGGAATCCGCGACGCCCTGCGCCTCGAGATCGCCCGCGGCACCAAGGCCGAGGCCGAGCTCAGACGCCAGAACGCCTTCTTGGAAACCCTGCTCAACACCATCCCGAGCCCCATCTACTGCACCGGCCCGGACGGGCGCTATATCAGTTGCAACATGGCCTTCGAGGGCCTCTGGGGCAAGACCCGCCAGGAAATCGCCGGCAAGAAGCCGAAGGAACTCTGGCCGAAGGCGACCCCGGATTTCATGCGCCTGGGGGATGACGTCCTTTTGAAAAAACCCGGGACCAAGCGCGTCGAGGCCGGTGTGCGCGATGTGACCGGGAAATACCACGAGATGATTGTGTTCAAGGCCAGCTACCCCGACGCGGACGGCGGTGTCGGCGGCATCGTGGGCGTGGCCATGGACATAACCGAACACAAGGACAACCTGCGTAAAATCGAATATCTGGCCCATCACGACGCCTTAACCGGGCTGCCCAACCGCAAACTCTTCCTGGAACGCCTGGAGCATGCCCTGGCCGGGGCCAAGCGCACCCAGTCCCTGGTCGGACTGATCTACCTCGACCTGGACCGGTTCAAGGACATCAACGACTCCCTCGGCCACCACGCAGGGGACCAAGCCCTGATCGAATTTTCCCGACGCGTCCTGGACAAGCTGCGCGAAACAGACACCATGGCGAGGATCGGCGGCGACGAGTTCGTGGTGATAGCGGAAAACATCAAATTCCCGGCCGATCTTTCGGTCATCGCCTCCAAAATCGAAGACTGCCTCAAGCCCCCCATGCCGCTCGCCGGCATCATGACCCCGGTCCGGGCGAGCATCGGCGTCAGTTGCCACCCCTGGCACGGCGACACCCCCGACGCGCTCCTGCGGGCTGCGGACCAGGATATGTACCAGCGTAAAAAAGACCGCCGCAGCGGCGAATAGACTCGGCCGCCCAAACCCGCCCGCCTCGCCCGCCGGCAATGTATTCCGATACAATCTCCATGCGATCGCTTCGAAAAACCATGCCCAGGAACCGCTAGGCCGAGAGGGTCTCTTTGTCCGGCTCTGTCTTTGCAGGTCGAATCGGAGCATTTTGTAATATAAGGGCGCCTTGGAACCTATGCCCCGAGAAGATGGTGGAATCTCGTGGCGTCATAACGTAGAATCTATTTTATGTCCTTGTTTTTCACAAATATATTATTAACATCGATTAAATTATTATTGAAATATATCGCAAAACAGCTATTGTTCCCGCAAGCGCTTTCGCCCTGAAATCCCAGCGCGTTTCACGGCCGCTCCCATGAACATGACGCCATCCGGCGGCAAGACGATCGATCCTTTCGGCGGTGGGTGCGACCAAGAGCCCGCGCGCCGCGCTTTTCCGCCGGGGAATGGCGACTCCTCCGAACACGACGGCTTTTCCCGGCTCGGCCCTCAGGCCCGGTTCGAAACGACGTCGATGCGCCTCGACGACCTGCTGCATCACATCGCCCAGAATCTCCTCGCCCTGCCCGCCTTCGCCCGGCCTTTTTTATGGAGCGGCCGCGAGACCGCCCGGCTTCTCGATTCGCTCTTCAACGGTTATCCCGTCGGGGTGTGCATCGTCTGGGAATACCGGCCCCCGACCATGTACCGCGCCATCGGACGCGACTTTTGCCGGCGTGCCCCGGCCTTGCTCCTGGCCGACGGCCGGCAGCGCCTGACCGCCCTGTACTGCGCCCTGCGCGGCGTTTTGCCCGCCGCCGAGGGCCAGGCCGCATCCAGAATTCAGGTGGCCTTCAGCCCGATGCGCGCCGCCTTCACCCCGGCCGGGACGAAAACGCGCGACAATCCGGAGTACATCCCGGACATCGCCGGGCTGTGGGAAACACCCAGCTCGTCGCGGAAAATCGCCCAGGCCTATCTTTCCCGGCTGGGCCGGGCCATGCGCTTGAACGAGAAAGGCCTGGAACAGGTTGGCCTCAATATCGACCGGTTGCTCGACATGCTGCATTACTGCTTTCCCGTCCTCGAACTGCCGGCCAGCGTCAGCGAAAACGAGGTTCGGGCCATTTTTTCTCGGATCAATCACAGCGCGCGCCCGGACCCGCGGCCCTCGCGCCACACACCGGCCTTAAACCCGGCCGGCCCGCCGGCCAATCCGGCCAATCCGATCGGGCCGGTCGGCCAGATCGGGCCGGCCAAAACGCCGTGGCCCAGGCCGGGCGACGAACCGCGCCTGATCGTCAAGAACTCCGCCCCAACCGGCCGCGCCTGGTTTCCTCCCCGCCAACCGGACCCGGCCGACAACTCAACCGCCCACGACCCGCCGCTTCGAGAGAAAGACTCGCTCGGCGATCACCCGACATTCCCGGCCCGAAGCTTCGTGGCCCTGTAACCGCAACGGCCGTGAAAACCATCCGGGGCAATGAATATGGCTGATCCGGTCGCGATCTTCAAGGTCAGGCAGACCCCCTTGAGCGAACTGCTGCCGCGGCTTTGCCCACATATCGCGCCGGAAAACGCGACGCGGGCCGCCGCCAACCCCGCGCACCCCGGCCGCGCGTCCAAGGTGCGCGACATGCTCGATTCCATGTACCTGGGCTATCCCATCGCCCATGTGGCCGTGGTCAAAACCTTCCCCTGCCCCGCGCCCTCGCGGCCGGCTCCGGGTACGCCCCGGCTGGCGGTGCTCGACGGCAAGGACATGCTGGCCGGACTGGCCGAGGCCATGCTCGGCCGGGAAAGAACCGGGGGCGGCCGAGTGGTCGTGGCTTTCAGGCCCACCACCGAAACCTTCCTGGTGAACGGAGGTGACGGGGTCAACGGGCCTCCGGGCCGCGACGATCCCGAATGCATCCCGGACATCGCCGAGGTCTTTCGCTCCGGAGTCTCGCGCTACCGTCTGGCCACGAACTACCTTGGTCGTCTGGCCGGAGGAGGCCCGATGGATGCGGAACGCAGGGAAACCATCAGCCGCCGGATCGACCGACTGACCGGCCTGGCCGGATATCCGGTCACGGTCTTCGAATTCGACCCCGGCGCGCCGGAAGAACATGTGCGTGAAGCGGTCGCGCGGCTTCGCTCCGCAGGACTCGGCCTGACGCCCGTGGACCTCGCCCTGGCCGAAACCGGCTGCCAACGCCCCGGACTGGTCGAAGAGCTCTTTCGGTTCTGCCGGGCCGGCCGGCAGCCGCCGGAACACGGCGAACCCTCGCCTTTCAACCATATCCTGCGGCCCTCGCCCAGAGACATGGTCATGTCCGCGCTCACCGCCGCCGAAAACAGCGGGCGCGGCGACGGGCTCTGCGATCACCTGGGCCGGACGCTGGACCTGGTCGCCTGGCACGGATTCCTGACCGCCCTGGCCAAAGCCGGATTTCGGGGAATGATGCTCATCGGCTCGAAGAAAGCGGCCTTCGCGGCCTACGGCGGCTACCTCGCGCTCAAACAACACGCCGTGGGCGCGGCCAAGCGCGACCGGCTGGCTGGGCAACTGTACCTTGGCCTGTGCCTGGAGCCGCTGGCGCTGGATGAGACCCTGAAACACACGCGCACGCCTGGCGCGGGCACATGCCGCGAATATCCTGCGCGGCTCGAGGAAGCACTCGGAGCGGCGCTCGACGAGGAGTTTTTCGGACGCAGCCTGCCGGCGCTTCTGGCCAAACCCGGAATCAAAACGTTAGCCTTTCTTGCCTATCTCGCGGCCCAGGCGAAACTCGGCGCGCCGGTCCTGTTCTCCACCGCTCGGGTCGGCGACCTGATGGACTACGGCTTTCGCTCCGGGAAAAAAGCCCTAGAACGACATCACCTGCATCCGCGAAACCACTTGCAATCGCACGGCGTGCGCGACAACGCCCGCATCGACCGGCCGGGCAACCTGGCCTTGGTGGAATGGCCGGACAACGCCGCCATCGCCGACCTGCCCCCGAACCACTACGTCCCGGCGCTGCGCGCCCGGTTCGCCAAAAAACAATGGGAAACCATGCTGCGCCGCAACGCCCTGTGGCCCGGCTTCGAACACGACGACTATGAAACCTTCCTGACCAAACGCGAAACCCTCATGGCCCGCATCATCCGCCAAGCCTACCAAGGCATGTAATCCCTCCGGGGTAAGGTGCGAGTAAGCGAACGAAGACGTCCGCAACTCGCACCTTCCCCCCCCCCGCTCTTCGCTTCAAATAGCTTTCAGTTCTTCCAGCAGTTTTTCTTCCTGCGGGGTCGCGGCGGTGTACAGCAGGGCTTTGACCAGGTGGTTATAGGCGATCGAGTCGATGGCCTGGGTTTCGTATTCGCGGTTCAGCCGTTCGATGCGTTCATGGAGATGTTCGTCAATGACCAGGCGGATCTGGTTCCAATCCTGGGGTTCGCCATAGAAGTGCAGATGTTTCCAGAGGTCTTTGGTTTTATCGATTTCCTCGTCGCGCAGGATTTCGAAGCGAAAGGCATAGACCACCACGGCCAGGACGACCAGGATAAGAAACAGGAGCCAGTGGTCGCTGACGTAAGCGGCGATATCCACGAGCAGGTGGCTTGGTTCGGCGGCGGCGTGAGGCGCGGACATGGTCTCCTCCCAGATTTTTTCGTTGGCATGCTATGGCCCGGATATGCCCGGAAGTCAAGCGGGCCGGAGCCGTCCAGCGGTGCTAGCCGCTCATTTTGGCCAGGGCGTCGCTGGCGGCATGCGAAGCTTGCATGTAGAGTTTGGCGGCGGTGACGGAGGGGATGCGGTATTTATTCAAGACGCCGGTGGCCGCTTTCCAGTCGTTTTGTTCGATATCTTCCAAAAGGACCATGAAATCGGTGAGACCGCTGCCGGGTTTGAGGAGCAGGGCGTCCTTGATGTATTGTTCCAGGGGGATGTCGGCGACCAGCTCCTCCATTTTCATGCCGAACAGGGAGTCGGCGTTGGACAAAAGGCCAAGCAGAAAGAGGGAGTCCTTGCTTGCGTCCTTGATGAAGCCGGCCGCGGCCAGGCTGCTCAGAAACAGGGCCCGGTGCAGGGACATCAGGGTCACTTCCCGGCCCTTGTCGCTGGCGTCGGAATCGGCCAGCAGCGCGGCCATGGTCCAGCGTTTGAGCGGCACCACGCCCAAGATGGACACCGCCCGGCTGATGGAATCGACTTTATCCAGCAGGCAAAAGGCGGTGGTATTAATGAATTTGAGCAGCCTGACGGACAGGGATGGGTCCATGGAAATCGTCTCGGCCAGGGCCTTGAGATCGATATCTTCGTGGGAAAGGTCTTTGATGAGCTTGAGGCGGACGGTGCTGATGGTCGAGGCTTTGCGGCCGGGCACGACCTCGGCCTGGGCAAAGAAAAATCCCTGGAAGTAATCGAAGCCCAAAAACTTGCTGCCGGAGAACATCTCCCAGGTTTCGATGCGCGAGGCGATCAGGCGGCAGGGGTATTTTTTGAGCTCCTGGCGCAACCTGGCGACCTGTTTGCCTTCGAAATCCGGGATGGCGATTTTGACGTAATCGGCCAACTCCAGGAGTTTGTCGACTTCCGGATGGGGCGTGAAGTTGTCCAGGGTCAGGTGGAAGCCCATCTCTTTCAGGGCGCGGCATTTCGCCAGCAGGGCCTCGTCGGCTTGGGCGTCCGCGGGAATTTCCAGAATGACCCTGTCCGGCGGCAGGGCCATGACGTGGTCGCTGAGCAGGGAATCGCGGGTGACGTTGAGGCAGGCTTTTTTCCAGGGATCGATGCCGGCGGTGGCCAGGGAAAAGCCGTCGGCGATCATTTTCATGGTCGCCTGGTCGAGATCGACGATGTCCCTGCAGGGGTCCTCGTCGCATTGGCGGAACAGGAGCTCATAGCCGAAGATAGCCATGTCCTTGTCGAAAATCGGCTGCCTGGCGATGACCAGGTTTTCGGAGAAACCGTGGGGAACGGTGTCGGGGCAATCGGGGGCGTTTTCCATAGCTCCTGGCTCCTTTGGTGCGCGAAGTCTTCCGGGACGAGTCCCCAGGGTTATGCCGCAAATAGCACAGGCCTGGTCATCTTTCAATCGCGGGCAGGAAAATACCTGGATTTCGCGCGTGTTCCGGCTCACCGGGCGGGTGGATTTTTTTATTGCCAACATGCGTGTTGATGTGTATGATTTGGGGCTTTGCAAGCGCCATGGCGAGGTAGCTCAGTCGGTTAGAGCATGCGGCTCATATCCGCAGTGTCGGGGGTTCAATTCCCTCCCTCGCTACCAAAATTTGAAAGGCGATTCAGACAGGTATTCTGGATCGCCTTTTTCTTTTCCTTTGATCGCCCCACTTCGGTCCCACTTCTTGCGCGTAAAGGAGGTGAAACCGATTGAAATTTTGATCAATTTTTTGGGGGGGCAGATCATCCGGGCAAACGCCTTGATTTGGCTATGGACAACCGGGGACTCCCTTGGGTAGCTTCGCCAGAACCAACATGGACCCCCTCAATGCGGCTGATCAGCCGGAACAGTCTGAGCAAAGTTTTATTGAAGAGGATTTGACATGGACATGGTGCATCTGCTCATAGTCGGACTCGCCGCCGTCGCCGGCGGCGCGGTAAACGCACTTGCCGGAGGCGGCACGCTTATTACCTTCCCGGTGCTCACAGCCGTGGGTGTCCCGATGGTTGCCGCGAACATCACCAATACGGTGGCCCTCTGCCCCGGATACCTGGGAGCGACTTTCGCCCAGCAAAAGGATCTGAAGGGCCAGGCGCTGCGCCTATGGCTTCTTCTGCCCGTCAGTGTTCTCGGCGGAATAGGCGGAGGGATTCTGCTGCTGTACACGGATGATGCGGTCTTTAGAAAAATTGTCCCGTATCTCATCATCATGGCGGTGATCCTCATGGCCATGCAGGACAAGATCCGTGCCTGGCTCATGCGCAGGGCGGGAAAAGAGGAAGGCGCCTCGCTGCACGATGCGTGGGTGCTCCTGCCTCTCATCCCCGCCGCCATATACGGCGGTTTTTTCGGCGCGGGCGTCAGCGTGATCGTGATTGCCGTGCTTGGACTTGTCATGTCGGACTCGATCATACGCCTAAACGCCATCAAACAGGTTGTGTCCTTTGCCATCAACACCGCGGCGGCGATCTTCTTCCTGTTCTCCGGACAGATCGTCTGGTCCGCGGCGATGGTCATGGCCGTGGGGGCCATCGCCGGCGGGGTGATGGGGGGCCGCCTGGCCGGCCGGGTCCGCCCGATCGTGCTGCGCCGCATTGTCATTGTCATAGGATCGGTGGTCGCGCTCATCTATCTGATCCGTTGAAGAGACCAGGAATCAGAGCAAGCAAAGAAAGGGGGGATAAATATGAGATTATTGACAACTCTGCTTGTTCTCTCCATTGCCATGTCCGGCAATGCCTGGGCAATTGGCGCTATTGCAGTTGACGATGAGGCTGGAAGCCACGATGTTGGCTATGGCTTCGTCACCGGGTACAGCAATAAGCATGAAGCCATCGCCGCCGCAATCCGCGAATGCAAGGCGCACGGAAACACTGACTGTAAATCAACTATTTGGTTTAAGAACTGCGGGGCTTATGCGGTTTCCGAGAATTACTATGGAACGGGCTGGGGAGATACCGCTCGGGATGCTGAACGTATGGCTCATGACAGCTGCGGTCATAACTGCCGTATTGTAATCTCTGAGTGCGAATAGGTGATTGCGGTAAATGCGACCTGAGCGGCATTGTGCGTCAGCCATGGTCCCACCTCCCGTGTAGGGTTGTGGTGAGGCCCTGGCAGGTGTCACGACCGCCCGGGGCCGTTTTATGAACACGCCCACGCTGGGTGCGGATTGCAAAATACTTGTCTTTTGGGGCTGCGTGTTTGCGGATCGCGTGCTCAAACCGCTGCCGGCATACTCCCCTGTGTGGTCCTCCCCGTGTCTTGAGGAAGAAATCCGCTCCGCGCGCGCCTTGACCCTGAGGCCGCGCCGGCATAGGGAGCCGGCATGGCACTTTTCAGCGTAAATAACCTGAGCATGAGTTTCGGCGGCCCCAAATTGCTCGATGGCGTCTCCTTTCAGATCGAGGCCGGGCAGCGCGTCTGCCTGGTGGGGCGCAACGGCGAGGGCAAGTCCACCCTGCTGCGCCTGCTCTCCGGCGACCTGACCCCGGACAGCGGCGAGATCACCAGGGCCACAGGCATAAGCGTGGCGCGCCTGTCGCAAAAGGTGCCGGAGGCCCTCACCGGCACGGTCTACGAGGTGGTGACCGCCGGCCTTGGCGAGCTGGGAAAGCGCATCGCCGAGCACCACCGCGCCCAGGCAGGAAGCGACCCCGCCCGTCTGGCGCTGGCCCAGGCCGCCCTCTCGGACGCGGACGGCTGGAGCGCGCTTTCGGATGTGGACGCGGCCATATCGCGGCTGGCGCTGAACCCGGACATGCGTTTCGAGGACCTCTCCGGCGGGCTCAAACGCCGCGCCCTGCTCGCCCGCGCCCTGGTGGGGAGTCCGGACGTCTTGTTGCTGGACGAACCCACCAACCACCTGGACATCGACTCCATCGCCTGGCTGGAGGATTTCCTGCCGCGCCACGTACGCACGCTCGTCTTCATCACCCACGACCGCATGTTCCTGCGCCGCATCGCCACGCGGATCATCGAGCTGGATCGGGGCAAACTGGCGGACTGGTCTTGCGACTACGACACCTTTCTCGCGCGCAAGGACGCCCTGCTCGCCTCCGAAGAAAAGAACTGGGCCGAGTTCGACAAAAAGCTGGCCCGCGAGGAGGTCTGGATACGCCAGGGCGTCAAGGCGCGGCGCACCCGCAACGAGGGCCGCGTGCGCGAACTTGAGAAGCTGCGCGAGGAGCGCGCCCGCCGCCGCGAACGCTCGGGCAAGGCCAGCATCATTGTGCAGGACGCCGAGCGTTCGGGAAAACTGGTGGTGGAGGCCAAGGGCGTTTCCTATTCCTGGGGCGAGGGCGTATCCGCCCGGCCGGTGTTTGCCAATCTGGACCTGACCATCCTGCGCGGCGACAAGCTGGGCCTGATCGGCCCCAACGGCGCGGGCAAAACCACGCTGATCCAGGTGCTCCTGGGCAAGGTCCGGCCAACGGCGGGTTCCGTGCGCCTGGGCACCAACCTGGAGGTCGCCTACTTCGACCAGCACCGCGAGGAGCTGGACCCGGAGAGGACCGTGCGCGAGAGCGTGGCCGACGGCAACGACATGGTTAGCATCGGCGAGCGCACCCGCCACGTCATCGGCTACCTCAAGGATTTCCTGTTTACCCCGGAGCGAGCGGGCAGCCAGGTCAGCGTGCTCTCCGGCGGGGAGCGCAACCGGCTGCTCCTGGCGCGTCTGTTCACCCGGCCCTCCAACCTGCTGGTCATGGACGAGCCCACCAACGATCTCGACGCCGAGACCCTGGAACTTCTGGAGGACCGCCTCATGGAGTATCCGGGCACGCTGATCATCGTGAGCCACGACCGCGCCTTTCTGAACAACGTGGTCACGAGCACCCTGGCGTTCGAAGGCGAAGGGGTGGTACGGGAGTACGTGGGCGGCTACGACGACTGGCTGCGCCAGCGCCCGCGGTCGGCCGCGGGTTCGGACAAGGGCGAGTCCGCGCCAAAACTTTCCCCCACGCCCTCTCCGGCCAAGCTGCCCGAGACCACGGCGGCCACGGCCAAGCCCCGCAAGCTCAGCTTCAAGGAGCAACGCGAGCTTGAAAGCCTGCGCGCGGAGCTGGCCGCGCTCCCGGCCCGCATCGAAGCGCTGGAAAAAGGCGTCGCGGAGGCCACGCAGCGCCTGGCCGACCCGGCGCTGTACAAGCAGCCCGCCGCAATGATCGCCAAGGAACGGGACGGCCTGGCGGCCCTGGAAACCAAGTTGGCGCAGGCATACTCCCGCTGGGAACAGGCCGAGACGAGGCTCGCGGACTTAGGCGCGGCGGGCTAACCCAGGCCGTCCCGGGGCGAGCCGCATGGCGGCATCATGCCGTCGTCATCTTCCGCAGTTTCACCGTGATGGTCGTCTCATCCTCGACCGAGGCGTCCAGCGCGATAGCGCCGCCGTGGCTCTCGGCGATGAGCCTGGCCGAGTAGGCTCCCAGGCCGGTGCCGCCGCTTTTCCCCAGGGTCACGTATTTTTCGAACATGCGCTCCCTAATCTGGCTGGGCACGCTTCCCTTGTTGCGGATCGCGATGACTTCGAAGCCGTCCGCCGAACCGAGTTCAATGGCGATACTTTCATTGTCCGGAGAGGCTTCGACAGCGTTGCGTATCAGGTTGTAAAGCATGGAGAAAATCAACGCCTCTTCCGCAAAAATGAAATAACTTCGTGATGTATCCGCGCTTAACCCGTCAATTGATATTGTATAACTCAAATTTTTACGTATTGATTTATCTTTTAAATCAAGCCACACCCGGACAATGGCCTTCACTAAATCGACTTGCACTGGATTCACGTGATATTTTTTATTTTCAATCTTCAATACATTGAAATAGATATTGATTGAATTCAACATACGCCGACCGGTTTCCTCCATGATCGTCAGCATCTTTCTCTGTTCCAAATTCAGATTCTGACTATCGAGAAGATAGACACAGCCGTTTATCAAACTGACGAGGGGCGATTTCAAGTCATGTTGCGTGATGTGTTCGATGTCATCGCGTAACGCCTCATTCTCCTTTTGCTTTTGAATGACTTGATCGATGCTCCTGGCCAAACTCAGGGCCAGTCCAATGCCGGCGATGGACATGAGCGTCGTTCCCGCAACCGTCCACCACAGCCAACGCCAGATATCGGCCATGATCTCGGTTTTGGGCACGCTGATCACCACCGTCCATCCGGACGCTTCGGAGCGGCTGAAGCTGGCGAAGGACGGGACGCCTTCGAGAGTGGTGGTGTCGACGGTACCCTCGCCGGTCGCGGCCAAGCGCCGCGTGACCGGGGTGTCCACCCGCTGCATGCCGACAAACCGCTCCGGCGCCTGCGTCCGGGCCACCACCCCCCGGTCGCGGTCGAGGATCGTTCCCACCCACCCCGGCGAAAGATGCTGCTGGGACAAAATCGCCGCGAAACGGTCGGCGGGAAAGGTCATGGACAGGTCGTAGACCGCCCGGGCGTCCCGGAACACCGGCACGTCCACGGAGATCAGGTACCGGCCGGTCACCGCCCCCTTGAAAAGACTCGAAACGCTTGTCCGGCCCTTCTCAAGAATCCGCAGAACCGAGTCGGGAATGTTGCGCTTGGGCAACGGCGCCCCGACGGGCGTAAAGGAGTTGAGCAACTGCCGGCCGGCAAGGTCGGCCAGGATGATGTCCGCTCCCGCGTACCCGCGCAAAAGTTCAAGCGCCTGGGCATGGAAGGCGGCCAAATCGTCGGAAGCCAGGGACGGTGAAGTGCGAAGCGCCTCCAAGGCGGCCTGGATGGCGGCCTGGTCCCGGTCCACAACCTGCGAAAGAGCCCGGGCCGTTTCCAGCATATGCCGTTCGACCAGATCCAGCTTGATCCGGTAGGAGGTGAAGACCAGGTAGCCGGCGACCAGCCACAACGGCAGCACGCAGGCGGCAACAAGGCCGGCGAGCCGCACCCGCACGGACGGACGGGGATGGCGCAAAATTTTAGCCAGCAGCATCGATCCGGCCTTTCAAGTCGAAATGGGGATAAACAATTGTCTTAGTTTTCATGCTATCCATTCACGGCCATATCCGTCAACCGCCACCTTTCTCCGGACGCCGGAGCCTTACGGGCCAAGCTTCGGCGGTCCGGGGAACGCGAAACATCCGGACCGGATGCGGCCGGCGCCCGCTTCGCGCCGGGACCGGACTTCACAATTCCGGCGCATTGTCGTAAAAATATGCAGATGCGGCGCTTCCGGGGATCCCGCGGGCGCGGCCGCGAACTCGCCGCCCAAGGACGGATCATGCCTAACGACCCGACGACACCACCGGGCAAGCTCGCCCCCGGAACCATGTCCGACAAGGATTTTCGGAGATTTAGCGATTTCATTTACGCCGAGGTCGGCATCAAGCTGCCGGCGGTCAAAAAGACCATGGTCGAGGCCCGGCTGCAAAAGCGCATCCGCGCCCTGGACATGCCCAGCCACCGCGACTATCTCGCCTATCTGTTCAGCCAAGAGGGCCTGGAAAGGGAACTCATCAACTTAATCGACGTGGTCACCACCAACACCACGGATTTTTTCCGCGAACCGACGCATTTCAGCTACCTCACCGAAACCGTCCTGCCCGCCTGGTTTGCGAGCCACAGCCGGAGCCATACGCTACGAATCTGGAGCGCCGGCTGCTCGCTGGGCATGGAGCCGTATACCCTGGCCATGGTATTGTGCGAATTCGCCGAAAAAAACCCGGGCTTTTCCGCCCGCATCCTGGCCACGGACATCTCCAGCCAAGCCCTGCAAAAGGCAGTGCGGGCGGTCTACGAAGAGGAACGGGTCGAGCCCGTGCCGCGCCACCTGAAAGCCAAATACCTGCTGCGCAGCAAGGACAGGGCTCAGAAGCTGGTGCGCATCGTCCCGCGGCTGCGGGACATGGTGGCCTTCGAACGGCTGAATTTCATGGAGCCCTTCGAGTTCAAGCACCCCTTCCACGTGATTTTCTGCCGCAATGTGGTCATCTATTTCGACAAGCTGACCCAGGAAAAGCTGTTCACCAAGTTCCACCATGTTCTGGAACGCGGCGGGTATCTGTTCGTCGGCCATTCCGAAAGCCTGGCCGGCATGAACGTGCCTTTTCGGCCGGTCATCCCCACGGTCTACACGCCGGTCTGATGCCGGGCCGCGTCTGCGCGGCGAGGAGCCGCACCGCGCGGACCATATTGCATAACCGGTCAAAATAGCCTATGAAAAAAAAAGTTTCTTACCAAGGCCAGCCCCGCCGCGAGACGGGTGTCCGGAAAGCTACGGGTCTCTCCCGTATTTTTTTGAGAGACAGCCGAGCCGCTGGGAACGCTCCTGGCGGCTTCTTCTTTTTTTGCGCCGAAGCCGATGGCGGCCTTTTGCATGAGGTGTTTTCTTAAGGGAACCCTGTCCCGCGACCGGCGGGTTCAAGGACGCGGCGCACATCCCAAGGAAGGGGCAAAGACCGATGCAGCAGACCAACATCTTGCTGGAGTCCGGCACCAACGAACTGGAAGTCGTGGAGTTCTTCATCGACGAGGACTCCGCCGCAGAGCCAGGCAGCGTGTCCCGGACCTATTACGGCATGAATGTGGCCAAGGTTCTGGAAATCATCCGCCTGCCGGGCCTGACCGATCTGCCGGACGCCTCGCATCCTTCCGTGCTGGGGGCCTTTGACCTGCGCACCGAAATCATTCCGCTCATCAATCTGGGGCCCTGGGTCGGCAAAAAGCTGGTCAACCTGGACGGAGCCAAGGTCATCGTCACTGAATTCAACGAAGTCATCACCGCCTTTCTCGTCTCCGGGGTG
>Ga0326727_10008138_pt1 | contig 26903 bp, 26 predicted proteins | sample MB2enrmetagenome_FD_207643 | JGI IMG/M metagenome (GOLD analysis project Ga0326727, IMG submission 207643) | Lab enriched peat soil microbial communities from McLean, Ithaca, NY, United States - MB29MY | ecosystem: Environmental > Terrestrial > Soil > Wetlands > Peat | place: USA: New York...
ACTTCGCCTCGCTGAGGCCCTTCTGAAACTGCACGCTGTTCCGAGCCATGGCTGTGCCCTTCGCCGCAGAATGGTGTTCATGGTTTGTGCCACGGCCGAACGGCTGAGGAAAGAGGGTAATCAGGAAGTTTTTTGGTTTTTTTTTCAAAAAAGAACAAGGCTTCTTTTTGAAAACAGAAGCAAAAACTTTTATTCTTTAGCGCTGACCTTCCTTACAGCCGCACCAGCGCCGATCCCCAGGTCAACCCGCCACCCAGGGCTTCCATCAGCACAAGCTGGCCGCGCCGGATGCGCCCGTCCCCGTACGCTTCCGCCAGCGCCAGAGGAATCGAGGCGGCCGACGTGTTGGCATGCCGGTCGACCGTCATCACCACGCGATCCGCCGGCAGGCCCAGCTTGCGGCCAACCCCGTCGATGATCCGGGCGTTCGCCTGGTGCGGCACCAGCCAGTCAACATCCCCGGCCTGCAGCCCGTTCGCGGCCAGCGCCTCGGACACCGCATCGGCAAGGCGGGTCACGGCGTGGCGGAACACCTCGCGGCCATTCATGACCAGGTGGCCGGGCAGTTCGGGCCGGCCGACCGCGCCGTCAACATACAGCAGATCGCCCAGCCTGCCGTCGCTGTGCAGGTGGGTGGACAGAATGCCGCGCGTCTCTTCTTCCGGCGCCGCGCGCAGAAACACCGCCCCGGCGCCGTCGCCGAACAACACGCAGGTGCCGCGGTCCTGCCAGTTCATCAGGCGGGAAAACACTTCCGCGCCGATCACCAGCACGCCGCGCGCCTGGCCGGTGCGCACCAGCGCGTCGGCCACCGACAGCGCATAGACGAAGCCGCTGCACGCCGCCGAGACATCGAAGGCGAACCCGCCGGCCCCGAGTTCGGCCTGCACCCGCACGGCGGTGGCCGGAAACGCCTGATCGGGCGTGGAGGTGCCAAGCACGATGGCATCGACCTCGGCCGCCCCGGCGCCGGCATCGGCCAGTGCTGCGCGGGCCGCTGCGGTCGCCATGAAGGCGCAGGTTTCGTGCGTGGCGGCCAGGTGGCGCTGGCGGATGCCGGTGCGCTCGCGGATCCAGGCATCCGAGGTATCGACCCGCTCGGCCAGCGCATCGTTGGTCACCACGGTTTGCGGCAGATAGGCGCCGATGCCGGCCAGCACGGCGCGCACCTGCACCGGCGCCTGTCCGGCCGGACAGTGCGACACGCCGATCCCCCCCTCAGCGGGCGGCGGCAACGGGATCGCCTTCGGTGCGACAGGCCGGCTCGCCGGTGGCTTGCGGTTCCGCCTGGCCGGCGCGGGCCTGGCCGTTCGGCCGCGGCGCCGGCGGCAGTTGCGGGCCGATCCGGCCGAGCCCCTCGCGGATGCGGTCGTTGAACCGGTGCACCACCATGTCCATGGCCACATCCATCGCATGGGCGAAGCCGGGACCGTCGGTGCCGCCATGCGACTTCACCGCCACCCCGTTCAGCCCCAGCATGACGGCGCCGTTATAGCGCCGCGGATCGACCAGTTCGCGCAGGCGCTCGAGCTCCGAGCGCGCCAGCAGGTAGCCGAGCTTGGCCGTCAGCGAGGCGGTGAACGCCTGCCGCAGCAGTTGCAGCACCAGCTTGGCGGTGCCCTCGGTGGCTTTCAGCGCGACATTGCCGGTGAAGCCGTCGGTGACGATGATGTCGGTGGTGCCGGCGGCCATGTCGTGGCCCTCGACGAAGCCGTAAAATTGCGGCCCGAGCGGGCTTTCACGCAGCACGTCGGCGGCGGCGCGGATGCGGTCGTCGCCTTTCAGCTCCTCCGACCCGACATTCAGCAGGCCGATCGTGGGGGCGGTCAGGCCCAGCACCGTGCGGGCGAACACGTCGCCCATCACCGCGAATTCGACCAGGTTGCGCGCGTCGCAGACGACATTGGCGCCGAGGTCGAGCATCACCACGTCGCCGCGAACCGAGGGGGTAATCGCCGCCATGGCGGGGCGGTCGATGCCGGCCATGGTCTTGATGACGATCTTGGCCAGCGCCAGCAGGGCGCCGGTATTGCCGGCGGAAACCACGCCGGCCGCCTCGCCGCCGGCAACCGCGTCGATCGCCACGCGCATGGACGCCTTGCGCAGCCGCAGCGCCGCGGTGGGCTTGAGGTCGCTGCCGATGATGTCGGGCGCGTGCCGCACCGTGCAGGCGGCGGCGGCGCGGGGATATTGCCGCAGCAGCGGTTCCAGCCGCGCCGCGTCGCCGGCCAGAAGGAAGGTGGCCGAGGGGTGGCGCTCGGCGGCGATGTCGATGCCATGCACCACGATCGCGGGCGCATAGTCGCCGCCCATGGCGTCCACCGCGAGGGTGAACCCGGCCACAGCGCCTGTCCCGGTCATGGACCCGTGCCCGGGCGGCTGATCGGCCAGAGCGGTTCGTCGTTCCTCATGGCGGCACTCCGCACCGGACCGCGCGGCATCAGGCCCGGACGGCGGCCTTCAGCGCCTTGCCTGCCGCCACCACCTCGCGCCCGTCATAATGGCCGCAATGGCTGCACACATGATGCGGGCGCTTCAGCTCGCCGCAATTGCCGCATTCGGCATGTGCCTCGGTCGGCAGTGCCTCGTGGCTGCGGCGCATGCCGAGGCGTGACGGCGAGGTCTTTCGCTTGGGAACAGCCATGGGACAAAGCCCCTCCGGTCTGCGTGATGCTCCAGGGTGGGCTGCGGGGCGGATTTCCGCAGCGCCGTCGAGAGGCGGTCACAAGTAGGAAACGGTGCAAGGCGGGCCGTCTAGCAGAGGGGTCCACCCCCTGCAAGCGGCCCGCTGCATGGGTCCGGTATTACCGCGGCCGTGGCAGCCGTGCCAGCGCCGCGAAGGGATGCCCGGCCGCCGCATCGCCGGTGTCCGGCAGCACGGCGCCGGGCTTGCGCGGATAGGGATCGAGCGCCAGGGCCAGTTGCTCGGCGGCCGCCTCGCCGAGCTCGATCGTGCCGCCCTGATAGGCGATCTCGTCATCCGAGTCGGGATCGTCATCATCCGGTTCGCGGCACGACGGCACGAAGCGCAGCCGGAACCGCTCCTCGGTCACGGTCTCGAACGGGTCGAGCGTCAGCACGCAGACCCGCACCACGCGCGCCTGCAAATGGCCCTCCGCCAGCACCACCCGCCCGGGCGCGGCGGCGAGCCGAAACCGGCAGACGAAATCCTCCACCGCGGGGATGGCCATGCGTGCCGCCAGGGCGTGGCATTCCGCCGCATCGGCACGAATCTCGACATCCAGCCCGGCCGGCCCGACGCGCTCCACCGCCACCGGCCGGGACAGTTCGGGCGGGTGGGGGTCGAACCGGGGCGGTTCCGCCATCACGGAAGCGGCCCCGCGGAGGCGGCGGCCGGCAGGAAGACAACCTGGCCGGCGGGGGTAAGAAACTGGCCGGCCAGATGGGCATCCTGCGCCTGCACGATGGTCGCCAGCCGGGCGGGGCCGTCGCCCGCTGCCGCGCCGCGCCACACATTCCGTGCCAGTGCCGCCCGAAGGCCGGCGCCATCGCCGGCATCCAGCGCGGCGGCATAGGCGGCGGCGCGGCCGTGAAACGCCTCCCACATCACCTTCACCTTCTTGCCAACCGAAAGGTCGCCGACCCCCATTTCGCGCAGGTTCACGTCCATGTCGTTGAACATGGCGTCGAACACCGCCTGGGCGAGGTCAGCCCCCGGCCTGGGCTGCGCCTGCAGGCGGCGGATCACCAGGAAGGCATGCAGCCCGACCAGGTCGAACCGTCCGTCCAGCGTGTCCGGCACGCCGACGGCCGTATACAGGTACGGATCGCGTGCCGCCGCCACCGCGGCCGAGTACAGAATATATCCCGCCCGCTCATGGGGATTGCGCCGCAGGAAGCCGAACACGCCCATCGACCGTTTCTCCTCCGGCCGGCTCCGCAAGCCGGTCCTGGATGCAGGACCGATTGACACTTCCGGGCCGCCGTGACACCCGATACACCTAGCGCTATGGGCGCACGGGTCAACGCCGCCCGCCGGTCCGCTTGGCCGGATCTGCGTGCTTTGGCGCCCCAGGAGGACAACCAGGTTTTGCCCCAGCGACCCGCCCGTCTGCTTGCCGTCATGCTGGCCTCGGCCGCGCTGGCCGGATGCAGCCTGCCCGCCTTCATGACCTTCCCGCCGCAGGTGCGCGGCAACAAGGTGGACGACGAGGTGCTGTCACAGCTGGTTCCGGGCACGTCGACCCGTGCCGACGTGACCGCGCTGATCGGCTCGCCCAGCGCCCGCGCGGCCTTCGACGACAACACCTGGTTTTATATCGGCGAGGTCACCAAGCCGGTGATCGGCGCCACCAACGCCGTGCTGGACCAGAAGGTGGTGGTGGTGACGTTCGACGCGCAGGGCGTGCTGCGCGGCATCGAGCGGAAATCACAGGATGATGCGGTGGATGTGGCGGTGGTGTCGGCGGCCACGCCTGCGCCGGGGAACCAGGCCACGTTCCTGCAGCAGTTGCTGGGCAATGTGGGCCGGTTCAGCCCCTTGCCGGAAAGCGGCGGCGGCCAGGGCGGGCGGACGAACCCGGGTAATTTCTGAACCGGCCGCCCCGGAACCGGTCGCCGGGCCCCGGCCCCGGTACGCTTCGCATCAGGTACGCTTCGCATCAGGGCGGGGCCGCAGCCGGGCCTGCGGCAAAATGGCTCCATCCGCCGACGGCGAGGGGCATGGCCGTGCCATCCGGGGCACGGACGGTGACTTGCGGCGCCCCGGCGCGAAAACCGCCGATCCGGGTCACCGCCGTGCCCACATGCCGGGCGGCGTCGGCCAGCGCGGCTTCCCGGTCGGGCGGCACGGCCAGCAGCAGCTCGTAATCGTCGCCGCCGGTCAGGCACAGCGCCAGCCGGTCCGCCGCACGTGCCGCCGGCGACAGCGGCACCGACGCGGACTCGATCACCGCACCGACGCCGCCGGCGCGGCAGAGATGCCCGCAATCCTGCACCAGCCCGTCGGACACATCGATCCCCGCATGGGCGATGCCGGCCACCGCCTGGCCGAGCGCCAGCCTCGGCCGCGGCAGCCGGTAGCGGCCGGCAAGATACCCGTCAGGATCGCCGGTCTCTCCCCGGGCGGCGAGCAGTCCGAGAGCGCCGTCGCCGACGGTGCCGCTGACCCACAGCCCGTCGCCGTCCCGCGCCCCGGTGCGGCGCAGCGCCGTGCCCGGCGCGACATGGCCGAGGATGGTCAGCGACAGGCTGACCGGCCCGTCGGTGGAAGTGGTGTCGCCGCCGAGGAGAAAAACACCGAATTCGGCCTGGTCGTCGGCCAGGCCGGCGGCGAAGCCGGCAAACCAGGCATCCGGCGTGCTGCGCGGCACCGACACGGTCATCAGATAGCCGAACGGCACGGCGCCCATGGCGGCGAGATCGGACAGATTGGTGCGCAGCAATTTTTTCCCGACCAGGTCGGGCGGGTCGTCCGGAAGAAAATGCACGCCGGCGACGATGGCGTCGGCGGCGGCCACCAGGTCGCGGCCGGGCGGCGGCGCGAACACGGCCGCGTCGTCATCGAGCAACAGCGCACCGGGCCCCGCGAGCGGCCGGAAATGCCGGGCAATCAGGGCGAATTCGGCGGGAAGGTCCGACATCGGGGCGGCCGCCGTCAGAGCGTCGCCGCGAACTCCGCCGGGCGCAGCTGGCGGGCAACGCAATCAAGCACGCCATTGGCCATGCGCGGCTCGTCGCCGTCGAAAAACCCGTGCGCCACGTCCAGATACTCGTTGATCACCACTTTTGCCGGCGGCCCGTCCGCCATCCAAAGCTCGGCCGCGCCGGCGCGCAGCAGCGCGCGCAGCACCGGGTCGAGCCGCGCCAGCGGCCAGTCCTCGGACAAGGCCGCCGACAGCATCGGGTCCAGCATTTCCTGCTGCTGCGTCGCCGTGCGCACGATCTGGGCGAACAGCGGCACATGCACATCGGCCACGCGGCCGTCTTCGAACCCGCCATCCCCGGGCAATGCGCCCAGGCGGTGGCGGATGAACTCGTCGATCACCGCCTCCGGGCTGGACTGTGCCTGTTCGGCCTGGAACAGCGCCTGCACGGCGGCCACGCGCGAGCCGGTGCGCGGGCGGCCTTGCTGGGCGCGGCGTTGCCGCGGGCGTTCGGCCATCAGACCGCCCCGAGCCATCGCGCGGCGCGAATCTGAAGCAACGCCGCGGCCGCCGCCTCCGTCCCCTTATTGGGACCGGCCGAGTCACCGTCGGGCGGAACCGACCGCGCCAGCGCCTGTTCCAGCCGGTCCACGGTCAGCAGCCCGTTGCCCAGGCACAAAGCGGACTGCAATGCCACCTGGGTCAGCCCCGCCATCGCCTCGCGGCACACATACTCGTAATGGTCGGTCTCGCCGCGCACCACGCAGCCGAGCGCGACATACCCGTCATAGGCTCGCGTGCCGCGCACGGCCAGCTGCACCGCACCGGCCAGTTCCAGCGCCCCGGCCACGTCCAGCACCTCGAAGCTGGCGCCGGCACCGTGGAGAATGCGCGCCGCGCCGTCGCGCAGGCCGTCCACCACCTCGGTGTAGTAGGGCGCACGCACGACCAGCAGATGCGGCGGCGGTCCGTCGATGCGCAACGCGGCCGGCGGCCGTGCGTCAGCGGTGCTCATCTGCGCTTCCAGCGTAAAGCAAGCAGGACCAGGGCAACGCCCCGGCTGCCGGCGGTGGGTCTCATGCTCCTTGGATCGGCCAACGGGCGACGATATTCAACCCGTATCCGTCGATGCCGATGATCGTGCGTGGCGTATTGGACAGCAGAATCAGATTTTTCACCCCGAGATCCAGCAGGATCTGCGCGCCGATGCCGTAGTCGCGCAGCTGGCTGGTTGGCGGCGCCCCGCCGGACAGCAGGCGCACCCGGTCGGACAGCACGGTCGGCCGCGTCTCGCGGATCAGCACCACCGCGCCGCGTCCGGCCGCCTCGATCTGCCGCATGGCGGCGTGCAGCGTCGCCGACCCTGGCCCGCCCAGCATGTCGTGCATCAGGTTCACGCCATGCATGCGCACCAGCACCGGCTCGGGTCCGGACAGGTCGCCTTTCACCAGCACCAGATGCTCGGCATACTCGACGGTGTTGGCATAGACGAACAGCTGCCAGTCGCCGCCGATCACGCCGGTCAGCACCCCGTGCTCCACCTGCTTCACCAGCCGCTCGGTGCGGCGGCGGTGATGGATCAGGTCGGCGATCGTGCCCAGCTTCAGCCCGAAGCGCTGCGCGAACGCCGCCAGGTCGGGCAGCCGCGCCATGGTGCCGTCGTCATTCATGATCTCGCAGATCACGCCGGACGGGTTCAGCCCGGCCAGCCGGGCGATATCGACCGCCGCCTCGGTGTGACCGGCGCGCACCAGCGTGCCGCCCTCGCGCGCCGCCAGCGGGAACACGTGGCCCGGCGTGACGATGTCGCCGCGGCCGCAATCGGGGTTGATCGCCACCGCGATGGTGTGCGCCCGGTCATGCGCGGAAATGCCGGTGGTGACGCCGTCCTTCGCCTCGATCGACACGGTGAAGGCGGTCTGGTGACGGGTGCCGTTGGACGGGCTCATCAGCGGCAGGCCGAGCTGTTCGATCCGGTGGCCGGTCATGGCCAGGCAGATCAGCCCGCGGGCGTGCCGCGCCATGAAGTTCACCGCATCGGGGGTGGCGAACTGGGCCGGGATGATCAGGTCACCCTCGTTTTCGCGGTCCTCGTCATCGACCAGGATGAACATCCGGCCGTTGCGGGCCTCCTCGATCAGATCCTCGGCGGAGGCGAGGTATTCCGAGAGCGAGCGGGTGAGCAATCGGTCGGTCATCGCCATTCCTGCAGCCGGGCGACGTAGCGTGCCACGGTGTCGATCTCGATGTTCACGCTGTCACCGGCGCGGCGGTCGCCGAAACTGGTCACCGCGGCGGTGTGCGGGATGATGTTCACCCCGAAACTGGCGCCTTCCACCTCGTTCACGGTCAGCGACACGCCGTCGATGGCGACGCTGCCTTTGGGCGCGATGAAGCGGGCCAGCGGCTCCGGCACGCGGAACAGCCAGCGGCTGGAACCGTGTTCCGGCGTCACCGACAGGATCTCGCCGACGCCGTCCACATGCCCGGCCACGATATGGCCGCCCAGCTCGTCGCCGACGCGCAGCGGACGCTCCAGGTTCAGCCTTGTACCGGGCTGCCAGGTGCCCAGCGTGGTTTTCGACAGCGTCTCGGCCGAGGCATTGACGGAAAACCAGTCCGCACCGACCTCGATCGCGGTCAGGCAGCAGCCCGAGCAGGCGATCGAGGCGCCGACCGGGATGCCGGCGGTGTCCTTCCAGGGGACGGCGATGACCAGCCGCATATCGGCTCCGGCGCCGATCGGGGTGACCTCGCGCACCGTGCCGATGCCGGTGATGATGCCGGTGAACATCAGGCCGCTCTCCTCAGTTCAGTCAGCATATCGTCGCCCAGCTCGGTTGCCGAGATGCGGATGAAGCGCGGCATGGCGGCCAGCCGGTCGGTGCCGAAGGCCTGCGTCGCCGGCCAGCCGTCGCCGCCCATGACCGAGGGCGCGTGGAACCAGGCGATGCGGTCCACCAGATCGGCGCGCAGCAGCGCGGCGGCCAGCTGGGCGCCGCCTTCCACCAGTACGCGGGTGATACCCTGCGCGCCCAGGGCCGCCAGCGCCGCCGGCAAATCCACCCCGGGCGTGCCGGCGGCCACCGGGATCACTCCGGCGCCGGCGCCTTCCAGGGCGCGGCGCCGCCCGGGGTCGGCGGTGTCGCGGGCGATCAGCCAGGTGGGGGTTTGCGCGGCGGTCGCCACCAGCCGGCTGGTGAGCCGGGTGCGCAGATGGCTGTCCGCCACCACCCGCACAGGGCTGACCGGCTTGTAGCCGGGAATGCGGCAGGTCAGGTCGGGGTCGTCGGCCAGCACCGTGCCCACCCCGACCATCACCGCGTCGTGCCGGCCGCGCAGCGCGTGCGCCATGCGCCGGGCCGGCTCACGGGTAATCCAGCGGCTTTCGCCGGTGCGGGTGGCGATCCGCCCGTCCAGGGTCGAGGCCAGTTTCAGCGTCACCAGCGGCCGGCCCAGGCGCACCCGGCTGAAGAACCCGGCATTGACCTCCTCCGCCTCGGCCGCCAGCAGCCCTTCCTCCACCGTAATTCCGGCGGCGCGCAGGCGGGCAATGCCGGCGCCGTCCACGCGGGGGTCGGGATCGCGGGTGGCGACCACCGCGCGGGCGATGCCGGCGGCGATCAGCGCATCCGTGCAGGGCGGGGTACGGCCGTGATGGCAGCACGGTTCCAGCGTGACATAGACGGAGGCGCCGCGCGCAGCCGGGCCGGCCATGGCCAGCGCCAGCGGCTCGGCATGGGGCCGGCCGCCCGGCGCGGTCACGGCGCGGCCGGCCACGCGACCGCCGCGCACCACCACGCAGCCGACCGAGGGGTTGGGCCAGGCATTGCCGAGGCCCCGCCGGGCCAGGGCCAGGGCGGCGCGCATGTGTGAAAGATCATCCATCCGCCGGTTATGTGGGTTCCCCCAGCTCCCCCAGGAAGGTTTCGAAATCCTTGGCCTCGCGGAAATTGCGATAGACCGAGGCGAAGCGGACATAAGCCACGGCATCCACTTCCTTCAGCGTTTCCATCACCAGTTCGCCGATCTGCTTGCTGGGGATGTCGCTGTCGCCGGAGGCTTCCAGCTGGCGGACGATGCCGTTGACGATGCGCTCGATACGTTCCTCCTGCACCGGGCGTTTACGCAGCGCGATGCGCACGGAGCGGGCCAGCTTGTCGCGATCGAACGGCACCCGGCGGCCGTCGGACTTCACCACCGTCAGTTCCCGCAGCTGCACCCGCTCGATGGTGGTGAAGCGCTGGCTGCAGGCGCTGCAGAAGCGGCGGCGGCGTATGGCGGAGCCGTCCTCGGTGGGGCGGCTGTCTTTTACCTGGGTGTCGCCGTGGCCGCAGAAAGGGCAATGCATTCAGCACCCGGTAGGAAAGAAAGGCCAGGGGCCTAAGGCCCCTGGTGGGGTCCAGGGGAGAAGCCCCTGGCGGGGTCCGGGGCGGCGCCCTGGCCGTCATAGATCGGAAAGCGCGAGCACAGCCCCAGCACCCGTTCCCCCACCGCCTGCTCGGCCGCCGCGTTGCCGCCGTCATTGGAGCGGGACAGCGCCTCCAGCACCTCGCCGATCAGCCGCCCGACTTCCTGGAACTCGGCCACGCCGAAGCCGCGCGTGGTCGCGGCCGGCGTGCCCAGGCGCAGGCCGGAGGTGACGGCCGGCTTCTCGGGATCGAACGGGATGGCGTTCTTGTTCGTGGTGATGCGGGCGCGGTCCAGGCTGGCCTCGGCGGCCTTGCCGGTGACCCGCTTCGGCCGCAGATCGACCAGCATCAGGTGGCAGTCGGTGCCGCCGGTCACGATGTTCAGGCCCTGACCGGCCAGGCTGGCCGCCAGCGCCTTCGCGTTGGCCGCCACGTCGTGTTGGTAGGCGCGGAATTCCGGCGTCAGGGCTTCGCGGAAGGCGACGGCCTTGGCGGCGATGACATGCATCAGCGGGCCGCCCTGCAGGCCGGGGAACACGGCGGAATTGATTTTCCTGGCGATCTCGGCGTCGTTGGTCAGCACCATGCCGCCGCGCGGCCCGCGCAGCGTCTTGTGGGTGGTGGTGGTGACCACATGGGCGTGCGGCAACGGGCTGGGAAAGGCGCCGGCCGCCACCAGCCCGGCGAAATGCGCCATATCGACCATGAAGGCGGCGCCGACCTCGTCCGCCACGGCGCGGATGCGCGGGAAGTCGATCACCCGCGGATAGGCCGAGCCGCCGGCGATGATCAGTTTCGGGCGCTCGGCATGCGCCAGACGCTCGATTTCCTCGTAATCGAGCAGCCCGTCCTCGCGCCGCACCCCGTACTGCACGGCGCGGAACCATTTGCCCGACTGGTTCGGCGCGGCGCCGTGGGTCAGGTGGCCGCCGGCGGCCAGGCTCATGCCCAGGATGGTGTCGCCCGGGTTCAGCAGGGCGAAGAACACCGCCTGGTTGGCCTGCGAGCCGGAATTCGGCTGCACGTTGGCGTAGCCGGCGGAAAACAACTGTTTCGCGCGCTCGATCGCCAGCGTTTCCGCCACGTCGACCTCGGCGCAGCCGCCGTAATAGCGCCGCCCCGGATAGCCTTCGGCGTATTTGTTGGTCAGAACCGATCCCTGCGCTTCCAGTACGGCACGCGAGACGATGTTCTCGCTGGCGATCAGCTCGATGCCGTCCTGCTGGCGGTGCAACTCGCGGCCGATGGCGGCGGCCAGTTCCGGGTCGGTCTCGACCAGCGGCGCGGTGAAGAAGCGGTGCAGCGGAGCGGCCTCGTTCATTCCGGGGTCCCTGTGGGCGGGGTGAGCTTGGCGAGGCGCTGGTCGTGCCGGCCGCCCTCGTAGCTGCCGGCCAGGAAGGCCCGCAGGATGGCCAGCGCCATGTCCTCGCCGGTCAGGCGGGCGCCGAGAGCGAGCATGTTGGCATCGTTGTGGGCGCGCGACAGGGTCGCGGTCAGCGGCTCGGAGGCGAGCGCGCAGCGGATGCCGGGGTGACGGTTGGCGGCGATCGACACGCCCACCCCGCTGCCGCAGACCACCACGCCGAAACGCGCCTGACCGGCCTCGACGGCGCCGGCCACCGCGTGGGCGAAGTCGGGGTAATCGACCCGGTCCGGGCTGTTGGTGCCGAGATCAAGCACCTCGTGCCCGGCTTCCCGCAGGGCGCGGGCCAGCACGGTCTTCAGCGGGAACCCGGCATGGTCGCCGCCGAGGGCAACGGTCGGAAGGGAGGTGTCTGTCATGGTCCGGCAAGTCTAGCATCCCGCGGCGGCGCGGGGAAATGGCCGTGCCGCCTTGGTGCCCAAGATGCGGCGCCCATACTATGCCAGCGCGCGTTCCACCCACTGTTTCAGCACGCTTTTCGGCGCCGCGCCCACCTTCTGGCTGACCGGCTGGCCGTCCTTGAACAGGATCAGCGTGGGAATGCCGCGCACGGAATAATTATTCGGCGTCGAAGGATTATCGTCGATATTCAGCTTGGCGACGGTGACCCGGCCGGCGAATTCGGCGGCGATCTCCTCCAGCGCCGGGGCGATTGCCTTGCAGGGGCCGCACCATTCGGCCCAGAAATCCACCAGCACCGCGCCCTTGGCGCCCAGCACGTCGGTCTGGAAGCTGTCGTCGGTGACCGCCTTGGTATTTTCGCTCATGGTTTCGGCCCCTTATGGGTTTGCTGCAACCTAGGCCCCCCGTAGTCCGGGTCAAGCCGCAGCGGGAGCATGCCGGTCCAGCAGGGAGTCGGGAAGGGGCATCACCTGCGCCACGGTGGTCCAGACCAGGGCGCAGACCACCTCGCGTTCCGGCAGGGCGCCGCGCAGCACCGCGCGATAGGCCGCCATTTGGCGCAGGTACAGCACCGGCACGTCCTCGGCGCGGGAAGGCGGACGGCGGTTGGTTTTGTAATCGGCCATCAGCACCCGGTCGGGCAGCACGGCCAGCCGGTCCACCAGCCCGCCCACCACGGCGCCGCCGACCAGGCCGGTCAGCGGCACCTCGGCGCGCCCCTCCGGGCCGAACAGTGGCGCGAGCGCGGGATGGTCCAGCACCGCCATCACCTCGCCGGCCAGGGCTTCGGGGTCGGTGACGGGGCTGCCCGGCCGCGCCAGCCAGCGCAGCGCCGCCTCGTACCGCTCCGCCGGCGGCAGCGCGGGGAGATGTTGCAGCAGGGCATGCGCCATCTGGCCGCGCCGGAACCGCGCCCCGCCGGCGTCGCGCGCCGCCAGCGGGCTGGCCGCCTGCGGCACCGGCCCCAGCTCGGCCCCCTCGGGCCGGCTCGGCGCCAGCGGCGAGGGCGGCGCGGGCTCGCAGGGCGGCGCGGCCGGTCGCCAGTCCGGCGCCTGCCCGGCCCAGGCAGGCAGCGGCGCGCCCGATGCCTCCCCGGTCCCGGTCCGCTGACGCTCGGGCGGCCTGGTCTGGGCGCAGGCATGGCGCAGCACCGGGCCCTCCCACGGCAGGGGGGTCGCTTCCGGGGCGGCGGCCAGACGGGCGAAACCGCCGGCGACCAGATCGTACCAGCACCCTTCCGGCGGCGCCCGGCGCGGCTGCCAGCCGCACACCAACAGGCGGTCCTCGGCGCGGGTCAGGGCGACATACAGCAGCCGGTTATGCTCCTCCCGCCGCCGCTGCGCCGCCGCCTCGCGCAGCGCATCGGACGCAGCGCAGCGCAGTTCCCTGCGGGGCGACCAGACCGGCACCGCCGGGCCGCCCTGCGGGTCGGCGGCCCAGAGCAGCGGACCGTCATCCGGCGGCAGCGCGGTGGTGTCGGGCAGGATCACCAGCGGCGCCTGCAACCCCTTGGCGCCATGCACGGTCATGATGCGCACGGCGCTGCCGGCGCCTTCGGCCTCGCGCTTCACCTCGGCGCCGGATTGGCGCAGCCAGTGCAGAAACCCTTGCAGCGACGGCGGATGGGTGCGGGCATGCGTCAGCGCCGCGCCGAGCAGTTCGTCGATCGGCTCGGCCGCCTCCGGCCCGAGCCGTGCCAGCAGACGCGCCCGCCCGCCCAGCCGCCCCAGCGCCTCCACCAGCAGCGCGTGCGGCGCGGCATAATCCACCCGTCCCAGCAGGGAGGTGACAAAATCCAGCGCCGCCCGCCAGTCCGGCCGTTCGCCGGCGCGGGCGCGCAGCGCCGACCACAGCGTGCCTTTGCGGTCGATCGCCAGCGCCATCAGGCTGTCATCGGACAGGCCGCCGAGCGGGCTGGTGAGGACACAGGCGAGCTGCAGATCATCCTCGGGCAGCAGCAGCACATCGCCCAGCGCCAGCAGATCGGCCACCGCCGGCTGGTCGGTCAGCACCAGCCGGTCCAGCCCCGCCACCGGCACTTTCTTCGCTTTCAGCGCGCGCACCAGCGCGCGGGCAAAGTCGTTGCGGCGGCGCACGAGCACCAGCACGTCGCCCGGCCGCAGCGGACGGTCCCTGCTGTCCAGCAGGGTGGTGCCGGCGGTTTCGCGGGCGATCCAGCCCGCCAGCGCCTCCGCCAGGCGTTGCGGCGCGCTGACCGAGCCGAGATTGCGCTCCGGCACCGTCCAGGGCTCGGCCGGCGGCTCCTCCGGCGGCGGCGCCAGCGGCCACAGCTCCACCGATCCGGCATGGCCGGTGCGGTCGGCCACATGGTGCAGCGCGCCGGGGTCCGTCACCCCCTGCGCCGCCGCGGGTGCGGCGAATACCGCGTCCACCAGGGCCAGCACCGGGGCGGTCGACCGGAACGACACGTTCAGATCCACGTCGCGCCAGGTCCGGCCGGCATCCTGCACGCGCCGGCTGAGGATGCCACGCCACTGCTCGAACTGGCCGGGATCGGCGCCCTGGAACGAATAGATGGATTGCTTGCGGTCGCCGACGGCGAACACGGTGCGGGGCGCGTCGCTGGCGCCGGCGAAGAACTCCCCGGTCAGCCGGCCGGCGATGGTCCATTGCGCCGGTGCGGTGTCCTGCACCTCGTCCAGCAGCAGGTGGTCGATCCCGCCATCCAGCTTGTACAGCACCCAGGCGGCGCCGGGATCGACCAGCAGCCGGCCGGTGCGGCCGATGAGGTCGTCGTAATCCAGTTTCTCCTCGTCGGATTTGCGGCCGGCATAGCGCCGCGCCACCGGGCCGGCGAGGCGCACCAGCGCGGCTGAGGCGGCGGCGGCGCGGGCCGCCCGGCAGGCATCCTCCACCGCCAGCACGCGCCGCTGTTCCGCCAGCAGCGCCTCGGCCAGGTCGGGGCGCTGTTCCGCGAGTTTCTTGTTCACCAGCGTGGTCGGGCCGCGCGGCGAGCCGTCTTCCAGCACAAACGCCAGCCGCCAGGCGCTCCATTGCGATACCCGTTCCGGCGCCGGGCCGGACAGCCACTCCAGCAGGAAACGCGCCTTCTCGGCGCAGGTCGCCGCACCCTTGTCCGCCACCACGCCCAGCGCCGCCCGCAGCGGCGCCGCGTTCCAGCCGCAGGCCGCCTCGGTCACCGCCGCCTCCTCGCCGGCCACGCCCAGCACGCGGCGCTGCGCCGCGGCGACCTGATCGGGGTCGAGCGCCAGCAGCGCGTCGAGGCGGTCGCGGTCCTGCTGCATCTCCCGCACCAGGCGGCCGAACTGCTCGGCCGAGGCCAGCCCGGCCAGGGCCGTCAGCGCCACGCGGCTGGCTTCGGTATGCGCGTCTTCCAGCATCGCTTCCCGCGAGTCGCGCCACGCCGCCTCGGCGTCGATGTCGTCGAGCAGGCCGAAATGCGGCGACAGCTGCGCCTCCACCGGGAAGCGGCGCAGCAGCGACTGGCAGAAGGCGTGGATGGTGCCGATGCGCATGCCGCCGGGCAGGTCCAGCACCTCGGCGAACAGGGCGCGCGCCTTGACCAGCGCCTGCGGCGTCGGCGCGACGGACAGCGCCTTCAGGTCTTCGGCCAGGCCGGCATCGGCCAGCGTGACCCAGTCGCCCAGCCGGCGGTGCAGCCGCACCGCCATTTCGGCGGCGGCGGCCTTGGTGAAGGTCAGGCACTGGATGCGCGCCGGTTTCTCGCCGCTCAGCATCAGCCGCAGCAGCCGGTCGGTCAGCAGCTTGGTCTTGCCCGACCCGGCGGAAGCCGACACGAAGGCCGACACCGCCGGATCGGACGCCAGCAGCTGCGCCGTCACCGCCTGCGCGCGCGCCGTTGCGGTCATGCCTCGTCCCCGGACAGATCCCACTCGGCGACGCGGGCGAGCTGGCAATAATCGGAAAAGCGCGGCACCCGGCCCGGATGCGGCTGCGACAGATAGGGGCGGGCGGGATCGTCGAAGGCGACCACCAGCGCCGCCAGCCGGTCCCGCGCGGTCGCCGCCGCGGCGGCGATGCGGGCGGCATCGCCGCGCAGGAGGTTTTTTTCCTCCCCCGGCACGAAGCCGCCGGTGAGGTGCCAGTAGACCAGCTCCGTGGTCGGGCCGGCGAGGTCGGGGCCGAACGCGCCGGCCCCGGCCATCGCCGCTTCCAGCGGAAGCTGCGGGCGGAAGCCGGCTTCCACGTCCTTGTCCGATGGCGGCAGGCCGGTCTTGTAGTCGAGAATGGCCAGAGAGCCGTCGGCGCGGCGCTCGATCCGGTCGGCGCGGCCCACCAGCCGAAAGCCGCGCGGGACGGCCAGGGACCAGTCGCCCTTTACCTCGCCGCGGATCAGGCGGGGGAGGGCCGCGCGCCGTTCGCGCTCGCGCAGCGCCACCCAGGCGGCGATGCGCAGCAGGCGCGGCCGCCACCATTCCTGCAGGGCCTGGCGCAGCCCGGCTTCGGCCACCGCCCGCTCCATGGCGCGGCGCAGGCGGTCCGGGCCGTCCGGCGGCCAGGCGGCGCCGACATCGTCGAGGAAATGCTGCATTCCCTGATGCACCAGCGCGCCGTAATCGGCGGCGTCGGTGGCTTCCTCCAGCGGTTTCAGCGCCGTCAGGCGGAGGATGTGGCGGGCATGGATGGCATAGGGATCGGCCAGCCAGGTTTCGATCTCGGTCACGCCGAGGCGGCGGGGGCGCGACGCCGCCGGCGGGCGCGGCGCCGGCGGGGACACCGGGGCCGGCGGCCCGGCGGGCTGGTCGAGCAGCCCGGCCCAGCCGGCGGCCGGGTGAAGCGGCAAGGCCAGGCCATGCCCGCGCAGATAGGCGCCGATCCGGGTCAGCCAGCGCGACGGCACGGCGGGTGCGCCGTCGCGCCGGCGCGGGCAGGACAGCACCACGCCGGGCGCCGCGCAGGCGGACAGAAAAAAATCATGGGCGGACTGGCCGACCGCTTCCTCGGTGCCCGGCAAGCCGGCTTTGCCGCGCATGGGGCGGCTCATCCAGGGGCCGGGGTCGGTGGCCGGCGGCCAGACGCCTTCCGCCAGACCGCCCAGCACCATCAGGTCGGCCGATTGCAGCCGGGCTTCCAGCAGCCCCCAGATGAAAACGCGCGGATGCTCGCTGCCGTCGCGGCCGCGCAGCGCCCGGCGGCTGCGCACCACCTGGCCTTCCAGCAGCGCCTCCAGCAGACCCGGCAGAACCGCCGGCGGCTGGTCGGGCAGCCGGAGCAGCGCCGGGCGGGCGCCGGCCAGCAGCACCGCCAGCGCCTCGCCTTCCTCCTGCGACCACAGCCGCGCCGGGCCGGGGGTATCGTCGGTGGTGGCCAGCGCTTCCGCCGATTCGACCAGCGCCGCCAGCAGGTCGGCAGGCGGGATGCTGGCGGCGGCCTGGGCGCGCAGCAGCGGGGCGAGGCAGGGGTCCAGCGCCTCCAGCAGGCTGCGCGCTGCCGGCGGCGCCGCCTCGGCGCGAAGCCGCAGCCCGGCCAGGCCGGGTTGCGGCTTCGGTCCCCGCAACGCGGCTTTTTCCAGCGCCCGCGCCGCCGCCCGGCACGCCGCCGGCGACCCCCCGGCCGCCGCCAGCGGGTGTTTCAGCAGCGCCAGCAGCGGCACCGGGGCCAGCCGCGCCGCCGCCGTTTCGGCCAGCAGGCGCAGGAACACCGCCGGCGGCGAGCCGGACAATGTCTCGCCGGCGCTGTCATCGGCCACCACGCCCCAGCGCAGCAACTCGGCCGAAACCCGACCGGCCAGCGCGCGGTCCGGCGTGACCAGGGCGGCGCGGGTGCCGGGCTTTTCCAGGGCGTCCCGGAGAATCAGCGCGATCGCCGCGGCTTCCTCCTGCTCATCCGCGGCTTCCAGGCGATACAGGCCGCCGGTTTCCGCCGGGCCGGGCGCACGCCACGCGCCCAGCGCCGTCGCCGGCAACAGGGCCTGCGCCAGCGTGGCCACCCGCCCGGCAGGGGCTGCGGCCGGCGCATCCCAGCGCACCACGTCGCCGCGCGAGGCGCGCAGACCGGCGAGCAGGCGCTTCAGCCCGGCCTGCGGGTGCGAATCGTCGATCGCGTCCCACGCCGCTTCGGCCAGATCGAGGTCCAGTCCGGGCAGCACGATCTGTCCCTGCGGCAGGCGCGCCACCACGCGCAGCAGCCCGGCCACCGCCGGTATGCCGGCCGTGGTGCCGGCGACCCAGACCGGCTCCGCGGGCGCTTGCTCCTCCCACGCCCGGGCCTGGGCGCGCAGCAGCGCCACCTGCCGCGCCGCCGGGTTCATCAGGCCGTTGGCCGCCAGGAAATCCGGCCAGGCGCGGGTGACGATCTCCAGAAAACGCAGCGTGGCCTGCCAGTGCTCGGCATGGGCGGCGTCGGCGGCCTGTTGCAGGGCCGCGGGGAGGAAAATCTCCGCGCGCTCGGCCTCGTCCATCAGCGCGGCCAGCTCGCCCGCCAGGCGCCACGCGCGGTCGGCCCGGCCGGCGCCGCCGAGCTCGGCCGGCAGCTTCATCACCAGCGCGGCCAACGCGCCCAGCCGCTCCTGCGGGTCGATGTCGGGGGGAAGATCGAGCGCGCCGGACAGCGCCAGCGGCGCCTCGTCCGGTGCGCCGAGCGAGGCAATGCGCGGCAACAGCATCGGCCGCCCGCCGCCGGCACGCAGAAAAGCCTCGGTCAGCGACCGCGCGGCGCGGCGCGTGGGCAGCAGAATGAGCCCCCGCGCGAGCGGATCGGCGCCGTGCGAGGTCAGCCAGCGTGATGCCAGGGTGGCCAGGAAGGGCGCTTCAGGGGGGATGGTGGCGAGACCGCTGCCGGGGCGCAGCCCCGGACCCGGGCAGGAGGCTCCGCCTCCTGCCCCTCCGCCAGGGGCAGGCCGCTGGACCCCTTGGTTCGTCATCGGGTATCCGCAATCGCCTGAGCGTACAGCGTCGCCTCCGCCGCGGCGAGGTCGGCCGGCGTGGACAAATGGAACCACAGCCCGTCATGCACCAAGGCCCGCAGCCGGCCCGCAGCGATGGCGCGGTCCCAGACCAGGTTCATCGAGAACGACCCTTCCGGCAGCCCGGCAAGCAGCCCCGGCGCCACCAGCTGGATGCCGGCATAGATGTAGGGCACGATCTCCCGGTTCCGGCGCCGGCGGACAGCGCCGCGCTGGTCCAGGGCAAAATCGCCGGGGCCGGTTTCCGCCTGGGTCTGACACGTGCGATGCACCAGCAGCACCGCGTCGGCACTGGCCGCGTTCCAGGCGGCGGCGACGCGGCCGAGCGCGGAGGTCGGGCCGTCGAGCCAGAAGGAATCGCCGTTCACCACGAAGAACGGCCCGGCGCCCAGCAGGTCCAGCGCCGCCCGCACGCTGCCGCCGGTGTTCAGCAGGGCCGCTTCCCGTTGCAACAGGGTGCGTGGGCCGGTGTCGCGCGCGGCCAGATGCGCCGCCATCTGCTCCACGTGCCGGTGGGCGTTCACCACCACGGTCGCCACGCCGGCGGCTGCCAGCCGGTCGAGCGCATGGTCGAGCAGGGTCCGCCCGCCCAGGGTCAGCAACGGCTTGGGTATGGCCTCGGTGAGCGGGCGCATGCGGGTGCCCAAACCGGCGGCCAGCAGCATGGCGGCGCGCGGGCGGGTCATGCCGGCCGGCCGGTGCGCAACGACGCCATCCGTTCGGGCCCGCCCGACAGCACGGCGTGCCGCGCCTCGCCGGCCAGCAGGCGCAGCCGTATTTCCAGCGCACCGGGCGGACGCAGCGCCCCCAGCCGCTCCGGCCATTCGGCCAGCACGATGTCGGTCTGCGCCTCGTCCCAGCCGAGTTCGGTCAGGGCCGCCGGCCCGTTCAGCCGCCAGAGGTCGAAATGATGCACCCGGCCGATCCGGGTGTCGTAGCTCTGCACCAGGGTGAAACTGGGGCTGGGCACGTCCAGGGCGGGGTCGCCGCTGGCGGCGCGCAGGAAGGCGCGGGCAAAAGCGGTCTTGCCGGCGCCGAAGGGGCCGTCGAGCAGGATAACGTCCCCCGGCCGCGCCAGCGCCGCCACCGCGGCGGCCAGCGCCCCGGTGGCGGCCAGGTCGGGCAGCAGGCGGGGGGCGGCGTCAGGGCCGTCGCGATCGGGCATCCGGGCAATCTGCCTTACGCCGCCGCGTCGTCTCAACCTCCCGCTTGCCTCGGCCGCGCGCCGGGGTAGGGTGGCGTGCATGACAGAAACTCCGTTGCCGCAACAGATCAGCACCGACGTGGCCATCGTGGGGGCCGGGCCGGTGGGCCTGTTCGCCGCTTTCGAACTGGGCATGCTCAAGCTGCGCAGCGTGCTGATCGACGCGCTGGCCGAGCCGGGGGGGCAATGCACCGCTCTCTACCCGGAAAAGCCGATCTACGACATCCCCGCTCACCCCGTTATCGAGGCGGGCGAGCTGATTTCCCAGCTCGAACGGCAGATCGCCCCGTTCCATCCGGGCCGGCTGCTCGGGCGGCGGGTGGAGCGGCTGGAGGGCAGGGCGGGTGCGTTCACGCTGGGCACCGACCGCGGCGATGTGGTGCGCTGCAAGGCGGTGGTGCTGGCCGCCGGCGCCGGCGCGTTCGGCCCCAACCGGCCGCCGCTGGAGGGTCTGGCCGCCTACGAAGCGGCCGGCACGGTGCAGTATTATGTGCGCCGGCGCGAGGATTTGCGCGGCAGGCGGGTGGTGATCGCCGGCGGCGGCGACTCGGCGGTGGACTGGGCCCTGACCTTGCGCGGCGTTGCCGGCTCGATCCAGGTGGTGCATCGGCGGGCGAAGTTCCGCGCCGCGCCGGAGAGTGCCGCGCAGCTTGACCACGCGGCCGGACGCGGCGAGGTGGAGCTGGTCATCCCCTATCAGCTGCACGCGCTGCACGGTGCCGGCGGGGTGCTGGCGGCGGTGGAGGTGGCGGATCTGGAAGGCGGCTCGCGCATGCTGGCGGCGGATGTGCTGCTGCCGTTTTTCGGGCTGTCGATGGACCTGGGCCCGATCGCCGGCTGGGGGCTTGCGCTTGAGCGGCACCATGTGAAGGTCGAGCCGGCGACCTGTGCCACGTCGGTGCCGGGGGTATTTGCCATCGGCGACGTGGCGACCTATCCGGGCAAACTGAAGCTTATTCTTCAGGGGTTTTCCGAGGCGGCGATGGCGGCGCATGCCATTCATCCGCTGGTGTTCCCCGACACGGCGCTGCATTTCGAGTATTCGACCAGCAAGGGCGTGCCGGGTTAGTCATGGGTTCCAAGGGCCATTGGCCCTTGGTGGGCTTGGGCCGCGAAGGCGGACCAAGGGGGCAAAGCCCCTGGTGGGGTGCGGGGCTACGCCCCGCCAGGACCAAGGCCGGAACGCAACGATGGGCAACATCCTTTACGACACCGATTTCGACGACGGCGCCTGCTGACCCGGATGATCCGCCTCACCGAGCTCCGCCTGCCGCTCGACCATCCGCCGGAAGCGCCGGCTGTGGCGGCGGCGCGGCGCCTCGGCGTGGCGGCGGAGTCGATCCGGGGGATCACGGTGTTCCGCCGCGGCTTCGATGCGCGGAACAAGAACGCCGTCGTGCTGGTCTATACGCTCGACCTCGTCTGCGACGACGAGGCGGGCGTGCTGCGCCGTTTCGCCGCCGACCCGCATGTCGGCCCCGCGCCCGACCTGGAATACCGCCCGGTCGCCCAGGCGCCGGCGCACCTGAAGCTGCGGCCGGTGGTGGTGGGGGCCGGACCGTGCGGCCTGTTCGCCGCGCTGACGCTGGCGCAGATGGGGTTCCGGCCGGTCATCCTGGAACGCGGCAAAATGGTGCGCGAGCGCACCAGGGACACCTGGGGATTGTGGCGGCGCGGCGTGCTCGACCCGGAATCAAACGTGCAGTTCGGCGAGGGTGGCGCCGGCACGTTCTCCGACGGCAAGCTGTATAGCGGCGTGAAGGAGGCGGCCCGGCTCGGCCGCCGGGTGCTGACCGAGTTCGTCGCCGCCGGGGCGCCGGCGGAGATCCTGATTTCCAGCAAACCGCATATCGGCACGTTCCGGCTGGTTTCCATGGTCGAGTCGATGCGCGCCACCATCGAGCGGCTCGGCGGCGAGTACCGGTTCGGCACGCGGGTGGACGACATCGACATCGAGACCCGCGCCGACGGCAGCCGCCGGCTGCGTGGCCTGCATCTGGCCGGCGGCGGGTACATTCGCGCCGATCATGCGGTGCTGGCGCTGGGTCATTCCGCACGCGACAGTTTCGCCATGCTGCATGCGCGCGGCGTGTTCATGGAGCCGAAGGCGTTTTCCATCGGCGTGCGCATCGAACATCCGCAGGCGCTGATCGACCGCGCCCGCTTCGGCGCGGCTGCCCGGCATCCGTTGCTCGGCGCGGCCGATTACAAGCTGGTGCATCACGGCGGCGACGGGCGCTCGGTGTATAGTTTCTGCATGTGCCCGGGCGGGCGCGTGGTGGCCGCCGCGTCCGAACCCGGGCGGGTGGTGACCAACGGCATGAGCCAGTATTCGCGCGCCGAGTTCAACGCCAATGCCGGCATCGTGGTGAGCGTGACGCCGGAGCGCGACTTTCCCGGCGGTCCGCTGGCGGGGATCGAGCTGCAACGGCACTGGGAGGCGCGCGCGTTTGCGGCGGGCGGCGGCGGATATGCGGCGCCGGCGCAGCGTGTTGCGGATTTTCTCGCCGGGCGGGGGTCCGCGGCGCTCGGTGCGGTGGTGCCGTCCTACCGGCCGGGCACCAGGCCGGCCGACCTTGCGTCCTGCCTGCCGGATTATGCGGTGGCGGCGATCCGCGCGGCGCTGCCCGGGTTCGACCGTCAGATTCCCGGCTTCGCCATGGCGGATGCGGTGATGACGGGGGTGGAGACGCGGACCTCCTCGCCGCTGCGCCTGCGCCGCGATGCGTCGTTGCAGAGCGTGAACACGCGCGGTCTGTATCCGGCCGGGGAGGGAGCGGGTTATGCCGGCGGCATCCTGTCCGCCGGCATCGACGGCATCCGGGTGGCGGAGGCAGTGGCGTTGGATGTGACCGGAAATCAGGAAGCGGCTCCGTCCCTGGCCCCTTCCTGAAGAAACCTGATTCCCCGTTTTCCCCGGCCGGTTTTGCCTGAACGGCAAAGGTCCATCCGGCTCAGACCTACAGGCCGGTCCCCCCGGCACGCGACTCGCCCCAAGCGGGAGAACGCCGCGTCAGCCGATCCGTCAAGGGCGCAAATCCTGCCTGTATGTGGAAATCTTCGTTGATTCTCGCCGCCTGCCCGGATACCGGGCGAGGGTGACACCACATTCCCGCGCCCGTCCCGCCTTCCGAGTCCATGGCCGCTCCTTCCTGGTTCTCGTGCTGAGGCCGGAGCCGCCGGTTGAACAATGGCTTGCCGAGCTGGACGCGCAGGTGGTGCGATCGCCTGGCTTCCTTGACAGCAAGCCGGTGGTGGTTGACCTTGGCGGCGTGACCGAGGCGGATGCGGATCTGGCCAGCCTCGTCCGCGCGCTGCAACGCCGGGGGTTGCGGATCCTGTCGGTCGAGGGGGCCGACCCTTCCTGGTCCGGTGCGGCCGAATGGGGTCGCGCCATTCCCGGCGGGCGCTCCACCGGCACGATCGAATTACCGGCCGCCAGCGCCGCGGCGCCGGCCGAGCCCACCCAAACCGGCGCCGCGCCGGCCGGGCCCGCCGGTCTGATCATCGGAGAGCCCGTGCGGTCCGGCCAGGCGGTGATCTACCCGCAGGGCGACGTGACGGTGATCGGCTCGGTCGCCTCCGGCGCCGAGGTGTTTGCCGGCGGCTCGGTGCATGTCTATGGAACACTGCGCGGCCGTGTGGTGGCGGGCTTCACCGGCAACCCCAGGGCACGGGTGTTCTGTCGTCGCCTGGAGGCCGAGCTGGTGTCGATCGACGGCGTCTATCGCACCGCCGACGACATGGATGCGGCCCTGCGCGGCCGGGCCGTGCAGGCCTGGCTCGAGGGCGACTCGGTTGTCATGACGGCCCTGGACTGACAGGGACGAGGGAGGTGACGCAGATGGCGAAAGTCCTGGTCGTGACATCGGGCAAGGGAGGGGTCGGCAAGACCACCTCCACGGCCTCGCTCGGCGCGGCGCTGGCGCAAAGCGGACAGACCGTCGTCGTCGTCGATTTCGACGTGGGGCTGCGCAATCTCGACCTGGTCATGGGGGCGGAACGCCGGGTGGTGTTCGACCTGGTGAACGTGATCCAGGGCGATGCCAAGCTGGCGCAGGCGCTGATCCGCGACAAGCGGGTCGATACCCTGTCGCTGCTGCCGGCCTCGCAGACCCGCGACAAGGACGCGCTGACGGCGGAAGGCGTGGCCCGCATCATCGCCGATCTGCGGGAGAAATTCGACTGGGTGATTTGCGACAGCCCAGCCGGCATCGAGCGCGGCGCCACCCTGGCCATGCGCCATGCCGACATGGCGGTGGTGGTGACCAACCCGGAAGTGTCGTCGGTGCGGGATTCCGACCGCATCATCGGCCTGCTCGATTCCAAGACCGAGCGCGCCGAGCGCGGCGAGCGGATGGAGAAGCACCTGCTGCTGACCCGCTACGACTCCGCCCGCGCCAATCGCGGCGAGATGCTCAAGACCGAGGACGTGCTGGAGATTCTCTCGATTCCGCTGCTGGGCATCATTCCGGAGAGCCAGGAGGTACTGCGCGCCTCCAATATCGGCAGTCCGGTGACTTTGAGCAGCCCGGAGAGCGCTCCGGCCCGTGCCTATTTCGACGCCGCCCGCCGGCTGCGCGGCGAGCTGGTGCCGATGGACGTTCCCGAGGAGAGGCGCGGCCTGGTGCAGCGACTGTTCAGCCGGAGGGTGGCGTGAAACTGCCGAATTTCATGACTCGCCGCGCCTCGGCGCCGATCGCCCGGGAGCGGCTGCAAATCGTGCTGGCGCACGAGCGCGCGCTCAACGGCACCTCCGGCGATCTGGTGCGGCTGTTGCAGGAGGAAATCCTGGCGGTGGTGGCCCGGCACGTGAAGATCGATCGCGACATGGTGCAGATCAAGCTCGACCGGGGCGATTCGATTTCCACGCTGGAGATCGACATTCAGATGCCTGCCGAGATCGCCGCGGCGCACTAGAGCGCTCGGACCGTAAACGGTCAGAGCGCTCTAGTGTTCCGACTCCGACGGATAGTGCCGTCGCGCCGGACCACTAGCCCCTTGATTTGGTGTTCCGATTCACGCGACGGGACGGACGCATTTGTCGCGACCGGAACACTAGCCCCTTGATTTGGTGTTCCGATTCACGCGACGGGGCGGACGCATTTGTCGCGACCGGAACACCAGCTCTTTGCTTTGGCGAGCAACTTTATCGGCTGGCTGCCGCCAGTCAGGCCGATATTGCTCTGGCGGAGCGTCGCCTGGACCCATGATGGGGTGAAACCCTTCTCCATGGGGTGCAGGGCTACGCCCCGCCAAGGCCCCCCGGTCTTTGGCCTTTTGGCGCAGCGCTATTGTGACTATACGGTGACGGCATGCAGGTGACCTCGCAGACCGATCACAGCCCCACTGCCGCCGCGCCGCTCTGCGCACGACGCGCGGCCGGCACAGGTTGGCGCCGGCAGATGCCCAGAAGCCGGCAGGGCGCGTGGCAGCCGGCGGCGGACCGGCGGGATCCCGTCACCATCCTGATCGAGCAAGGGGAAAGCCGCATCCAGGACCTGCTTCCGGTCCGCTACGCGCGCATGAAAACCGATCCCTTCGCCTTCCTGCGCGGCGCGGCCGCTATCATGGCGGCGGATCTCGGCGCGATGCCGGCGACCGGCCTGCGCGTGCAGTCCTGCGGCGACTGTCACCTGGCCAATTTCGGCTCCTATGCCACGCCCGAAGGCACACCGGTCTTCGACATCAGCGATTTCGACGAGACGCTGCCGGCGCCCTTCGAATGGGACGTGAAGCGACTGGCCGCCAGCCTGGTCGTGTCGGGGCGGGTCGGCGGCAGTTCAGAAAAGGAATGCCGCCACGTGGCCCGGACGGCTGCGCGCAGCTACCGCCAGTACATGGCGCGGCTGGCACCGCTGCCGCCGCTCGACGCCTGGAGCACGCAGATCGACCTGGCCGCGGCGATCGCCGGCATCGACGCCCCCAGGCTGCGTACCAGGCTGGAAAAACACCTGTCCGAGGTGCTGGCCAGCGGACAGGATCATTTCGGTCTGCTGAAGAAACATGACGGCAGCGCGCTGATCAAGGACAAGCCGCCGCTTGTATATCACATCACCAGGCATGAGTTGCATGCGAAAAGGGCCTTCGCCTCCTATGCCGCCACGTTGCAGGAGGACCGGCGCGTCCTGCTGAACCGCTATCATTTGCGCGATGTTGCCTTCAAGGTTGTCGGCGTGGGCAGCGTCGGCACGTTCTGCGCCATCGGGTTGCTCATCTCGGATGGCGGCGCGCCGCTGCTGCTGCAGATCAAGGAAGCGCAGGAATCGGTTCTGGCGCCATTCGCCGGCGGGTCGGACTATGCCAATCACGGCCAGCGCGTGGTTGTCGGACAGCGCATGATGCAGGCAGCCACCGACGTCTTCCTGGGCTGGACGCAGGAGAAGCTGGACTGGCGCTGCTTCTATGTCAGGCGCCTGAAGGATTCGCGGCTGGCCGATGTCGGTACTCAGATCGCCGCGTTCCTGCCCTTCTACGCCGCGCTGTGCGGGCGGACTCTGGCCCGCGCCCACGCGCGCACCGGCGATGCGGTGGCGATCGCCGGTTATCTGGGCGATGGAACCGGATTCGACCGGGCCATCGCCGAGTTCGCCATGAGCTATGCCGATCAGACCGAGAAGGACTGGCACGCCTTCCTCGATGCCATCAAAACCGGACGGATAACCGCGGAGCAGGCTTGAACTGCACCTTGCGCCGGTTGCAACGCCACACCAACCGGCAGCGACGATCCTGCATCAGGCCAATCGGGCGCGCTGCCGCAAACCCGCCTGACGGGTCAGCCGGTTCTCACCTTTCGAGTGCGAGATCGATCCTGGCCTCGATGTCCTCGACCGGTACGCCCGCCCAACTCTGCACCACGAGGAAGTGGCCGGGATCTTCCGTGCTGGGCTGAAGGCGTGCAATTTCGTTCTTGGACCAGACATTCCTGCGCGAGTGCAAATGCACCCCC
>Ga0326727_10008139_pt1 | contig 26899 bp, 18 predicted proteins | sample MB2enrmetagenome_FD_207643 | JGI IMG/M metagenome (GOLD analysis project Ga0326727, IMG submission 207643) | Lab enriched peat soil microbial communities from McLean, Ithaca, NY, United States - MB29MY | ecosystem: Environmental > Terrestrial > Soil > Wetlands > Peat | place: USA: New York...
CCGCTGATCTACGCCATGGAATCTGAGGAGGGCCAACAGCGTTCCTTCGATTCCACTTGCAAGAAGCTCCGCCGGTTCCTCAACAAATCACCCCGCTGAATTCACCCACAGATTCCCCCGACGAGGCAAGTTTTTCGGGGTCCGTGGGACTTGTTATTTTCGGAACATCTGACCACCAATCGTTTACGGGAGTTCCCTCGGCTCGCAGCCCTTGTTCAAAGTACTTTCCCTTTATCGCCGTCCGGCCGCGTTTCACCGTTCCTGGGGAATAAGCGCGATAGGTGGGATGGTACGTGCAGGTGTCTCCCTTCGTATAACGCAGGATGATGTCATGTTTCCTTGGGAAATCGTTTCTTGGAATGCCGCCTCCCGCATAGCACCATACGACTTCGTTTCTGAAAGTTCCGCCGAATACCGCGTCACCCAGAACCTTTAGGTAGTGACTTGCCGTCGGGTCGCAGTGCAGATAGAAAGTGCCGGTCGGTTTGAGGACGCGCTGAATCTCCGTGACGCGGAGGGCCATGCTCACGAGATACGCCAGCAGGCTTCCCTCGCGGAGGACCGCGTGCAACCCTTTGATGAGATCGACCACTTGAGGCCGGAAACGTCCCTCGGCATTCCCGAGAATCTCCTCATATCCGGCGACCGCGATATCGTCCCATCGCCATGTGTCGATGAAGGCTTGGGCTTGGGCGCGATCTTCAGCGCCGACATTATTGTAAATCTGGTTATAGTTCCGCTTCGAGTTGAAGGGCGGATCGATGTAGCATAGGTCAACCGTGTCCGTCCCGATCTTTTTCCGTAGTATGTCTAAGTTGTCACCGTAGTACAAGCTATTCATGATGCCGCTTTCCCCGCGTTGACTTGCGGTATGGAAGCGTTCACGCTTGCGCTTCCACCTTGCCCGTCAACTGATCGAATGTCAGCCGCTTGCCCATGATCTGCCGGACGGCCAAATCGAAGCGGTCCTGATCGGTGACACCGACTCGGTTATTGTAGCGGAACGTCTGTTCGTCCAGGTACCGGAACAGGTGAAACGGTTCAACGGAAATGTACGTCCCCTTCAGCCCGCGCTTTACCATACTCCAGAAGTTCTCCATGCCGTTGGTGTGGACCTCACCGCGCACGTATTCGACTGCATGGTCAACCACTTCATGCTGGAATTCGTCCAGACCTTCGTAGGACTTCAGGGCGTCGGTAAACAGCGCGGATCCGGCCAGGACGTGCTCACGAACTTCGGCCTGTAGGGTCTTCTTTTTCGTGTCGCCCACAACCCGCGTGTGGACCTTGCCGCCGGTGAACTTTCCGCCGCGCTCCAAGATCCCCATTACCGCAACCTTGTCCTTTGCCCCGGTTCCGGTGATCCGCGCGGCCCGCTTCTGTTCGTGCATATTGCGAGACTTTCCGCCGATGAAGGTTTCGTCGGCCTCAACCTGCCCAGACAGCTTGTTCCCCGGACCCATCCCCAGGGAGAACCGAATCCGGTGATCCATGAACCACGCGGTCTTCTGGGTGATCCCAAGCGCGCGGGCCACCTCACAACTGCTGACACCGTTTTTGCAGTTGGAAATCAGCCAGGTTGCCACCAGCCACTTGTCCAGGCCAAGCGGGGAGTCTTCGTAGATCGTGCCGGTTTTCAGTGAGAACTGGCGCTTGGAATGCTTGTTTCGGCACTGCCAACGGTTTTGGTTGGCCAGGAAGATCACATCGGCGCAGCCGCACGTTGGGCAGGTGACGCCATTGGGCCAGCGCCGCTCCACCACGAATCCCCTACAGTTGTCGGGATTGGCGAAGTATACGATTGCCTCTTGGAGGGTGGCGGGTTCTCTTTCCATGCTTCAATTATGGCGCATCCGGCCCGCTTAGTCAAGTAAATAATTGCCCAAAATAGCATACCAGGAAGATCGGACGGAAAGAAGTAGAGCTGCCCGACCATCCAGACCGCGTACCGCCAATGTGTTCCCAGGAGAGCGTATGCCAGCGTACCTGATTTCGAGAATCTGCGTCTGACCTCGTTCTTGACCATGGCGATGGCTTCGGAGTCCGACCCATATCTCACCCGAAAACTCCTGAACGCCTGCATGTACTCCCAGCCGATGAGCCGGCAGAGGTGGGTCTTGCATGATGGATTGTTCTTGCAGCGAAACTTCAATTTCATGTCGAGCGGCGATTGCTCTAAAGGCTTGACCTCAAGATCCAAACGGGACTGCTTAATGTACGGCTTGGCCTGCTCCCAGTTGGTCCTCGGCTTGGTTGTCAGAAAATCGATCATCTCGATTTCTACGAGTCCCATGCTAGTCCAGTCCTCGCAATATTGGCGTTCTAACGTTTCTCGGTCGGGGACGATGGCCCTACTGAGGAGCGAAAACTGTTCGGCTGGAGACTCAACCTTCGAAAGAATCGTTATGGAGTCTTCGAGAACCCGGTAGCTCTCTTTCCGTTTGTCATCGCTGCTCTTACGGATCTTGAATCTCGCCCATGTCCACAGTTGATACTTCTGGTTTTCGCCCAAGTATCGCCAAGAGATAGGGTAGAGCCGTAACAGTTGCCCATCTTCCGTTATCGCGCCCGTGCAGACGGTCTCGATGTGCTTTTTGCTTGGCTCTGGGTATGCCCGTCCAATGATGAGTGCCTTCTGCTCACGCCATTCTAAGTCAGGTGAACTGAGTTCCATCTGGTCATATCGCAGAGCTTTCTTGCGATGATGCCACGATGACACAGATTATGGTCGCGTTCAAGGCATAAGAGGCAGATCCGCCTAGTCGCGGCCATTTTGGCCAGGGGTTCCATTAGTCCAGCATTCAACGAAAGATACGCTTCATACTCGGCGAGTGCCTTTTTGACATCTCCAGATGTTCGGTACACGTCCCGGATTTTGGGCGGCGTCCCAAGATTGGGGGCGTGCATGTAGGCAATCCCAGCCCGCTGGACAGATCCCTCAAAATGGCGTTTCGAGAATCCAGATTTACGACTGCATGGGTTCTGTCGAACATCTACCAGCACTTGGACACCGTTTTTGCCTAGGGCCTGAATGAGGGATTCGACGGTGTGGTGTTGATATCCGATAGTAAAGAACGTCGGCTTTGCCGCTGTGATTGGCGATTGCATCAAGAAAGCTCCCGTCTTGCCGTTGTTTAACCCTCCTGCAACTGGCCTGTTTTCACAACGATGCGAGGGGCCTCAACAAAATCCTGAAGAGCGCTGTCTACAAAGCGGGCAGCAACCTCGGCGGCGTTACGGCCGTACAGTCCTCTAGCGGCAAGCTGGTTCAGGGCGTCTACGGACTGCCGGGAAAGCGTGATCGTCAGCGGCTGTCCTGCGGCAGCATTGCCCTTCCTTGACATAACAATGCTATAATTATGCCATTGTTATTGTCACCGGTCAAGTGCCACGGATTTGGCTGAAGCCTCTGAGACTGAAGCGAGCGGAGAGAGCCGGGGCTGGCACGTCACACCAGCAGATCGGTGATCTCCCACACGTAATCCGTGATCTTGGATTCCATCGCCGGGGTGACGCGCAAGGTCTTGTGAATCCGGCAGAAGTTGTAGTAGGCAAAGTGAACACAGTAGGCGGCCCACAGGTTCTCCCACTTTTTGCTGAAGGCGTTCGTGAGCCGAGTTAGGCGGCGCATCGACATGCGGATCGTGAGGTTCTGGCGCTCGACATGGGAAGTGCAGATTCTCTGGGGGATCGGATTCCCCATGATTGGGACTCGCTCCGCATGGGTGCAATCGGGCGGGCTGTACCGGTGCTCGCCCTCGGGATCGCTGGCATACACCTTGATGAGTTGGGCGAAGTCGCAACGGTCACTGAGCGTGGTCTGAATGGCGCTGATGTAGGGCTGGAAGCCGTCTGCTGTGATCTGGAATCGCTGGGGTGCGGTCGCCGCACGAAGCCCCTCGATGAAGGCGTCCGTAGTGGCCTGGTTGCGGCGCCCCATGGCGATGTTGAGAACGAGCTTCGTGTGGCGCTCCATGGCGACGAAGCAGTACTGATCGCCGATGGCCTCATCGTTGGCTTCCCATTCCCACTTGTGGGCTTCCTTCTTCCCGACGAAGCCCCAGATCTCATCGATCTGAACGTCCTTCACGGGGACGTTGACAATCAAGCGGCCCATGAGCGCTTCGCACTTCTCGCCGGCCTTCACCAGAACTTTCATGATGGTGTTGAGGTCCAGTCCGGTAATCCGCTGTGTGGAGCGCAAGCTGTTCCCTTCGACCAGGAGTTGAAGGACCTGCACAATGCGGCCCTGGGGCAGGTAGGAGCCCTCCAGGGCGGGCTTGTGTGCTTCGGTATAGGTCTTGTGGCACTGGGGGCAGCGGAAGCGCCGAAGGCCATTGCGATGTGTTCCGAAGCGTTGACACTTCACTTCGCAGGATTCGCAAGTCATTGTGATTTCAGCCTTTTCTGCGCTCTTCATGATTCAATAATACAGCGAACCGTCGCTGTTTGTCAAGAGAAAAATGAGGCCCCTGTACGAGCGGGCCTCTTGGGTTGATGGTTTGCGCTTGCGCCGGTTACCGGCGGGCGCGAGTCAGGAAGCACCACGCCTGTTTCCCGTAGTCACGGGCATACAGGTACCTCTTTGCTCGCCAGTGGTAAAACCTGGTGCAGAACACCCAGGTCCGCCCCGGAGGAGCCGGAAAAGGAATTGAAGCCATTGATGGCCCCATTCACCGGGCCGATTATTCGCGGGGGGTATTGCGTTTTTTGCTACAGGTGGTAACCTGTCGAGTGGTAGCGCGATAGCCTCACCAGCAGTACCCGGTCAGGTTTCGCTGGCCTGGGAAATACCCAGCGCTGGCAGCGGAGAGGTTCAGGTAAAACGTGGATGAGACGTTTTACCTGAACATTTTCATTGACTTATGGTGGCGGGCGTGCTAACGTAGAAATGCCCGCCACTGCTGAAACAGTGGTCATTTCGTCACCTCGAATTGGGTTTATGGCCCCGGCGGCGTGTGCAAGACGCCGCCGGGGATTTCAGTTTTTCAGAGCACCTAATCCTCTAAGCGGCCCTGTGCGTATCGCCCTCCAAAAGCGGTTCTGAAGTCTGCCGCAACTTCGATTGGAAAATTCCTCGGCGGACGCGGACTATCCTTCCAACACCAACGGACTTCGACAGTGCAGCCCGCACGGACTCCACTTTAGCGTCAAGTTTCGCCGTGATATCTTCAGTGACCCAATCCCTTTCAGGCTCGGAATCCACCACAGCGACGACCCGATCCTCAAGGCTGGCAGAATCCCCCTCCTGGGGGATAGGAGGGGCATCTGCTATGCCATCTAGCTGGGCCTCTAGGGATTTTAATTCCTTTTGCAATCCATTCAGACGCGACACCTCGGACCGAAGGGCATTGATCCTGGTCACCAGACCTATGATTTCCTCACGGCTCATATGTCTGGAGTCTACCCCACTTGGTAGGTACAAGTCAACACCTACAGGGTACGTTTGAGGGTATCGGTAGGTTGGAACATCGACCCGTTTACCGGCTCAGGAGGGACCTTACTACAGTCCTCCGGCTGGCCTGCTGATTCGATGCTCGGCCTTCCGGCGACGCTGGACGGCACCTACTCTGTTTGTTTCCGGGGCCTGCCCCCCGCTCTAACCTTGCGCTTCCCAGCCAGCGCGCGGAAGTGTTCACTGCCGTATCTGCTGGCCGTGGCGCTTCCGCCGATATGGCCCATGGCCGACGCGGCGGGCATTCTCGCTTGCTTGACGAGATCGGCAGTGAGAGCTTGGGATGTGCGTAGAAGTTCAAGACAACGCGGGGTGCGATTCTCAGGAAGGGGAACTGTGGTGGAGATCAGGAGGTCGATTTCTTCCAGCATGTTTTTGAGTGCCTGGAGTGAACTGCGGTCAGTTGGCATACTTCCATGGTGGGGCTGAACCGCTCAGGTTGCAAGCGTTCGCTGTTTTTCGTCAACGCACATTTCAGGCACTACCCAGGGCTGGAATAGGGGGCCATTGTCGTGTATACTGCATCATGGATAATGCAATTCGCAAAGGAGTCAGGGCCTGTGGTCTGCCGATGAAGCCGACCCGCAGTCCAAACCATGGCCGCTGATCGAAAGGGGGGCAACAACCCCAGGGTGGGGTCAGCCGGCCGGGTCGAGGCCTCTTACGGAGTCTCCGCGCCTCCCGGGTTGCCCGGGGTGGGAGACCAATGTTTACGTGGTCGCGGCGTTCCCAGCCGCGAAGGGGAATAGAGGATACAAATATGGTGTTTTCAGACGCTTACGAAGTGTTTAGAAGGAGACCGGCAATCCTTCTGCTGGTTCTGGCAGTGTTCTGCCTTCTGGCGCCCACCGTCATGGCGCAACAGGTGGCCGTCGCGGAAATCGACGGATACGTCACCGACCCGACCGGCCATGCGATTGTTGGCGGGCAGGTCAAGGCCATCAATGTGGACAATCGACAGGTGCATACGGCGAGCACGGATGTGACCGGGCGCTATGCGCTGCCCAATCTTCCGATTGGGAATTATCAACTCGAGGTCTCGTCTCCGGGTTTCAAGACCTACGTGCAGAAGGGCATCGAACTCGAAGTGGCCAGCAACCGCAGTATCCCGGTCACTCTGCAAATCGGCGCCGTGACCGACAGCATTCAGGTCACCGCCAACGCCGCCCAGGTGGAAACCAAGGAGAATTCCGTGGCGCAGGTGGTGGACCAGCAAAGGCTGATCGACCTGCCGCTCAACGGGCGCAATCCCGCCGACTTGCTGAAGATTACGGGCTTCTCGACGTCGGTGATGAACCTTAACGGGAACGACCTTACCGGCAGCAAGAACATCCAGGGATCCAACGGTTCCGGCAGTTATTCAATCGCCGGCAGCGCCGCCAACGGCGTCAATTTCCTGCTGGATGGCGGCGACAATAACGACTCCTTCAGCAACGTGAATCTGCCCATTCCGTTCCCGGACGCGGTGGCGGAATTCAACGTGCAGTCCAACGGTTTGCCGGCGCAGTACGGATTGCATCCGGGCGGCGTGGTCAACATCGTGACCAAGTCGGGCGGCAATGCCCTCCACGGCGACATCTTCGACTTTCTCCGCAATTACGAACTGAACGCCCGGCCCAAGGGAACGATTCTAGGGCAATCGCTCCGCGACTCTCTGAAGCGCAACCAATTCGGCGGCACGGCCGGCGGCAGGATCATCAAGGACAAGCTGTTCTTCTTCGCCGGTTACCAGGGTACCCGGCAGCGCAGCAATCCCAATAATTCGACGGCCTATACCCCCACGGCCGCGGTGCTGAAAGGCGACTTCAGCGTGGTGGACGCCCCCAAGAGCGCGGGCGGTTGCGTGAGCGCACAAAGGAATCTGAAGGACGTGAACGGCAACCCGTACCCCAACAACCAGATTCCGGTTTCGACGTTCGATCCGGCTGGATTTAAGCTGGCATCCACTTATATCCCGACTTCCCCGAATCCGTGCGGCAACATCCTTTACGGCGTTCCGCAGAACAATCCCGACGATCAATGGGTCGGCCGCATCGATTACAACATCAGCAGCAAGCACATGTTCTTCGGCCGCTACTATCTTTACGATTACATGGCCCCCGCATTCTTCGACGGGAAGAACGCCTTGACCACCGCGACGGTTGGAAACTGGGACCGCTCGCAGACCATGACGGTCGGCGAAACTTACACCGTCAGTGCGACCTCCGTCAACTCGTTCCACGCCACCTTCGACCGGCGCCGCGACAACCGCGCGGGCGCGCAGAACCTGTTCAGTCCGGCGGACCTGGGCGTGAACATGTTCCTCAACACCAAGAACTTCTCGGACATCAACGTCAGCAGTTACTCGGGCGGCGGATTCAGCGTGGGCTGCGGCAGTTGCGCCCTGGCGGACTTCGACGTCAATACCTATCAGCTCGCGGACGACTACTCCATCATCCGCGGCAAGCACCAGATCGGTTTCGGGTTCGACGGACGCAAGGACCAGTTCAACTCGTACAACAACCAGCAGTCCAACGGGATGTTCTACTTCAACGGGCAGACCAGCGGCGACGGCATGGCGGACCTGCTGATCGGCCGTCTGTCGACGTTGACGGACGGGAACGTGATCTCCGATTACATCCGCGAGACGGTGATGGCCGCTTACGCGCAGGATGCCATTCACGTTTCGCAGCATTTCACGGTGAATATCGGCGTGCGTTGGGAGCCCTTCCAGCCGCCGTACGACAAGTACGGGCGCGGCAACCAGTTCAATTTGAACCTGTTCGCCCAGAACTGGCACAGTCCGGCTTATCCCAACACCCCGGCGGGCCTGGTCTTCTCGACGGATTCGGCGCAAGATCCTTACGGCAAGGCGTTCACGGCGTCCGATTGGGCGACTTTCTCGCCCCGGCTCGGGCTGGTTTGGGATCCTAAGGGCGATGGCAAACAGACCCTTCGCGCATCGTTCAATTACAATCACGATACCCTGATGCTGTTCTATCCCGAGCGGTGGACCACCAATTCGCCGTATGTCTCGTCGATCACGCTTACCACGGGACAGTTCTCCAACCCGTTCGCGACTTATGTAAGCCCCGCGACCGGCAAGGTGGGCGATCCGTTCCCGGGCACCGCGCTCTTCCCGGTGGGAGGCACTTACATCACGATTCCGCCGAAACTGCCGGTCACGGGCGTGATGATGTGGAACCTCAGTTACCAGCGGCAGCTTGGCGCCAACTGGGTGGCCAAAGTGAACTATATGGGTAACGCGGGCCGGCACATTCTGGGTTCCATAGATATCAATCAACCCGAACTGAACGCGCTTGGCCCCGGCGGCGCGCCGGCCAGCGTCGCCAATGAGAACCAGCGGCGCCCGACGTACCTGGCCAACGCCGCGATCGGGCAGTATTACGCCGAAATGCAGCAGTCCGATACGGGCGCCAACTCCGAGTACCATGGGCTGTTTCTTTCGATCGAGCGCCACTTCGCGGGGCATTACACCATCCTGACCAATTACGCCTGGAGCCACTGCACGAGTTCGTGGGATATGTCGGCTGAGATAGCCAGCTATCTCTATCAGAACTCGCTCAACCGCGCCCAGGGCGAGCGGGGGAATTGCGGCTACGACCACCGGCACATGTTCAACACCACTCTGGTGGCCACCAGCCCCGGGGTGGGCGGCGGCGCCGCCAAGCTGCTGACCAAGGACTGGCAGGTTTCGCCGATTCTCAACGTGTTGACCGGCAACCCGATCCAGCTTCAAGACGGCAAGGACGTTTCCATGACCGGCACTGCGCTGGACCGCCCCGAGGTGGTTTTGCCCGGCCAGACATATGCGGTCACACCGAACGACCCGCACTATTGGTTCAATCCACTGGCGTTCCAGTGCGCTTTTTCGAACGCCGCATGCACCATCCTCAGCGGCCAATTCGGCAACCTCGGCCGGAACGCCGTCTACGGCCCGGGCCAGATCAACTTCGACATGGCCCTGACCCGGCGGTTCACGTTCACCGAGCGATGGAAGCTCGATTTCCGCGCCGACTTCTTCAACATCATGAACCACGCCAACGCGAGCAACCCCACTGGCACCGTTACGAGTTCCACGTTCGGGGAAATCACGGGCTTCAGCACGCCGCGACAGATCCAGATGTCGGTGAAGGTGTTCTTCTAGCCTGTTTGGTTAGCGAAGTGCGTGGCCGCGGTTCCGGGGGGCAAGCCCCCTCGGGGCCGCGGCCATTTTTCGTTCCGGGGCCGCTCACTTCCCTCCCGCCCGCAACCGGTTCACCATTTGCCGCAGGTCCGGATCGGGCCTGATACGCAGCGCCGCCTCGTACTGAGCGATCGCCTCCGGCATCCGCCCCGGCAGTCGCGACAGGGCGTTTCCCAGGTTGAAGTGCGCCAGGGCCATCTCGGGATCGATCTCGAGCGCCGCTTCGTACTCGGCGATGGCCTCCTCCGGATGCCCGCCCGAATTCGCCAGCGCCAGTCCCAGGTTGTTGTGCGCCTTGGCGTAACGGGGTTCGATCCGCAGCGCCGCCCGATACTCGGCGATGGCGTCCGGCATCCGGCCGGGCAGGTGCGACAGGGCGTTTCCCAGGTTGAAGTGCGCCGCGGCCAGATCGGGATCGATCGCGAGCGCCGCTTCATACTCGGCGACGGCCTCCTCGAGATGCCCTCCGGAGTTGGCCAGGGCGAGCCCCAGATTGCCGTGCGCCTCGGCAAAATCGGGCCTGATCCGCAGCGCCGCTCGATACTCGGCAATGGCCTCCGGCAGCCGGCCGGAACTCGCCAGCGCAAGTCCCAGGTTGTCGTGGGCCTCGGCCAGATCGGGATCGATCCCGAGCGCCGCTTGGTACTCGGCAATGGCCTCCGGCAAACGCCCGCCGGAATTGGCCAGCGCGAGCCCCAGATTGCTGTGCGCCTGGGCGTAATGGGGTTCGATCCGCAACGCCGCCCGATACTCGGCGATGGCGTCGGGCAGCCGGAAGGGCAGTTGCGAAAGGGCGTTCCCCAGGTCGAAGTGCGCCTCGGGAAGATCGGGATCGATCCCCAGCGCGGCTTGATACTCGGCAATGGCCTCCTGCACGTCCCCGCCCGAATTCGCCAGCGCGAGCCCCAGGTTGTGGTGCGCCTTGGCGCTTCCCGGACAAACGTTCACGGCGCTGGTCCAAAGGCTGCGCTCGTCGAACCAGTCGAAGTTCCGGGCGTATGTTCGCACACCACATGCGAGGCATAGCAACCCCAGCGCAACCGGTGCGGCCCGCACGGCCAGAAGCCGCGTCCGCGAGCCTTCCCGGCCAAGCGCGTAGATCGCCGCAACCGCGCAGCCGGCGAGGCCGATGGAAGGCAGATAGACGAACCGCTCGGCCATGATGCTCCCGATGCGGATCGCCAGGTTCGATGTGGGAAACAGGGCCACGAAGAAGAAGACGAGGAGGAAGAACAGCGGCTTTTCGGTGCGGTACAAGCGAACAGCCAGCAGGGCGGCGCCCAGGCAGATGGCGAGCGCGATCAGCGCCATGGCGTCTTCCCACTCCGCCGGATGCCAGCCAAACAGCGGCACCGCATTATAGGAGTAATCCGCCGACAAGCGGGCCGGCCAGACGAACAGCCACAGATACTTGCCGATCACCTTAATGGCCGTGAGCCGCGCCGTCCGGAAATCGGCGCCCAACAGCGGATTGTCGGACAAGCGAGCCAGAACGTGCATCGGCAATGCGCCGCGCAAATAGAAAAACGCGGCAAACGGCGGCACCAGGGCGGCGTAGGCCAGCGCGCGCTCCCGCCACGGCGCGCGCTGGCGCCACGTCAGGTCGTGCAGGAGCATGATACCGGGCAGGACGGCGGCATTCTCCTTCGAGAAGAGTCCGATGGCCTGCGCGATCGGAATGGCCGCCACCCACAACAACTTGCGCCGCCCCAGGGCGGAGGCGCTCTTCAGGTAACACAGCAAGCCTGCCAGCACGCCGAAGGCGGCCAGCAGGTCGGCGCGGCCCACGATGTTGGTGACGGATTCGGTGAGCAGCGGATGCAGTCCCCAGAACGCCGCCAGCGCCACGGCCGGCGCGGGGGCGCGCCACAGCAACATGCCCAGCAGGTACACCAGCGAGACATTCATCGCGTGCAGCGCAAAATTCACCCAATGGTAGCCTGCCGGACGCGTGGCATTGCCGAAAACGGCGTAGTTCAGCAGGTAGGAGAAGGTGGTGAGCGGGCGATACAGGCCCGCGGTGGTGCTGCCTTGCCAGTATCCTCCGGTGAGAATGAGCCGAAGGTTCTGCGGCGTGACCGACCGGATGCGGGCATCCTCGGAAACCACCTTGGCCGAGTCGAAGACCAGGCCCGCGCGGAAGGAATTGGAATACGCCGCGAGGACCAGGGTCCAGAGCGCCAGCACGCGCCAGGCGTGCCGCCGCCAGGGGAGATGCGGAGCGCGCCGGGAGGTATCTTCCGGCGCGGCCGGCAGGGGGGCCGGGCGCAAGCGCCGCGGCTTGCGAGTCTCCTTCATTGACGAACCAGGATAGCAAAGCGCGTGGGCGTATCCCGGGCGCCGCGGCGGGCGAGGCGCGATCGGGTTTTTCGGAATTCGAGCCTGGCCGGCCGGGGAGCGCAGCAGGGACCCGAATATCCGGAATATCCGCCGCGGGCGCGGATTTCAAAGGCTAATCCGTGATATATTTACAATTCCCCAGGAACCCGGATGCGGCCAGAATTCGCCTCGCTTCGCGATCAGCCCGATGTCTCCGTCCTGATAATTGGCGGGGGCATCAACGGGATCGGTTTGCTTAACGAGCTGGCGCTGCAGGGAATCGACGCCCTGCTGGTGGACAGGTCCGATTTCTGCGCCGGCACCAGCGCCGCCATGACGCGGGTCATACACGGCGGCCTGCGCTACCTGGAGAACGCCGAATTCCGTTTGGTGCGCGAGTCCCTCCAGGAGCGCAACCGGTTGCTGAGGAACGCGCCCCACTACGTCAAGCCGCTGCCGACGACGATTCCGATCTTCAATTGGACCTCCGGGATCTTCCCTGCCATCCGCAATTTTCTGGGATGGCCCGCCAAGCCGGGCAACCGGGGCGCGCTGCTCATCAAGAGCGGGCTGGCGCTGTACGACTTTCTGGCCGGCCGCCAGTCCCCGCTGCCGCGGCACCGCTTCCGCTTCCGGCGGGCGGCGCTGGCACTGCGGCCCGCGCTGAATCCCGAGGTGATCTGCACCGCGACTTACTACGACGCCAAGATCACGTATCCGGAGCGGTTGTGCCTGGAACTGGTTCAGGACGCCGAAGCCGCGTGTTCCGGGGCGCGCGCGCTGAATTACGTCCGGCTCGAGAGCGCCGCGGGCGGCACGGCGGTGCTGCGCGACGAGGTTACCGGCGAGACCTGCGAAGTGAGACCGCGGATCGTGGTTAACGCCGCGGGTCCGTGGATCGACCTGGTGAATCGCGGTCTGGGGCGCGCCAGCCGCTTCATCGGCGGGACCAAGGGTTCGCACATCGTGCTCGACCACCCCGATCTGGTGGGCGCGACCGGGGACGAGATGATCTACTTCGTCAACCGGGACGGCCGCATCTGCATCTTCTATGCGGTGGAGGGCAAGATCGTGGCCGGCGCCACGGACATCCCCGCGGAAGATCCCGAGGCGGTTTGCGACGAAGGCGAAGTCGATTACATCCTCGAGGCTATGCGGCTGGCCTTCCCTTCGATCCATGTGGACCGGTCGCACGTGGTCTTCCGGTTTTGCGGCGTCCGCCCCCTGCCGCGCAGCGATGCCCTGACGCCGGGCCAGATCAGCCGGGACTACAGCTTCCCGGCGCTGGAGGCGGGGGAGGGAATCGACTTCCCGATCTATTCGCTGGTGGGTGGCAAGTGGACCACGTTCCGGGCGCTTGCCGAGCAGGTGGCCAACGAGATTCTGCGGGTGCTGGGGCGCCCGCGAGTGCGCGATTCGGCGGATCTTCCGATTGGCGGAGGCAAGGGCTATCCGAGGGTGCCGGAGGGCACCGGGCTGCCGCAAGAGCGGCTGGCGGCGCTGGTGGAACGCTATGGCGCCGGGGCGGAGAAGGTCGCGGCTTACTTGCAAGCGGGCCCGGACGCGCCGCTGGCCTGCCACCCGGGATACTCCCGCCGGGAGATCGAGTACATGGCGCGCCACGAGCGCGTGGTCCACCTGGATGACGTGGTCCTGAGGCGGACGTTAATGGCGTTGCTGGGGCAGGTGAACCGGCCCTTGCTGGAGGAGCTGGCCGAGGTCGTCTCGCCGGCGCTGGGGTGGTCGCGGGCGGACGCCGCGGGCGAGGTCGAGCGCACCATGCAGCTTCTGGAGCGGGTTCACGGGGTGATGGCGGAGGCGCTGTCGAAGTCCCCCCGCAGGTGATCGTAGACGTTCCGGAAGACCTGGTAGATCCGCGTGTACTTCTCGTGCCTAGCCGGGTCGGGCTCGAAGCGCCTGTCGAGCCGCACCATTTCGGCAAGCGATTTGCGCACGTCGGGGATCGCTCCAACCCCTATTCCCGCCAGGATGGCGCAGCCGTAGGGAGAGCCCACCGAAGTATGCGGCAGCAGCACGGGGATTCCTAACACGTCGGCCTTGATCTGGTTCCAGAGGTCGCTGCGGCTGCAACCGCCCACGCTTCTCATCTCGGACACTTGGGCGCCGGCGCGCGCGGCCACCTCGACGTTGTGGCGAAGGGCGAAGGCGGCGCCCTCCAGAATGGAGCGCACCAGCGCCGCTTTGGTGGTGGCCAGCGAGAGGCCGAAGAACACCCCGCGCGCGTTGGTGTGCCACAAAGGCGAGCGTTCCCCCATCATGTAGGGGAGGAAAACCACGCCGTCGCTGCCGGGCGCCGCCTGCGCGGCCTGCTGGGTCAGCAGATCGAACGCGTCGGCTCCCTGCTCTTTGGCGGCCTGCACCTCGGCCTGGCCAAGAGTGTCGCGGAACCAACGCAGGCAACCGCCCGAGGAGACCATGGCGCCCAGCAGCAGGTGGATTCCCGGCAGGGCGTGGGGCATGGCGATGAGCGCCGGCTCGGTGAGGCCGCTTTCGTTGGGGATGATGACGACGGTGGAGGTGCCCGTCATTTCGACGGCGATGCCGGGGGCGGTTACGCCCGCCTCCAGGGCCGCCGAGGGGCTGTCCACGGTCCCGGCCATCACCGGGGTGCCCGCCCGGAGGCCGGAAGCCACGGCGGCTTCGGCGGTGACACCACCCTGAACGCGGTGGGCCTCGATGACTTCGGGGAACTGCGCGGGGTCCACGCCGCAGGCGGAGCAGAGGGCCTCGGACCAGCCTCCGGTCGAGTAGTTGCACATCTGCGTCAGCACTGCGTGCGCCGGATCGATGGTGAGCCGCCCGGTGAGCCGGTAGTTGATGTAGCCGTTCACCTGGGCGAACTTCCAGGTCTGCTTGAGGACCTCGGGTTCGTGATTGCGCAGCCAGAGCAACCGCGCCGCCACGTAGAAGGCGTCCGGCCGGTTGCCGGTGATGCGGTGGATTTCCGCGGCCCCCAACTTCTCGGCCAGGCTCACGGCCTCGGCTTCGGCGCGGCGGTCCATCCAGATCATGGCGGGGCGCAGCGGACGGCCGGAGCGGTCCAGCGGCAGCAAGGTGGGCGCCTGGGAACTGACGGCCAGCCCGAGGACCCGTTCCGCCCCGTCCGGGACTTTCGCCAGCGCCTCGCGAACGGCCTGGCAGGTGGCCTGCCACCAGTCTTCGGGGTCCTGCTCCACCCACGCCGGGCCAATGTGATGAAGCGGATACTCCGCCTGGCAAACGGCGCAGAGGTTTCCGCGAAGGTCCAGCAGAACGGCTTTCACGGAGCTGGTTCCGGCATCGATTCCAAGCAGTAGCGGTTCCAAGCGATCTCTCCCAAAAATGGGGTCAGACGCCATTTTTCAATAAATGGGGTCAGACGCCAATTTCCTTTTTACCTAGTGGGCGGCGGCCTGCTTGGCGATGGAGACCACCGTAAGGCCGGTCACGAAGAGCACGAACATGAGTACGATGAGGCGGTTCAGGCGCGCTCCGCCTCCCGCGAACTCCCGCCACACCAGCACGCCCCACAGCGCCCCCACCATGGTGGAGCCTTGCCCGAGGGCGTAGGCGATGGCCGGTCCCACCTGGCTGGAAGCCACCCAGTTGGAGAGCGAACCCACCATCCACATGGCGCCGCCCGCGATCCCCAGAAAATGCACCCACGCACTGCCCCGCAAGTAATCTCGGAAACTCAGCCGCGGACCGGCGATCGGGCGCTTCAGGAAGTAGAGGTTATAGACGAAAACCGAGACCAGGACTCCCAGGCCAAAAACGAGTGCCACCCCGTATGCGTGCAGTCCAGTCGGGCCGGTCATGCCTTTCTCCACCAGCGGATAGAACATTCCCATCAGAATGCCGCCGACGACCGCCAGCCGGATGCCTTTCCATGTGGCTCTGCGCTTGGCCTCGGCGTCCTCGGGAGCGCCGGTACTGGCGGCGTGCATCCGGTAGACGATGGCGTCCACCACCACGGCAGCCAAAACCAGGGCGACGCCCAGGCCCAGCAGCCACGGGTTCCCCTGGGGCTTGAGGATGTAGTTCCAGATAACCCCCACCACCAGCGCCAGCCCGACGCCGATGGGGAACCCAACCCCCATGCCCGCCACCGCAATGGCCCCTACCACCAGAATGTTCGAGAGGTTGAAGATAACCCCGCCGAGGAAGCCGTAAAAAACGTTGATGCCGCCCGCGTGCGCCAGATCGGCCGCGAAGCGGGGGCTGCCCGGCCCGAGCGTGCCGAACGTCAGCCCAGCCACGAGCGCGCACAGCGCCACTCCGATGGAGTAGTCGTAATAGAGCAGTTCAAAGCGCCAGCCCTTGGCGAACTTGAGCGCGTTGGCCCAAGAACCCCAGCAGAACATGGTCAGAATCGTGAGCATCAGTGCCAGTCCGTACGAGTGCGGCAGAGTCATGGAGCTTCCTTTCAGAGCTTTCGCGGAACAATACTAACACCCTTTAATGCACGATGCAGTACAATGCTCAGAGCAGCGGTGGTTGCGATGGGGAACCAGTCCGGCAGCGGGCTGCGCTTCAAACTGTACCGGTATCGCTAAGGAGATCGTTCATGAGAAATCCGATTTTGCCGATGTGCACTCTTCTATTCGCGCTCGCCGTCACGGGGAGCGCGCAAATCCGGGCCGCCGCGCCGATTCCGAAGCTCGAAAAGCGGGGCGCCGCGACGCAACTGATCGTCGACGGCAAGCCGTGGCTGGCGCTGGCCGGCGAGACGGATAACACGGCGTCGTCCAGCCTGGAGTACATGGAGACGGCGTGGCCGAAGATCGTCAAGGCCAACGTCAACACGGTGCTCGTTGGCGTGGGGTGGGACTGGGTCGAGCCGGTGGAAGGCAAATACGATTTCACGCTCGTCGATGGCCTGCTCAGCGGCGCGCGGAAGCATAACCTGCGCCTCATCCTGCTGTGGTTCGGGAGCTGGAAGAACGGCCTGTCGAGCTTCGCGCCGGAGTGGGTGAAGGCCGACTTCAAGCGTTTCCCGCGCGCGGTCCTCAAGAACGGCAAGCCGGTGGAAGTGCTCTCCACGTTTGGCCAGGCCAGCCTGGACGCCGACACCCGCGCCTATACGGCCTTCATGCATCATCTGAAAGAAGCGGACACGGCGCGGCGGACCGTGCTCATGATTCAGTTGGAGAACGAAGTGGGGCTGATCGGCGACTCGCGCGACCGCTCCGCCGCGGCCGAGACTGCCTTCAACGGGCCGGTGGCGCCGGAGTTGCTCGACTACCTGCAGAAGAACCGGCCGACGCTATGGCCGGATCTGCGCCAGCTTTGGGACGCCGCGGGCGCCAGAACCGCCGGCACGTGGAGGGAAGTTTTCGGCCCCTCCACCGCGGCCGACGAGATCTTCATGGCGTGGAACTACGCGCGCTACATGGAGCACATGACGAAGGCCGGCAAGGCCGAGTACCCGCTGCCGGTGTTCACCAACACCTGGCTCGTGCAGCCCCAGGACCAGGAGCCGGGCGATTACCCGTCGGGCTGCCCGGAGCCGCTGGTCATCGACATTTGGAAGGCGGGCGCGCCGTCGATCGACATGAACACGCCGGACGTTCATCTGCCGAACTTCCCCTACTGGGCGGAGCGCTTCCGCCGCCCCAACAACCCGCTGTTCGTGCCGGAGTCGTATGGCCAGGCGTTGGGAGCGGCTAACGCGTTTTATGGCATTGGGCAGTACGCGGCCATCGGCTACTCGCCTTTCGGCATCAATAATGTGGAACGCTGGGGCGAGCCGCGGCCAGGCGGCGGGCCGGCGTCCACGGAGATCGAAAACGTTCCGCTGGCCAGGGCTTATGGGGTGCTGGCGCAGATGACGCCGCTGATTGCGGAGGCGCAGCAGAAGGGGACCATCGGCGCGGCCTGGCTCAACACGCAGCTTCCCAAGCGGGACATCGCGCTGGGCGATTTCGTCCTCAACGTGGCCCTGCAGGTCTACCGGCGGAATCCGCCGCCCACGCTGGGCTATGCCCTGGTGGTGGCAGTTGGCCCCGACGAGTACTTTGTGGCGGGCCGCGACATCCAGGTCACCTTCACGCCCAACACGCCGGGACCGCCGATTGCCGGCTTGGCCCGCGCCGAGTGGGGCAAATTCGTTGGTGGCAAGTGGATTCCCGGCCGCAGGGTGAACGGCGACGACGTGGTGATCGATTACGACCAGGCCGGCGCGGCGGCCAGGAACCAGTCGGGCAGCGGCCTGATCTTCGGCGGCAACGGACCGGAGATCCAGCACGTCAAGCTGTACCGGTATCGGTAGGTAAAAAGGAAAAAGGGGTCAGACCCCATTTATTGAAAAATGGGGTCAGACGCCATTTATTTGTAGCGGTACACCTTCACGCGCTGGATGCCGCGCTCGGCGAAGGAAAGGTGCGGTTGCGAGTAAAGCCGCACGCCGAACCCCGACTGGCCCATCATGGCGGCAACGGCGAGGTCGTGCCGCAGCATCGAGTCGTCGCCGGCCAGATAGCGCGTGACCACCCATTGGCCTTTCTCGAAGTGGCCGCCGGACTGCTCGGCCAGCGCCACGAACTCGGGCCCCGGCGGGTCGGGCGTGAACGTCACCAGCACGTTGTCGCCGGCCATGATGAACTCGTCCGGGCCGGTGGGTATGAAGATGCCGTAGCCCATAGTGTCGGGTACGGCGTCGAACTTCTTCAGATCCCCGGACCCGTAGCCGATCGGCAGGTCGGAGTAGCTGTGCCGGCCCCATCCCCACAGGGACACGTGCAGGGTATAGCCGGCCATCTTGATCTCCGTATCCGGGTTATCCTTGTTGAGCCAGGCGGCGGCGATGGTGCCCTTGGCTTGGTGATCCAGGATCAGCGGGGCGAGATTCGATAGCGTGGCGTAAGCCGTGGGGAGCGGCAGGCTCTCGACATCGGCGGGCGCGGTTGGCGGGGCGTCGCCCGCGCGGAAGGCCGTCAGCCGCTGCAATTCGCCGATGCCCATCGAGGAATACCCGGCCGCGTTGAACTGCCCGATGGCGTAGAAGGCATTGGCCGCGCCGTGAATGTCTCCGGCGCACTCGGGAATGAACAGGGTGTTGCCGGAGCGGCTGTAGCGCGCGGCCAGCTCGGGGAAGTTGGGCATGTAGATGTCCGGAGTCAGCATGTCCAGGTGCGGTGCGCCGGCGCGCCAGATATCGTGCATGTGAGCCTGCGGGCCGCCGCTCGGATAATCGCCCGGCCCCTTGTCGGACGGCGAGTTGAGCCAGGCGTTCACGAACATCGGAATGGGGTAGGCGGCCTTGCCCGCCTCGGCCACCTTGTCGACGTAGCGGGCGTAGTTCCAGCCCATGAAGATTTCGTCCGTGGCCACGCCGTTGCCGAAAACTTCCGTCCAGGTTCCCGAGGTTTTGAAACCGGCGGCTTCCCAGATCTTGCGGAATTCCGGCAGCAGGCCGTCCTTGTGCTGCTGGAGATAATCCATGAATTCCGTGGGCACCGGTTTGGCGAAGGCCTCGTTGGCCGCCTGCGACCGGTCGCGCGAATCGCCCACCACTCCCACCTCGTTTTCCACCTGCGCCATGATTACCCGGTGGCTCTTGTCCACCTCGCGAACGTGCTTCATCAGCGCCGCGAAGGCCTTGGCATCCGCCTGCCAGTTACTCTCGCTGAGGGTCGAGAGAACTTGCAGGCTCTTGCCGTTCTGGATCTGGGCCCGTGGAAAGCGGTCCTGTTTGGTCTTCACCCACGCGGGCGTGAAGTCGGATTGCCCGTTCTTCCAGCTTCCGAACCACAGCCAGGCGATGCGGAGATCGTACTTACTGGCGTTCGCGATGGCCGCGTCCGCGAAGTGGAAATCGAACTTGCCCTCCTGCGGCTCGATCCACGCCCAGGCCATGGGGGTCAGCACGGTGTTCAGGTGAACTTCCTTGGCCAGCCTTGGCATGATCTTCGCCATGTAGTCGAGGTCCGAGGGCGACGTGTTGGCCAACTCGCCCGAGAGCGCCAGAAACGGTTTGCCGTCCACGATCAATTGCGTCGCCGCGCCCCGTTTCTCCATGTGGGGAATGGCCTGGGAGTAAGCCGCGGCCGTCAGCAGAATGCACATCGGTAGGGTTTTCATGGCGGAAAAATCATAGCAACTGGCGGTGGGGATGGCAATCGCCGCTGACGCCGTCGGCGCCATCCGGTAGACTGGAGGGCGATGCCGCCCATCGCGCTCACCATCGCCGGCTCGGACCCCTCGGGCGGCGCGGGAATTCAGGCCGACCTCAAGACGTTCCACCAGTTCGGGGTATACGGCGAGGCGGTGATCGCGCTCGTCACGGTGCAGAACAGCGTGCGGTTCTCGCGCGTCGAAGTGCTCGATCCCGGCCTGGTGCTGGAACAACTGGCCGCCGTGCTGGAAGACATCCCGCCCGGCGCGGCCAAGACCGGCGCGTTGGGGTCGGCTGGTATGGTGGAAGCCGTGGCTGGGGCGGCCGCCGGGTTCGGCTTCCCGCTGGTGGTGGACCCGGTGACGGCCGGCAAGCACGGCGGCCCGTTGCTGGCGGGCGACGCCACGCGGGTGGTTCGCGAGCGGCTCCTCCCGCTGGCCGCGCTGGTGACCCCCAACGTGCCGGAAGCCGAGGCGCTGGCGGGCATCCCCATCCGCTCGCTGGACGACATGCGCCGCGCCGCCGCGCGCCTGCACGAAATGGGGGCGCGCGCGGTGCTCATCAAAGGCGGCCACCTGGAAGGCAATGCCACCGACCTGCTCAGCGACCGCGCCGGGTTCCGCGAGTTCCCCGCGCCGCGCCTCGAAACGCGCCACACCCACGGCACCGGGTGCACCTACTCGGCCGCCATCACCGCCTGCCTGGCACGGGGGCTGGGTCTCGATGACGCGGTCTCTAGCGCCAAACGCTTCATCCACGAAGCCATCCGCACCAGTCCCCAACTGGGCCACGGCTGGGGACCGGTCAACCATCACGCCAAGGCGCTGTGACCGGCGGGGCCGGCGAATCCAGGCTACGGACCGAGCCTCTGGATTGCCTGTCTCACCCGCTCCAGCACCTCGGCCGGGTCGGGACGCTCCACGCACACCACGGTGCAGTGCGGGCCGACCGGCCGCCAGCGGTCGAACATGCGCGGGGCGGGGAAGCCGGCAAATACGCTGACCAGCGGGACTCGGGCGGCGGCGGCGACGTGCTGCCCGGCCGAATCGTACCCCGCATACAGGCGGCTGGCGGCGACGATCGACGCGAAACCGGCGAACGAGCCGTCCCAGAACGACGCCGTCACCCCGGCGCGCTCGACGGCGCGCTCGACGCGCGCGGCCTCCTCTCCGCCCGCGCCTTTGTCGATGCACAGTGGCGCGCCGCGGCCGGCCAGCAGGCGGAGCAGACCCTCCTCGAAGGGATCGGGAATGCGCTTGGCGGGGTTGTCGCCCACGCCCAGGCTCACGGCCACCGCGCCGCGCAGGGGCGGCTCGCCGGCCAGCGCCAGGTAGGGACGCACGCCCCAGACTCCCAGCGTGTCGTATGCCCAACCCGCGGCCAGTCCCGGCAACGGGCGGGCGCTCGAGCCGCCGTAGCGTCGGCTCTCGAAGAGGCGATAGCGCTCCTCGGCGCACACCGGCAACAGGCCCAACTGCGTGAGGCGGCTGTCGGGGTCGAGAACCAGCGAATCGGGGTCCGCCAGCAACTCGCGCAACTCCGGCTCCACGCCGAGCCGCTCGCGCAGGCCGCCGCGGCGCCAGGCCACCGGAGCGTGCTGAATCCGCGGGTCCCCGGCGAACAGCTCGTAGTTCTTGAGCGGCCCCACGAAAACCACCTGCGCCTCGGGGAAGCGGCGCTTGGCGGCGTCCAGCAGGACGCTGGTGACGGCCACATCGGCGCCCAGGGTCACGCGCGACAGCACGAACACGCGCCGCGGATCGCCGGAAACCGCGTGTGGCTGGCGCACCCGCTGGTAGCGCGCCACCAGTTCCGCCGCGCCGGGGCCCTCGCGAACGGCGGCGATAGCCTGCGCGAACAGCCGCGCGTAGGCGTCGCACAGGGCCGGCTCGAAGCGGTCCGCCAGGCCTTCGGCGAGGATGCCGAACAGAGACTCGCCACCGGGGTCTTCGATCAGCGCGGGCGGCAGCTCGCCGGGGACCGATCCCGCCAGGCACTGGTCCAAAACTTCCTGCGCGATCAGGCTACTGGAAGTACTTGTCAATCAGTATCCCCAGCTTGGCGCGGGTGGCTACCGGCACGCGCTTGCGGTCGGTGAGGATGGCGTGTTCGAGCGCCGATCCGCACTGGCATGAGCGTACGGCGGGCATGCGCGAGACGGCCTCGGCCACCACTTTGCAGGCGTTGGCGGCATTCTGCACCAGGTTGGCGACGATGTCGCTCACCGTGACGGCGTCGTGGTGCGGATGCCAGCAGTCGTAGTCCGTCACCATGGCGGCGGTGGCGTAACAGATCTCGGCCTCGCGCGCCAGCTTGGCTTCCTGCAGGTTGGTCATGCCGATCACGTCCATGCCCCAACTCCGGTAAGTGCGCGATTCGGCCTTGGTGGAAAACGCCGGGCCCTCCATGCAGAGGTAGGTTCCGCCCAGCTTGGCGTTGACGCCGGCCGCCTGGCAGGCGCTCATCACCACGCCGGCCACCTCCGGGCAGACGGGATCGGCGAAACTGATGTGCGCCACCAGGCCGTCGCCGAAAAAGGTGGAGACGCGGCCGCGGGTGCGGTCGAAGAACTGGTCGGGGATGACGAAATCGAGCGGGCGGTGTTCCTCCTGGAGCGAACCCACCGCGCTGAGCGAGAGGATGCGCTCCACGCCCAGCTTTTTCATGCCGTAAATATTCGCCCGGAAATTCAGCTCCGATGGCGAGATCGAATGGCCGCGGCCGTGCCGCGCCAGGAACGCCACCTGGCGGCCCGCCAGTTTCCCCAACACGAAGGGGTCCGAGGGCGGGCCGAAGGGCGTCTCGAGCGAGACTTCTTCCTGCGCCTCGAACCCGGGCATGGAGTAAAGTCCGCTACCGCCGATGATTCCGATTTCCGCTTTCACGTTACGTTCTCCTGGATAAACTCGCGCCGGCTCAAACGATCTCTTCCCGCGCCGCGTCCCATCGCACGGTGCGCCCCAACCGGTAGCTCTCGACGGCCATGCGGCAGGCGATGGCCACGCGGAATCCCAGATCGAACGGGCAGGCCAGTTGCCGGCTGGCGCCGCGAATGTTGTCGAGGAAGTTCTGCATGTGAGCCTTGGGATCGGCCTTGGTCATGCCGGTCATTTCGTTGCCGTCCGGCCGCGTCTTCTTTTCCGGCTGGTAGCGGATGCTCTGCGGCGTGCGCGAGATGGAGCCGTTGTCGCCCAGCACGTCCTCGGTCACCGACAGGCGCTCGTTGCCGAACCCCGAGTCCCAGGTGAACAGCAACTCCTCGGCATGTTCCATCGAGACGTTCATGGTGTCGGGCACTTCGCGGCCGTCCTTCCACAGGTACAAGCCGCCGGTCATGGTGACCTTGGAGGGAATGTCCAGGCCCATGGCCTTGTACCAGAAGGAGAGCTGATGGCACAGGTTCTCGAAAACGTTGCCGCCGGAGTAATCCCAGAAGAAGCGCCAGTTGAGGAAACGGTTGGCGTCGAAGGGCCGGTCCGGCGCCTCGCCCAGGAACGCTTTCCAGGCGATGTTGGCCGCGGTCATGTCGGGATAGATCTGGCGCGCCCACTGCGGTTTGCCGTGCGGCGTGTTGCGGTACATGTGGCCGTGGATGGCGGTGATCTTGCCCATCAGTTCGGGTTTCAGAAAGCCGGCGGCGTCGGGGTACTGGCCGCTGGAAACCCACTGGTGGCCGATCTGCACCACGCGCCCCGCGCCCGCGCGCTGCCAGGCCGCGCGCATCCGCTTGGCGTGCTCCACGGTGAACGCCATGGTCTTTTCCTGGTAAACGTGCTTGCCCGCGTCGAGCGCGGCCGTGAAGCACTCGGCGTGCAGGTGCTGCGGGGTCGCGATGAGCACCGCGTCGATGTCCTTGTCCTCCAGCAGACGGCGGTAGTCGGCATACGTCTTGGCGTTGGGAGCGATGGCCCGGGTCTCGTCCAGGCGGCGCGTATAGACGTCGGCGGCGCCGATGCATTCGACGTTCTCGAGGGCCAGCGCCTGGCGGAGGATCTCCTTGCCGCGGTCGCCCGGCCCGATGATGCCGATGCGGATGCGGTCGCCCGCGCCGAGCGCGTTGGAGGCGGCGATGGTGCCGGCCAGACCGCTGGCGACTTTACCGATGAAATTGCGGCGCGACTGCATGCGGCGTGCGCTCCTTCTTTCCGGGAACTCCGACGATGGGGGACAAGACGATTATAGCTGGTAGGCGAGGCGGGTCAGGCGCGAGGGCGACACGGTGCGCCGGAAGCGCAAATCACCCCTGCGGCCGGTTCTTGGCCTGCTCCATCGCAATCTGGTTGATATGTGAGAGCGCCCTGGCGCCACTGGCGCCTTCGATGGCTTTCACGGCGATGTCTTGAACCTGCTGCTTGGCGTCGGCGAGCTGCTTTTCCAGCGCCGCGATCTGCGCCTGTTGATGGGCCACGGTTTCTTCCAGGGTCTTCACGCGCAGTTCGCCGAACCGTTTCTCGGCTTCGGCGTCCTTCTTCATGAGAATGGTTTCCTGTTGCAGGCGCGTCTCGGCGTCGCGGCGGGCCCGATCGGCTGCGGCGTTGGCTTCGGCTTCCAACCGTTTGGGAAACGCCTCGGATTCCTTACGCAGCCGCGCCAGTTCCTCTTCGCGTTCCTTCAGTACCGCCTCGCGCAGGTGCCAGCCCTTCTCAAGGGTCTCCTGCTTTTCCTGGTTCTTCTTTTCCTGCACGCGAATCTCTTCGTCGTACTTGTCCTGGGCCTTCTTGCGCTCCTGGGTCTTCTTGTACTCGAAATCCTCGGCTTCCCGTTGGCGCTGCTTCTTGAGGGCTTCCTCCTGCTCCTTGCGTTCGCGTTCGGCGCGCGAGGATTCCTCTTCCCATGCGGTGCGCTGGGCGGCGATTTCGTTCTCGAGTTCCAGCTTTTGGCGGCCGTAATCCTGGACAAGCTGGTCTAGAGCGGTGGCGGCGACGTCGATCTTGTGCAGACGCTCGAGCTCTTGGCGTTCGAGTGCCACGGCTTCGCGCACCGAGGCGAGCAGTTGCACTTCCTCCGTCAACTTGCCGGACACGCTGGAGAGTGCCTTCGATATCTCGATGCCCAGGCCGGAAATACGCTGCACGGCCGACTCGACGGTGACGCCCTCGACGGTCTCCCGCACTTCGGTTTCGTGGCGCCGGGAAGCCTCTTCGATCTTCGGATCGGCGGACTCGCGGGCGGCCGCGGACTGTTCCTGAATTTCGTCGAATTCACGCTGGATTTCGGCCTTGGTGCGCTTGGCGCGGATAGGGGCTTTGGCGGCTTTAACTGGCATACATCGATCTCCGGATTTCTGAGAGTAGCAGAATGCTCCGTCGAATTGGGCGGCCCGAAAAAAATGGGGTCAGACGCCATTTATCGGCGATGAACGTTACAATCTGGGATCGTGGCGGCCCTCGGCATTCTGTTTGGCGCGGCATTTACGGTGGCGGTTTCGATGGCGCTGGGCAGGCGTCTGGTTGGGGAGGCGCGCGATCCGGGAATCCAATTCGTCGCCGGGGCGGCGGCGCTCAGCATGGCGGTTTTTGCGCTGTGCTGCGCCGGTCTGGTGTATCCGCTGGTCTTCCTGGCGGGCGGCGCCGGGGTGCTCGCGTGGGGGTTGCGCTGCGCTCGGCCGAAGCTCCCGTGGAGACGCTGGCCTGTCGAACATTATCTTTTTTTTCTAGTAGTTGCCTCCTATTTTGTACTCTATTTCTTTAATTCGATGGCGCCGGAATCGAGTTTCGATGGCGCGGGCTACCACCTGGGCTTGGTGGCGCGCTACTTGCGCGAGCACGGCTTCCACCCCATCGTCTGGAACCTCTACGCCAGCCTACCCCAAGGCGCCGAGATGCTGTACCTGTTCGCGTTTGCGTTCGGGCGGCATTCGGCGGCGGCCATGGTCCACTTCGCCTTTCTGCTGGCGCTGGCGTGGCAGGTTTTCGCCTACGGACGGCGGATAGGCTTCGCGATGGCGGGCGCCTGCGCCGCACTGCTGGTCTTCGCCAGCCCCATGATGGGTGTGGACGGGACCAGCGCCTATATTGATGTAGCACTTGCATCTGTGGTGTTTACCTTGTTCCATTTATTGCAGATATGGAACGAGAACCGTTCGCCGCGCCTGTTGCTGGCAGTCGGTCTGGTGGCGGGATTCGCCTACGGGGTCAAGTACACCGGATGGCCGACCGTGCCCTATGCGCTGGCTTTCGTCGGGTGGCGGAGCCGGAAGGTGCGGGACGTGTTGACGGTGGGCGCGTGCGCGGTCCCCATGGTGCTGCCCTGGATGATCAAGAACGCGCTGTGGGTACACAACCCGCTCGCGCCGTTCTTCAACCACTGGTTTCCAAATCCATATGTAACCGCTGCATTTGAAGAAGGTTATCGGAACTACTATCGCGCCTACGATCTCTCCAGCCTATGGCAGATTCCGATCCAGGTCACCACGCGTGGCCACCTGGGCGGGCTTCTGGGACCGGTGTTCCTGCTGGCGCCGCTGGCCCTATGGTCCCTGCGCCGCAAGGAGGGCCGGCACCTGCTGCTGGCGGCGGCCGTGTTCGGGGTGAACTACTTCAGCAACATCGGCACGCGGTTTCTGATTCCGAGCGTGCCGTTCGTGGCCCTGGCCATGATGCTGGCCATAGCGAGCATGCCGCGCCTGGCGGTGGGGCTGGTGCTGGTTCATGCGCTGATCTCCTGGCCCACGCGCGTGTCGAAGTACTGCGCGCCGGATGCCTGGCACCTGGCGAGAGTGCCATGCCGGCAGGCACTGCGAATCAAACCGGCGGATGAGTACCTCGAGAAGAACATGTTCTTCTACGGGGTGGCGCGGATGGTGGATGGGAACACGCCGCCG